>ERZ773061.52-NODE-52-length-46648-cov-6.586204_pt1 | contig 46648 bp, 41 predicted proteins | sample MGYA00580627_ERZ773061 | MGnify/ENA primary metagenome ERZ773061 (study PRJEB29015, sample SAMEA2738119) | human oral metagenome | biome: human oral; feature: human-associated habitat; material: saliva | place: China | collected 2223 ...
AGACTCATCCATTTTTCAATATCTTCTAACTTTGATTTATTTAAAATTATATTTTTATACTGTTTCTACACAGTTATAATTATAAAATAATATTATAAATAAACATTACTTTTTCTTAAATTTTTATAATAGGTGAAATAGATGAATCGAAAATTTTTGGCACTAGCTCCTATTCTAGCAGCTAGTTCTATAATTAAACAAAATAAAAAACTAAAAGTAACTAAAACTACTCTTGATTTTAATAATCTTCCCGATTCTTTTAATAATTTTAAAATTGCTCAAGTTAGTGATATTCACTGTGATAAAGTTGGATTAAGTGACTTAACCTTCTTAAGTAAAATCAAAAAATTTGCACCGGATATTATTGTAATTACTGGAGATATTCTAGATAGTTATAAAAATGATATGGATGTAGCGTATAATATCTTAAGCCAACTTTCTGTAATCGCCCCTTGTTATTTTATATCAGGTAATCATGAACTTAGGTTGCCTAAAGAATATGCTGAGTTAAAAGTTATGTTATCAAAACTTAAAATTACCCACTTACACAATGAAAGTATTCTTCTTAATCGTAATCAAGATTTTATAAATCTAGTTGGTGTAGAAGATTATAATTTTTTCAAAAATGAAGATAACTTAAATCACCGTGCAAACTTCAAGAAAACATTAGACAATCTATATTCCTCAGAATATTTCAACATCTTGTTGTCACATCGTCCCGAGAAATTTCCAATCTATGCAGAAGCAAAATATGATCTGATTTTTTCAGGACATGCCCATGGTGGCCAATGGAGAATTCCGTTTATAGGAGGTATTTTCTCACCTAGTCAAGGATTCTTTCCAAAATACACAAGTGGTTGTTACACAAAAGACAGTTCGACATTGATTGTTTCGCGTGGTCTAGGAAATAGCTCGTTTCCTATAAGAATAAACAATAGAATTGAATTGGTATTAGTTACAATAAAAAAAAGAGAGATTCAAAAATCGTGATTTTTTAAAATCCGATTTTGAATCTCTTATATTATTTATTAGAAATATATTGGCTATTCGTTTTCTCATTTACTCTGTACATCTTACACAAGACTATCGTATGCATCTCCCATATTTTCAAAGTCTTCTTTATAAGGGAAACTCAAGAGATTTGAAATTTTAATTTCCTTAATATCATAAAAAATAAATGTTCAGCTATTATGGTACTATTGTGGTACTAACAAAAAAATAAATCCTAAAACACTTTATTTAAAAGAGTTCTAGGATTTTAATTATGGTGCCTCGAACTGGAATCGAACCAGTGACACAAGGATTTTCAGTCCTTTGCTCTACCAACTGAGCTATCGAGGCTTATAAAAAAAATAAAATGTGAAACTTAAAATTCCACATCAACATTTTAAGTTTTAACTTAAATAAAAAATGGCGACCTGGAACGGACTCGAACCGTCGACCTCCGCCGTGACAGGGCGGCGTTCTAACCAACTGAACTACCAGGCCAAAAATATAATGGTGGTCGCTATAGGGCTCGAACCTATGACCCCCTGCTTGTAAGGCAGATGCTCTACCAACTGAGCTAAGCGACCGTTTATCCTTAGGACATTCTTATTATAATAAAAATATCCCAAGGTGTCAACACTTTTTTTAAAGTTTTTTAACTTTTTTCAAGTTTTGTTTTTTCCATAATATATAAGTTTTTTAAATCCAAAAATAACAATTTTAATCATTATTTTCCTTTAATAATTCCATTGCTTTAATAATTTGTTTATCATTCTCTTTATCAAGTTCACCTTTAAATTGATAATCTTTTTCCTCCACATCGGGCATAATTCCAATACCATTAATTTCATTATGTTTTGGTGTAAAATATTCTTCAATTGTTAATTTAAGACCACTTTGATCAGGTAATGTAAATAATCCTTGAACAACACCTTTTCCATATGTCTTAACTCCAACTAATTTAACATTTTGTGTATTTTCCTTTAAAATACCTGCTAAAATTTCTGAAGCACTTGCAGAATACTGATTTATCAATAAAACTGTATCCATTGTTATTACTTTTTCATTTTTTGATAAAGAAGTTTTTTCCAAACCATCCTTATCTTTCTCAATAATTAATTTTTGATTAGGACTACAGAACAATTCACCAATATACAATGCTTGTTCCATAATGCCACCACCATTATTTCTAACATCAACAATCAATTTCTTCATACCTTTAGAAGTTAAATTATTATAAGCTTCTTTAAATTGTTTAAAAGTAGCCTCGCCTTCAAAAGATTTAATATAAATATAGCCTATTTCAGAATCAAGCATTTGTGATTCAATATTTTCAACAACAACTTTGTTCCTCTTCATAGTAAACACAAGTTCTTCCTTTTTATCTCTTTTAATTTTAAGAGAAACTTCAGTTCCCTGAGTACCTTTAATTTTATCAGTAATTTTATCGAAATCATCACCATTGCATGGAACATTATCAACTGCAATTAATATATCACCACTTTTTATCCCAGAGTCAGCTGCAGGTGAACCTTTAATTGTATCATAAATAACAATTTCATTATTAGCAATATCTTTTGTAAGATATATACCAACTCCAACAAACTGCCCTCTAGTTTCATCCAGCATATCTTTCATTTCTTTAGCAGTATAGTATTGACTATATTTATCTTTTAAACCTGCAACATAACCTTTAACTGCCCATTCATTTAAATCCGAAATATCTGCTTTTTTCAAATATTGTTCATCAATCTTTTTCTGAACCACTTTTAATTTAGAAATTAAATTAGATGATTCTTTATCATTATTCAATTTAGCAGAAAAAGGTGTTGAACCATTTGCACCAAAAACTACTACAAGCACTATAATTGTCGTAATAATTGCTGTAATAATTATTGTATACATCATTCTGCCAAAAGATTTAAAATCCTTCATAAAAACTCCTTCCAAATTTTAATTATTTTCATTAGATAAATATTTTTTAGGATCAGTAGGAATACCATTTTCCCTAATCTCAAAATGCAAATGTGGTCCAGTAGAATTACCAGTAGAACCAATCTCCAAAATTGTATCTCCCTGCTTAACAATTTCACCAACATTTTTCAATAATTTACTACTATGTCCATACAAACTGATTACCTTATTGCCATTACCATCAACGCCATGGTCAATCATAATAGTATTTCCATAACCACCCATCCAGCCAGAATAAATAATTACACCATCAGCAGCTGCATATACAGGAGTTCCTATAGCTCCACTAATGTCAATACCATGATGTGATTTAACAATACCTTGAATTGGATGCATTCTATTTCCAAAAGGAGAAGTAATATATCCAGATTTTAAAGTAGGCCAAATCATAACACCACCAGCATAAGATAATTCATAAGTTGACTGAACTATTGATTGAGTAATCATATTTTCAATCTCTTGCTGCTGAGCCTTATAAGCAGTAATTTGAGCATTTATTTGCTTGTCACTTTCAGTTAAGCTTTGCTTATAGCCTTCCATCATTATCTTAGTATTAGTAAGTAAAACTTCTTGTTGCTGTGCATTTGCTTTTGCAAGTCTAATCTCTTCTTTTTGTTTAGTCATTTCATCATTTTTTCTTTGGATTTCAGCTTTCTCCGCCTTCATGTTATCCAATTGTGATTTATCATATTTAGCAATTTGACTAACAGCAGTATATAGAGATAAAAACTCTATAAAATTATTAGCACCAAGCAAAACATTTAAATAAGAAATATTCCCTTTATTATAAACAGCCACCAATCTCTTTTTTAATAATTCTTCTTGAGCATCATATCTCACCTGCTGCTTAATTAATTCAACTTCAGTTTGCTCAACTTTTTCTTGTAATTTTCCATAATCAAGATTAATTTTTGAAATTGTAGATTCATAACCATTAATTTTATCTTGTAAATCCTGAATCTTAAGCACTGCCTGTGATAACTCATTTTGAACATAAGCCAATTGTTCATTAGCTTTATTTAGATTTTCATTAACAGCTTCTCTTTGTTGTTGCAATGTCAATGGCTTAATATCACTAGTTGTATTATTCACAGTATTGGATGAATTAATTGAATTAACTGTATTACCAGTGTTTACAATAACATTAACTTGATTATTATTTATTTCATTTGTCGCAATACTTTCAAACAAAAAAGAAAAAAGCATAATTATACAGATTACACTAATAAAAACTTGTTTTATTATATTACTCATAATTATGCCTCCCATACTTTTATATAAGGTACATAAATATGTACCTTATATATTAAAATTATTCATTTAATGTATAACCACCAGGTAGATACTGCAATGGATCCAATGGTGATTTACTGAAGAAATCAGAAGCTGATTCCGCTTTTCTTATTTCAAAGTGTAAATGTGGTCCAGTACTGCCACCTGAATTACCAGAAATAGCAATAACTTGTCCCTTTGATACTGTTTGTCCATCCGCTACCTTTGAAGTACTCAAATGGCCATAAAGTGTAACATATCCATTTCCATGGAATAACATTACATATGTTCCATAACCACCAGGATTATATGCATTATATGCAATACCAGATGCTGCTGCATATATTGGCTGATAAGAAACTCCTATATCAATTCCCTTATGCATTCTTCCCCATCTGTACTTCATTCTTGAAGTAACAATCTTTGTAGCAGTTGGCCATTGAAATGTACCATCAAAGTTTAATCCTGCAACTCCTGAAGAACTTCCTCTAGAAGAACTACCTCCAGATCTTGATGATGCACTTTTCCTTCTCGCTTCCTCTGCAGCCCTTTGAGCTGCAATTTGAGCTTGTAATTTTTTAAATATACTCGCCATAGATTGTTCAGCTTGTTGTATAGCTTTTTGCTTATTATCAATTTCAGTCTGTGTCGCTTTTTCTTTATCAGATAATTTATTAACTTCAGTCTGCTTTTGATTCTTCGCAACCTTTAATTGTGAATTTTTTTCATCTTTTTGCTTTTTAGCTTTTTCAACATCTGCTTTTTTATTTTCTAGTTCTTTTTTATTGTTTTCTAAGCTTTCCTTTACTTTTTGAATTTCTTCCATTAGCTTATTATCAGATTCAGCTATTTTTTCAACAACATCGTATGAAGAAAGCATATCAACATAATTTGCAGAACTAAATAACACATCTAAATAAGATGTACTACCTTTTTTGTATAAAGCAACCAATCTCTTTTTAAGAATTTCTTCTTTTTCTTTATATTCTTTTTCTTTAACCTTAATTTCTTTTTCCTTAGTCTTTATGTCAGAATTTAATTCATCCAATTTTTCACTAAGTGCATTAATGTCAGATTGTAAACTTTCAATCTGTCCATTAATTGTATTTAAATCAGTAGTAGCAACCGCTTTATCCGATTTAATATTAGTTAATTCTTTTTTCTTTTGTTCAGCCTCTGTTTTTAATTGATCCGCCTTTTTCTTCTCCGCATCAACATCGGCCTGTGTAACTCCTAGAGATATTACTGATTTTCCTATCAAGGCAATCAATAATATTAAAGCCACTAAAAGTTTATACTTTTTCATTGTTCCTCCCTTAACTTTCAAAAAGTTAATTAAACATCTAAATACTTCTTCATTGAAATAATACTTCCTACAGCACCAATTCCAATACCAAGTACTAAATATGATATTAATAATTTAAAGAATATCTGTCCATATCTATAAAGTTCAATTTGTGAACTTCTTAATATAGAAGAATCCAATATACCATTTGTCATTGCATTATAAATTCCTCCCATTGCTGAAAGAGTTATAATTGCCGAAATAATACCAATCATAATACCTTCAACTATAAAAGGTCCTCTTATAAATCCATTAGTAGCTCCAACATATTTCATAATAGAAATCTCTCTTCTACGAGCATGAACTGTTAACTTAATTGTATATGAAATAATAAATACTGATATCAAAACTAACAATGACATTAAAACACCAGTAACAATTTTTAAGCCATTTGCAAATCTATCCAAATTTGCAAATAAATCATTATTACTATTAATTTCACTTACACCATCAAGCTTTAATATCGCTTCTTGCACTGATTTATTTAATTTTAAATCAGTTAGTCTTACTATAAAAGATGCCGGAAAAGGATTATTTTCACCATCCCAACCTGCTAATAAATCCTGTTTATCACCAAGTTGTGTTCTTACTGTAATTAAAGCATCTGCTTTAGATTTATATTGTACTGGCTTATTTACACCAGTTATTTGCTCAATTTGAACCTGTAAATTATTTATTTCATCCTGTGTTAAACCTTCTTTAAGGTTTACTTTAATTGCTTGTTGATTTTCAAGCTGCGTAGTAATGTAGTTAACATTTTGACTTATTACAAAAAATAGACCAAACATTATCATTGTTGCAACCATTATAACAATTGAAGCACTTGTCATCTTTTTTTGCTTAGCAAAACTCTTAAATCCATCTGCAATCAAATAACTAAATGTGTTATATCTCACCGTCATACCCACCTTTTTCATCACGAACTATATTACCATGCTCAATACGAATAACTCTTCTATTCATTTTATCAACTATATCCTTAGCATGTGTTGCAACAACAACTGTTGTTCCTCTTAAATTAATATCATTTAAAAGCTCCATAATATCCCAAGCAGTATTTGGATCCAAATTTCCTGTAGGCTCATCCGCAATTAGCATTGAAGGATTATTAACAATAGCACGAGCTAATGCAACTCTCTGTTGTTCACCACCAGAAAGCTCATTTGGATACATTTTTGCCTTTTGGCTTAATCCAACAAGTGATAAAACCATTGGAACCTGTCTTCTAATATGTTTTTGACTAGCTCTAACAACATACATCGCAAAAGCCACATTTTCATAAACTGTTTTATCCGGTAAAAGTCTAAAATCTTGAAAAACTATCCCCATACTTCTACGTAGATAAGGAACTTTACTAGGTTTTATTTTAGTAATATCCCTTCCATTTATAAAAATATTTCCAGCAGAGGGTTCTTCTTCCTTAAGCATCATTTTAATTATGGTTGATTTACCACATCCAGAATTTCCTATTAAAAAAGCAAATTCACCTTTTTCAATTGTAAAATTAGCATTATCAACTGCTAATGTACCTGTACCATATTTCTTTGATACGTTCTTAAACTCTATCATTTTCCATCCTTATTCATATATGATATTTGTACTTAACAAAAATCATTCAAAATATTTATATTACAAGACATTTAAGCCATAAGCTCAACTCTTTTAATAATATAAAAAATGTCCATAATATATTTATTATGAACATTTTAACAATAAAAATTTTATTTTTCAAGATTTTATTTTATTTTTTACATAGATGTCACATTATCCATCAATAATAGTCAAGTGCTTGCTAGAATTTGTTAAAATTCTAGGTATTCTATCATTTATAACAATTGTGTCCTCTATTCTAATTCCAATATCTTCCGGAATATAAATTCCAGGTTCATTAGTCACCACCATATTATTTTTTAAAATAGTACTTGATTTAACTGAAAGTATTGGTTTTTCGTGAATATCAATACCAACACCATGGCCTAACGCATGAATCAATGTACAATTTCTCTGATTAAGCTCATATTCAACACTCTTAGCAATTGTTCTAGTATCTTCGCCTTCCACTAATTTTCTAGTACCATCTGCTTGAACATCCAACAAGAAATTATATAATTTTTCAGCTTCTTTACTAACTTCACCCACAAATATAGTTCTTGTCATATCAGCACAATATCCATTATACTTAGCGCCAAAATCAATAACAATTACATCACCATATTCTATCCTTTTATCAGTAGGTATTGCATGTGGTTTAGAAGAATTCGTACCACTTGCCACAATAGTATCAAAAGCCAATCCATCAGCACCATGCTTTATAAAATAATTATAAATTTCAAGTGCAATTTCTTTTTCAGTCATTCCTATTTTTATAAATTTTTTCAAATATTCAAAACAATCATCTGTAATTTCACATGCTTTTTCAATGCAAGCAATTTCATCACTATCTTTAATCATTCTTAATTTTTCAATCATCCCATTAGTTTCAACCATATCACTAATACGATATCTTCTAATCATTTCAGAATATGAAGCATATGTTAAATCAAATTCTTCAAAACCAACTCTTTCACAATCTTCAAAAAAAGAAAAATTATCATCATCAGTTAATTCCGAAATGTTTGCCGTAGCAATACCATCAGTAATTGTAATCATTGAGTTAGCATATTCTATATATCTACTGTCAGTTATAAGTAAATTTCCCTTATCAGTAATAAATATCATTCCCTCAACATCAAATCCAAGAATATATCTCAAACTCGACGAATTAGTAATAATCATACCTTGGATATTAAGTTTTTCCATTCTTTTCTTAATATTTTCAATCTTATAATTCATAAAATATACCTCCTAGATATTAATTTATCCCAAAGAATATGTACCAAGTGTAAATATTTTTAATAATACAAACAATAATCCATTTGTTGAACTAAGCATTACGACAAATGACGCAATTGAAATATACGGACCAAAAGCAATATACTCAGTAAACTTCTTTTTCTTAGCTACTAATAATACAATTGAAACAAGCGCTGCTATTAAAAATGAAATAACAATTATCATTAATATTCCAATTTCTCCAAATATTAAACCAAGTGCTGCCATTAATTTAACATCACCATACCCCATTGCCTTCTTCTTAGCAAGTAATCCACCGATCAATGTTATTATTCCAAATATTCCAACCCCAATAACCATTCCTAATATTCTATCAACAAATATATTCAAGCTATCAAATCCCTCTATTATCGAAAATAACATTCCAATCTCAAACAATATCAATATCAACCTATCAGGAATAATATGTTCTTTAAAATCAATTGTTAAAACCGAAATTAACAATGGAGTCAATAATAAATATTTTAAAGTAACTAAATTTAAGCCAAACAAATATAAAATTGCAACATATAATGCCATTATTGAAAACATTAAAAACATATTCAACTTTTGATTAGGAATATATTGAGTAAACAATTCTTTACAAAAAACTTTCTTATGATGAGCAAATCTAATATTCACCCAATTCATAAATTGTCCTAAAAACATTCCAAACAATCCTATAAAGAAATAACCCAATATATGAATATTATTAATATACATTTTTTATTTCCCCCAATTTCTAGCTTTATACCCATCTTCAATTTTTCTCTTAAATTTTTGTAAAAAGCTTTTTTCCATTTCAACAGGCTTTGTTAAAATCGAAAACATTTTAGTTTTATTAGAAACCCACACATCTGTAAATATTTGATCACCTATTTCTGCAATTTCATTATAACACAAATCCAATTCTTTTCTAGCTTTTTTTATTCCTCTTTTAAAAGGCTTTAAAGCAAAAAATACATAAATCAATCCATGTTTCTTAGTTAATAACTCAATTTGTTTTTTCTTTCTACCATTTGAAACAATTGCAATCTTAATCCCTGATTCAATCATTGAATTAATCCAATCATCAAGACCTTCTATTTTGTTCCTACCCAAATCAATCAAAGTATTATCAACATCCAAAATCAGACCTTTAATATTGTTTTCTTTTAAAAAATCAATTGTAATATCAGTTATAATGTCAAACTCTGCATTTGGCTTTATCATATTTCCTCCTTTTTAAAAAATACCAACAATATTTCCATTTTCATCAACATCAATAGTTTCAGCAGCAGGTACTTTTGGTAATCCAGGCATAGTCATTATATCACCAGCTTTTACAACAATAAAACCTGCTCCATTTTTTAATTCTACACCAGTAATTGTTATATCAAAATCTCCCAAACACATTAAATTATTCTTATCATCTGAAAAAGAATACTGTGTTTTAGCAACACATACTTCAAAGCCCTTAGTATTATTAGTAATTTTATTAATAATATTCAACTCTTCAATTGCCTTTTCAGTATATAATACATTTCTAGCTCCATAAATTTTTGTAGCAATATTAAGAACTTTTGTTTTCAAATCATCGTCAACATCATACGAAAATGTTATTTTACTATCTTTTTCTACCATTCCTAACAATTTCTTGCAAAAATCAATTGCACCATCAGAACCCTTTTCCCAATTATTCAATAATTCAATATCAGCAAATTTAGAAACTTCACTTCTTAAAAATTCAATTTCTGAAATATCATCATTACTATATTTATTAATTGCAACAATTGGATTAAGACAAAATGATTTAATATTTGAAATATGTTTTAATAAATTTTCAAGACCCATTTTTAAGGCATCCATATTTGGTAAAACACACTCTTTCACGCTTGCACCACCATGATATTTTAAAGCCTTAAGTGTAGCAACAATTACAACAGCAGCAGGCTCCAATGAATTTTCACGAGCCTTAATATCTATAAATTTTTCAGCTCCTAAATCTGCACCAAATCCAGCTTCTGTAACAACATAATCACCAAGTTTCAATGCCATTTTAGTTGCAATAACACTATTACATCCATGTGCAATATTCGCAAAAGGACCACCATGCACAAAACATGGATTATTCTCAAGTGTTTGAACCAAATTAGGATTAATAGCATCTTTTAGTAAAGCGATCAAACTTCCCACAATTTTCAAATCACTTACATAAATAGGCTCATCACTTTCATTATAACCAATTATCATTTTACCAAGTCTATTTCTTAAATCAGCTAAATCCTTTGATAAGCAAAAAACAGCCATAATTTCAGATGCAACAGTTATGTCAAAATGGTCCTCACGAGGAACCATTCTTTTTTCACCGGATAAGCCTGTTTGAACTGTTCTAAGTTGTCTATCATTTAAATCCACAGCTCTCTTCCAAGTAACTTTTTTAATTTTTAACTCATTACCTGAAAAAATATGATTATCAATTATTGCACTAATCAAATTATTAGCTTCAGTAATTGCATGAATATCACCTGTAAAATGTAAATTAATATCTTCCATAGGTGTTATCTGTGAATATCCTCCACCAGTTGCACCACCCTTTATTCCAAAAACAGGACCAACGGATGGTTCCCTCAATGCCAAAACTGTTTTTCTATTTAATTTATTAAGACCATCGGCAATGCCTATTGCAGCAGTAGTCTTTCCTTCACCAAGTGGAGTCGGATTTATCGAAGTTACTAATATTAACTTACCATCATTATTATTTTTTATTTTTTCAAAAAATTTTAAATCAATCTTAGCTTTATATTTTCCATATTGTTCAATATATTCATCATCAATATTTAACTTTTTAGCAATTTCAACAATATTCTTTTTTTCTGCATTTCTCGCAATAATAATATCTTCCATAAATCCTCCTTATACCCAATTAAGCAATAAGTCCAGCAATAAGTCCAACAATCAATCCAATTAATACTTGAAATGGTGTATGACCAACCATTTCTTGAAATTTTTCTTCAGGAGAAGTCTTTTCATCCATTAAAATTTCATTTAAATATTTAGCTTGTTTTCCAACTTGTCTTCTTACTCCTATAGCATCTTGCATTACAACCAATGACATAAAACAAGCAAGTGCAAAAATTGGTGATTTAAAACCAATATTTTTTCCAAGCATCACTGTAATTGAAACCATTACAGCAGAATGTGAACTAGGCATTCCACCAGAACCTAATAACCTTCTCAATGTAAATTTTTTCTTTTCAATACAATCTACAACAACTTTTGAAATTTGTATCGCCAACCATAATAAGAATGGTACCAATATATATTTATAATTATTATAAAACATCTCTTAATTCTAAAGACTTTTATTCTATCAAAATCATCTATGATTGAACAAAATCCTTTTCTTCCCCTTCCAATAAAATAGTTATTTTCTTTTCTGCATTATCCAAAATTTCTCTACATTCCCTAGAAATTTTCATTCCATCTTCAAACTTTTGAACAGCTTCATCCAATGATAAATCATCTTTTTCAAGCTCTCTCTTTATTGTCTCTAAATTACTCATTCTTTCTTCAAAACTTTTTTCTGCCATAATATAACTCCAATCTATATAACATTTGCATTAATTTTTCCATCATTCAAAATAATCTTAATTTCATCGCCGGATTTTAAATCCTGGGCACTCTTAACAACTCTATCATCTTTTTCAACAATACTATATCCTCTAAGCAATGTTTTCAAAGGACTTAAAGCATCTATCCCAACAACTAATTCATTGAATCTAGCTTCTTTCTTTTGAACAATATTTTTAAATAAATCCATAATTTCTTTTTCAATTTTATCAACCAATAAGGTCTTATTTTCTACAATTAATAAAGGATTTTTAAAACTCTTATTTTCCATTATCATTTCATATTTAGCTCTCATTAATTGAACTTTTCGCTTTAATAAAACTTTATACTGATTTTCATATTGATCAATCGTATACTTAACATCATCAATGTTCGGAACTGCTAATTCGGCAGCAGCAGATGGTGTCGGTGCCCTTAGATCAGCAACAAAATCAGATATCGAAAAATCAGTTTCATGTCCAACTGCAGATATTACCGGGATTTCAGAATCATATATTGCTCTTGCAACAACTTCTTCGTTAAACGGCCATAAATCCTCAAGAGATCCACCACCCCTTGCAACAATTAATACATCTGCTAACTTTTCTTCATTCATATATTTAATAGCTTCTGCAATTTTATCACAAGCTCCAGGACCTTGAACAGGTACTGGCAACAATCTAATATAAACATTTGGATTTCTTCTAGTTGAAACATTTATAATATCCTTAATAACCGAACCAGTTGAAGATGTCAAAACACCTATAACTTTAGGAAATTCAGGTATCTTCCTTTTATGTTCCTGATCAAAAAGTCCTTCCAGCTCCAATTTCTTTTTCAATTTTTCAAATTGTTCATGAAGTGTTCCAATACCATCTTCCTTCATTGCTTTAGCATATATTTGATAAACTCCATCCCTTTCAAAAACTTGAACACTTCCAAATAATTGAACTTTCATCCCATCCTTAGGAACAAATGAAAGATGCGCTGCATAACTTTTAAACATTATACATTTTATTAATGATTTCTCATCTTTTAATGTAAAATATATATGACCCGTATAATGCAACTTACAATTTGAAATTTCACCCTTAACTAAAACATTATTTAAATACTCATCATTATCCAATTTATCTTTAATATATTTATTTAATTCTTCTACACTAATTGCTTCAATGTCCATATCTTTTCCAATCTAATTTTTATATTATAAAATCCCTCTATAATATAGAAAAGCACATAATAATTCAATTATGTGCTTCACTGCTTTATACTATTTCTTCTTTAACAATACTAGCTAAAACACCATTTATAAAAGATTTTGACTTTTTATCACCATATTTTTTTGAAAGTTCCAAAGCCTCGTTAATCACAACTTTAAAAGGAAGTTTAGCAAATTTAATTTCATAAATTGATAACTTTAATAAAGCCAAATCTATTTTTGAAATTCTATCAATTGTCCATTCTTTTCTTATATTTTTTAATATTAAATCAATAATTTCATTGCTATGTTCATTAACGCCTTTTATAACTAAATTAACATATTCAATAGTGTTTTTATTTGTTATGTTTTCACCATCTAGAAACAATTCAATTTGTTCATCAATATCAAGTTCTTCATCCAAAAATGCCATGCTATATAACAACTTAAAAGCTTGTTCTCTATTCTGTGATCTATTCATACTATTTTCCTACATTCTTTCTACTAATCTCTTTAATATTTCTTTAATTTTAAGTCTATTTTTTTGCAAATAATAACCACACCAAGAACATAACACTATAATTGCTATATAAATAACAAATTTATAAAAAGCTGTAAACGCTATAATTATACCAACTATTGCTCCTAATATGGCACCAAAATTTTTCGAAAAAAATCTCAAAAAATCATTATCATATTTATTATTATCCGCCATCTCTTCTCCTTATTTTCTTGATTTCTTAGCATTAGTTTCCATATCATCAATTTCATCAATAGTATCTTCATCATCTTCATTTGAATCAATATCAATATATTCTTTAACATCAATATCAACTGATTTTATAGTAATGTCAGTTGTTTCTTTCACCATATTTTTAATATCACTTTGAAGTTTTGATGTAACATTTTTAATAGCAACACCTTGAATTACATCAATTGCCAATTTAACACTAACTTCATTATCAGTATTAATATCTACAATAATCTTAGCATCTATTATCTCATCAGTTCTAAGTATAACACTATTCACTAATGACCTAATAGTTCTTCTAGTTATTAATACTCTACCATCATCATTTTCTAATAAAATTCCTGTATCATTTTCTATTTCATCATTTACATCATCTTCAAAATTTCTATCTTTTCTTGAATATGTAAAAAACAAACATTTAACTGATAACAAGCATAGTACTATAGAAACAATAATTAATATTGTACGTCCAGCTGTAACCATTGTAAATAGTCTTGATAGCAAAACACCAAAAATAGATTCTGGTAGTATTAGTATTGATATCATAAATAATACAATAGATATTATCAACATTATAAATGAAAATATTTTTAACGTAACCTTGTCAATAATTTTCATTCTTCCTCCTGAATATTATTTATTTTCAGTATTTTCTTTTGAATCTTCTTCTTCATTTTTTAATATTTTTGTGCTTACACCTTGAACATGTACATTAACTTGTTCAACATTTAAACCTGTCATATTTTCAACAGATGCTTTAATTCTTTTTTGAATATCAAAAGCAACATCTGGAATTCTTGAACCATATTCAACAATGATATTAACATCTATTACAACGCTTTTATCATTAATTTCAACTTTAATTCCCTTAGCCATATTCTTTTTGCCACTAAATACTTCTGAAATACCTCCAGCAAAACCACCTGCCATTTCAGCTACTCCTGAAACTTCTGCAACTGTCATTCCAGCAATAACTGCAACAACTTCATCAGATATTTGAATTGTATCTGCTTTTTCTACTTCTGCTGTTTTTTCAACATTTTCAACTTCTATTACTTCTTTTTTCTTTTCCATATATAGCCTCCTAAAATAACTTACAATAAGTATAACAATTTTAGAAATTATTTACAAGTAAAATAGTAATATTTTAACATAGTAAACACAATTATTATACTATTCTTTGATACTTATTTTATAATAATTTTCATCAACAATTTCTTTAAATTTATTAAACGAATTATTGTTAAGCAATACTCTACCACAACTTAAATGTTCTTGATTTTCACCATTTAAAACAAAAATTTCAACATCTCCATCATTCTTTCTATTTTCAACAATCCACTTTCTAAGCAATGCTTTCTGAGAATCAGATAATTTATATACTTCAATATCCATATATCTCTCTTTTACATTCTCAAGTTCTGAAACAGAATTAACTACAATTGACAAATCCTGATCAGATCTAACAGACACTCTAGCATTTACCAAAATAATATTTTCATCATACAATAAATTAGAAAATCTAGAATATGCAGAATCAAACACTACCATCTCAAGACTTCCATATAAATCTTCAATAGTAACAAATGCCATTATTTTATTATTCTTAGTATATTTCTTTTTAACAGCTGTAATAATTCCAGCAATTTTCACCATTTTATTATCTTCAATAATATCTTCACCATCATCATTTTCTTGATTATAAAACTTTTGAACAATCAATGAATTAAAATCTGTCTTTTCACTAATCAATTTTTTATACTTTTCAAGTGGATGTCCAGAAATATAAATTCCAAGCATCTCTTTCTCAATAGATAAGAATTCCTTATAATCATATTCCGGTAATTCAATATATTCATATTTAATCTTTTGCAATGCATCATCATCAGTATATAAATCAAACATTGAAACCTGATTTTCATTTCCCTTACTTTTAGAATATCCAACAGTATCCAATATTGTTTCAAACGATGCAATTAATGTACTTCTAGTCTTCCCAAAAATATCGAATGCTCCTGCTTTAATTAAACTTTCAATACATTTTTTATTTACAGATTCTCCATATATTCTTTCGCAAAAATCGCCAAAATCGACAAAATCACCATTTTTACTTCTTTCTGAAGTAATTGAATCAACAGCTGCAATTCCAACATTTTTAATTGATCCAAGTCCGAATCTAATTTTATTTCCTTCAACAGTGAATTTCGTAAAACTCTTATTTATATCAGGTTTTAATATCTCAACACCGATTTTTCTACATTCATCAACATATATAGGTATCTTATCCAAATTTCCTAAAAAACTATTAAGCATCGCAGCCATAAATTCAGCAGGATAATATGTTTTTAAATAAGCTGTTTGATAAGCAACTACTGCATAACAAGCAGCATGTGATTTATTAAACGCATATTTAGCAAATTCACTCATTTCATCAAAAATTTTGTTAGCAGAAACTTCATCAATACCGTTTCTCACACAACCAGGAATTTCAACATTTCCATTTTCATCAAGCTTACCATTAACAAAAATTTCTCTTTCCTTAGCCATTACATCAAGCTTTTTCTTTCCCATTGCTCTTCTAACTAAATCAGAACGTCCAAGTGAATATCCTGCTAAATCAGTAACAATTTTCATAACTTGTTCTTGATAAACCATACAACCATATGTAACTGCCAAAATAGGTTTTAAACTATCATGCGTATAAACAGCATGCTCCATATCCTTTTTGTTTGCAATATATCTAGGAATTTGATCCATTGGACCAGGTCTATAAAGTGACACTCCAGCAATGATATCTTCCAAGCAATCCGGTTTAAGTTCCTTCATGAAATTAGTCATGCCCTGACTCTCAAATTGGAATATACCAACCGATTCACCATCCTGCCATTTCTTAAATACTAAAGGATCATTCATCTCACTATCAAATTCAACATCAATACCACGATTCTTTTTAACAAGTTCCTTGCAATCTCTAATAACAGTAAGAGTTCTAAGTCCTAAGAAGTCCATTTTCAAAAGACCAAGTTCTTCAAGTGTAGTCATGATATACTGTGTTGAAATAATATCATCCCTTGCATAAAGTGGTACATAATTTACAACAGGTTCTTTAGCAATTATAATACCACATGCATGTGTAGAAGCCTGTCTAGGAAGCCCTTCAAGTCCCATTGCAATATCAAGCAATTCTTTTACTCTTTCATCACTTTCATAAATATCATTTAATTCTCTATTAACTTCCATTGCCTTTTTTATAGTAATATGCAAATCATTTGGAATCATTTTAGCAAGTTTATCCGCTTCAGCATAAGAAAAATCAAGCACTCTAGCAACATCTCTAATTACCATTCTTGCAGACATTGTACCAAAAGTAATAATCTGTGAAACATTATCATGACCATATTTCTTAGAAACATAATCAATAACTTCCTGACGTTTTTCATAATCAAAATCCACGTCAAAATCCGGCATACTTATTCTCTCTGGATTTAAAAATCTCTCAAAAATCAATCCATATTTTAATGGGTCAATATCAGTAATTTCCAAAGCATAAGCAATAACACTACCAGCACCACTACCCCTACCAGGTCCAACAGGTATATCATGTGTTTTAGCAAAATTAATGTAATCCCAAACTATTAAGAAATAATCAACAAATCCCATCTTACTAATTGTTCCAAGTTCATACTCGGCTCTATCAATTATTTCTTGAGATAACTCCTCACCATATCTCTTATGAAGTCCATCATACGACAATTTCTTAAAATAATCATAATGACTTTCAAATTCTTCAGGTACATCATAATTAGGTAATATTGTATGCCCAAATTCAAATTCCACATTGCATTTTTCAGCAATTTTTACAGTATTCTCAATTGCTTCAGGCACATCTTTGAAATATTCCATCATTTCTTCTGGAGATTTCACATAAAAATCATCAGTTTTAAATTTCATTCTATCAGGATCACTCATCCTCTTGCCCGTTTGAATACATAGTAAAACTTCATGATTGTATGCATCTTCTTTTTTCAAATAATGTGCATCATTTGTAGCCACTAAAGAAACACCAATTTCTTTAGACAATTTAAACAATTTTTGATTAACAAGATACTGTTCCTTCATTGTATTCGCTTGAACTTCTAAATAATAATCTTCACCAAACAAATTCTTAAACCATAACGCTGAATTTTTAGCCAGTTCATCCTGTCCATTAAGGAAATGTCCAGGCACTTCACCACCAAGACACGCACTTAAACAAATTAATCCATCATGATATTTCTCTAAAATTTCCTTATCAATTCTAGGCTTATAATAATAACCATCAGTAAACCCACTAGAAACAAGTTTACACAAATTTCTATATCCCTGCATATTTTTAGCAAGTAAAATCAAATGATTGTATTTAACACTTTTATCCAAAACCTTATCAAACCTACTACCGGGTGCTACATAAACTTCGCACCCAATAATAGGTTTAACATCATTTGCTTTACAAGCTTTATAAAAATCAATGCATCCAAACATAACGCCATGGTCAGTGATTGCCATTGCGTCCATACCAAGCTCCTTTGCTCTAATTGGCAAATCTTTAATACGATTAGCTCCATCAAGCAAACTATATTCAGTATGTAAATGTAAATGTACAAATTTTGAATTAAGCATTTTATCTCCTAATTTTATCTATAATATCTTTAGCATTTTTAAAAATCGAATCAGGTGGAACAACACCTCTTACACAAGATAATGGATAAACATTTGAATTTTTTCCAATAACTGTTCCTGGATTCAATACACTATTACAACCAATTTCAGCAAAATCCCCTAAAAAAGCTCCAACTTTCTTACGATTTGTTATAATTTCATTTCCATTTTCTTTTATAACAACATTTAATTTATCAGCTTTTACATTTGATGTAATAGAACCAGCTCCCATATGAGCTTTATATCCAAGTATAGAATCACCAACATAATTATAGTGAGGAACTTGAACATTATTAAATAATATCACATTCTTTATTTCTGTAGAATTTCCAACAACACAATTATCTCCAATAATTGCACTACCTCTAATAAATGCTCCAGGTCTAACTTCAGTATCCCTGCCAATTATACAAGGTCCAATAATTGTAGTATAATCATATATTTTAGCTGTTTTGTGAATCCATACATCATCATTTCTTTTTTCATATTCATCCAAATTCAAAGAATTTCCAAGTTCTAAAACATATTCCTTAATATCCGCAAGTGCCTCCCAAGGATATTTATATTTAATTAAAAAATCCTTTGCAATTGTTTCATCTAGTGAATACAAACTAAGTATCATAGCATCTTTAATATCATTCATAATCATTCCTCCAAATTAATTTATTAACAATTAATTTTTAAACCAAAAATCATTATACAATTTAGCTGCAGTTTCAGGACTATCAACACCCTCTGCATTTTTTACAGGTGCGAAATCTTCCTCCCTCTTGCCCCTATATAATGTAATATCATCAAATAGTTCAAATCCATCAAATATAAATGCTTCATATTTATATCCATTAGGTTCTTTAGCAAAAAACATATTTCCATCTTCTTGCATAAAATCAACTTTCTTATGTGCACTATGATATGGCAATTCCACATTAGCGATTTTTTCAATAGCATCAAGTGTATATAAATTACACATTATATGAGACTCACCATACATTAACTCACCATGTTCATCAACTTCTTCAATTAATGATTCAGGAATTTCAGAATATTCAATAACACCAGGTTTTCCATTTTTCTTACAGAAAACCCCTACTTTTTCATAAGGACTATTTTTCACAATAGTTTTTGAAGCGATTTCAGTTCCTCTCTTCTTAGTTAATCCAAGTAACATAGGATCAACCATATTTAATAATGCATTGTCCACAGAACCAATAAATACCCATTTGATTCCTTTTTTCTTCATATCATCAATAATTCCATCATTAAGCATTGCTTCATAAATCGTTCCATTTCCAGAAGCAGCATATTTAATACGATATTCACTATTAACTACAAGTTTCCCAGCTTCAGAAAGCAATGGCAAATTTCCTTGTTTAAAAAACTTAACATTTTCACTATTATACCCAAAATAATTATTATCTTCAAAATACTTCACAGTTTCATCATTATTTTCAGTACTAGTCATAATATACCAATTTAAAATAATTCCATATTTATTATTAGTTTTAATTAAATTTTCAGCAATAATTTGAAATAAACTCTTTGGCTCAGGCTTTACATTTAATATGAATGTACCTTTAGGGCCCTTATGTCCAAGTCTTGTACCTTGTCCTCCAGCCATTGTAACAACTGCATATTGATTATTTGCTATAATATCTTCACCAATTTTCAAAATTTCTTTATTTTCTTCATCAGAAAATCTATCTTTATCAAAAACTCTAATATGCTCAAGCATTACAGCTTTCATTGTATTTTTAAAATTTTGATTACTTAAACTATAAAGTTGTTTCAATCTTTCAAAATCAATTTTTTCAATATCACTAATTAAATCTTTTTTTCCTTCATCTGTAGGTATTAAATCAATATATTTTAATAAATGTTCTTGATTATATTTTTTAACAATTTCAATATAATTTGCCATTATATTAACCTCCTATTCTTTACTAGCATCCTCTATTAATTCTATTTCTCTGATTTCCACATTAAATGGTCCATCTTCCAAAATAATATTAAATTCAGTTATTTTCTCTTCGCTAAACTCCTGTGGTTTCATCAACACTCTAGTTGATACATCCATACCAAGCGGCAAAGTTTTATTATTATTATAAAAATAAATAATATTACTAAAATACAAAATATGCATATCATTATTAGTAATAGTTCTATAAATTTTAAAAACTTCCTTATCCTTTAAAATCTCTCTCGGATTTAAATCACCGATAACATATCCATCACTATATGGATAATAAACCGGAACATCCTGAACAGATTTAATTTTAACAAATGCTTCATTTAAATAATTAATCAAATCCTCACAAGAATTCTTATACTCTTCAAAAGTAGTCAAATCATTAATTCCAAGCACAGCATAAATATTTCTAGAATTTTCTCTATATTCCTTATTATTTAAGACTTGTACCTTTGTTCTATCTTCCATTAAATTTCCAAAGATTTCAGCCTTAATATTTTCATCATAACTATTTTTTAATTCTTCAAGCTGCTTTTCAATTATCTTTTCAGACTTATTCTTTCTACCAGCAACCTTGGTCTTCTTTAATTCACCATTTTCGGTTTTTTCACGTTCATCCAAAATTGCATTAATTGTCTCAATAATATATTGTGTTGCAAACAAAGAATCACATTCATTCACAGATAATTTCCTTCTCTGAAGTTCATCAACCTTTTGAGCAAATTCTTCTAAATCGTCCTCAATATTAAATCCAGGATCAATTTTATTAGTACTTTCATTACCAATTCCAAATGATGACCCCTCATGTAACTCTTCAATTTTATCCTTATTAGTAAATTTCCAAAATTCAAAAATACTCTTCTTATGCTTTTCAATTTCTTCTATATAATTTTTAGCATTTTCAATTTTTTTATCCAAATTTGTCTTTTTCAACAATAAAGCTCTATGGTCAGCTTGTAAATTACTATAAATTTGCTCATATTCACGTAAATCATTACATAAACCAACCAAATCAGACAAAGTATATACATCCTTATTAGTCTTAGCCCTTTTCGACGAAATACCATCCAGAATCTTTAATCTTTCTTTATCATCTTTAATGTCCCTAGCTCTATAGCTATCATTTTTCTCATCAGCAACATCATTATTCACATCAATGGTTTGTTCAATCTTCTCAATAGGAATAGCCTTATTCTTTTTAAAAAAATATCTAACTTTTTTAAAGAAACTTTGCTTACATTCCAAAAACATTACAATCTGTTTTTCATAATAAACATAATTTACATTATCAGTTTTAATTTGTTCTTTAAGTTTTGAAATCTTAAGTTTAATACTTTCAATATCAGAATTAATAGAAACTCTCGTCTCCAACATATCTTTATATTGTTTAGAAATGAATTTAGAAATATTCTGTATAGTAATCTGCTTACCTTTATACTTAAAAATCAATTCACCCTTTTTATCAACAGCTGTTTCAATCGGAAAAGCATTATGCGTCTCAGTCGCTAAAATAAACAAAGCTTTAACCAAGGTATAAAAATTAAGTGCCTCACTCCTTGTTTCAATTTTAACTCTATACTTAGTTTTAAAACCTGTAAATAACGCTGTTTCTCCAATAATAAAATTTTTATATACCTTATCATTTTCTATATCATGATAAACTTCAAAAACATTGCACCAATTCTTTGTAAAAGACCATATATAATTTTCAAGTTCATTAATTTCTTTTCTAGTTAAAAGATCCTCACAATAACTCATTTTACAAATTGGAATAAATACTTTAAATTCCGGATCAGTCAATTTTTTCTTTATTAAATAAAATAATACCGATGTCTTTCCTTCCTTTGCTGGAAATAACATATAATATTTCTTATCCTCTGTCGAATAAAAAATTTGCCATAAATAATTATCATCATACTTAATAAAAAAAGGCATTTTCGTATTTAATTTTTTTTGCATTTTTTCAAAATTTAATATATCTAATAATGATGCTTTATCCATCACATCATTGAATTCTTCAGGATTTTGTTTTACATATTCATCAAGTGCTAAAGATTTCTTGTATCTTTCAGATATCGGAGTAGTTCTATCAGTTGTACTAATAAAAATATCAATATCTTTAACAGCTACATATTTATAAATTCTATAAACATCAGCCTCATCTTTAGCATCTGAGATTGTCAATTTAGGCTTTTCAGCTACTAATTCAGATGGAATAGTATTTAAATCAAATCCAATATAGTTCAAAAGTTCCTTTGACAATTCACTACCTCCCATATTTTTCTATGTTTACAAACAATTCATAAACATTCCAACATATAATATCATAAAATACCCTATTTTTAAAGTATTACTACAATATTATTTCAAAAAATAACATAATATTACAAAAGCAGTGATTTTAAAAATCACTGCTTTATTTTATAAACTTTTATTTTCAATTTCTTGTTTAATTTTTGCAACTGTATCTTCAATACTTAAAGATCCAATTTCACCTTCACTTCTCTTTCTAATAGAAACAGTATTTGTCTCAACTTCTTTAGCTCCAACAATTAACATGTATGGAATCTTTTGTGTTTGAGCCTCTCTAATTTTATACCCAATTTTCTCAGCTCTATCGTCAAGTTCAACTTTTAAATCAGCATTAAAGCAAGCTTCATAAACCTTTTTAGCTTCATCAATAAATTTATCACTAATAGGTAAAACTTTAACTTGAACAGGAGCAAGCCATACAGGTAAATTACCTTTTGTTTCTTCAAGTAAAAATGCAACAAATCTATCAAGTGAACCCAAAATAGCTCTGTGAACAACAACAGGTCTAACTTTATCACCATTTTCATCAACATATTCAAGCTCAAATTTTTCAGGTAATTGATAATCAAGTTGACAAGTTGATAATGTTACATCATGTCCTAATGCACTAATAACTTGAACATCAAGTTTAGGACCATAGAAAGCCGCTTCACCTTTAGCTTCATAAAAATCAACACCAAGCTCTATTAAAACTTCTCTTAATTCATTTTCACTCTTATTCCAAAGTTCATCATTATCAAAATATTTTTCCTTATTTTCAGGATCTCTTAAAGATAATCTAAACTTATAATTTTTAAAACCAAAATCCTTATAAGTATCAAGAATTAATTCAATAACAGCTTTAAATTCGTCTTTTATCTGATCAGGTCTACAGAAAATATGTGAATCATTCTGTGTAAAACATCTTGCTCTTTCTAGTCCAACCAATGTTCCACTATCTTCAAATCTAAAATCATGTGCAACCTCAGCCATTCTAAGTGGTAAATCATGATATGAATGTAAGAAATTCTTATAAATCATCATATGATGTGGACAATTCATTGGTCTTAAAACATATGCCTCATTATCCATTTCCATTACAGGGAACATATCATCTTTATAATGATCCCAATGTCCAGATGTTTTATACAAATCAACACTTCCTAGAGATGGTGTTAGAACATGTTTATAACCAAGTTTCAATTCTTTATCCATGATATAATCTGATAAAGCTCTTCTTAATAAAAATCCATTAGGAAGCCACATTGGGAAACCCTTACCAACTAAATCAGAAGTCATAAAAATTCCAAGTTCTTTTCCTAATTTTCTATGATCCCTCTCTTTAGCCTCTTCAAGTTTTTGAAGATATTCATCAAGCATTGATTGTTTAGGAAAAGAAATAGCATAAACTCTTTGAAGCATTTTGTTCTTCTCACTTCCCCTCCAATAAGCTCCTGCAACTTTAAGTAATTTCACAATCTTAACTTTTCCAGTGCTCATTAAATGTGGACCTGCACATAGATCTGTAAATTCACCTTGTTTATAAAAAGAAATAACTTCATCTTCTGGTAAATCATTAATAAGCTCAACCTTATAGGGCTCTTTTAGTTTTTCTGCCAATTCAATAGCTTCATTTCTTGGCAATTCAAACCTACTAATTTCCAAATTTTCCTTAATAATTTTTTTCATTTCAGCCTCGATAGCTTCGAAATCAACTTGAGAAATCTTCTTATCATCAGAATCAAAATCATAATAAAATCCTTCATCAATTGATGGACCAATTGCTAATTTCACTGAATCACCATAAAGTCTTTTAACCGCTTGTGCCATAATATGTGAAGTTGTATGCCAATAAGCCTTCTTACCTTCAATATCATTTTCAAAAGTCAAAATTTCAACATTAGCATCATTTTCAATTGTAGTTCTTAAATCAACAACTTCTCCATTTATCTTTCCAGCCGTTGCAACTCTAGCCAATCCCTCACTAATTTGACCAGCAAGCTCTATTACAGAAATACCACTCTCAACTTCTTTAATAAAGCCATCTTTTAAAGTAATTTTTATCATATTACAATCCTTTCCATCACTATTTTATGGTATAAAAAAAGTCCCCATAAAATAGATCATATAAAAATATTAAATCTATTCTCTGGGGTACTAATATATAGCACGGTTCCACCCGGATTTTTAACTTAATTTAATCGCCTTAACGCAGCAATACGTCTGACTTATTCATCAGCCTAAGAAGGTAGTTTTTCAAATAAATCCATTAAAATTAGCTTTCAGTCCATGACTAATTATCCCTACTAACGACCCTTATCTTACTTTTTCTTCCATAATGTTTGATGAATTAATTATAACATATAATCTTTAAAAATCAATAATTATTAAAATAATATTAAAACTATTATTTAATTAAAACGCAGATGCTTCTATTATCTTAAATTCTGCATTTTTTAATTCTTTAACTTTATCTTTATCTACTAACGAAAACGCTTTAAATTTCTGACTTTGACCGCCACCTAAATCATTTGCTGAAACATAATCTTCTGCAATTCTTTCACCATTTTTATTAACCGCTTCAATATGCAAACTAAATGATTTCTTTTCATTCAATTTATTTTTAACTGTAACTTCCAATTTAGTATCATACATACCATAACCTAAACTCTTAGCTTCAAAAGTTCCTAAATTAACTTCAACATCATTTTTTAAAACATCTTCAGTAGCATTCCCTAGACTTTTATTAAGATCACTACTAATTTATTCAATTCTTTACTAGTTTCATTTGCAGATTTACTAATTACATCAACAGCTTTTTTATTCATATTTGTAGCTACAGCAAAAGTACAAATTGACAATATTATAACAATTATTGACATAGCTTTTTTACTATCTCTTATTAAAGTAACAATTCCAAATATTATTGCTAGAATTGCCAAAAAATAAGAAATCACATTAATTATAGGAATCATAGCAAAAACAATTGCAATAATTGATAAAACTAAACCTGCTACAGCTAATCCACTACTTTTCTTTTTCTCTTCCATATACAAAATTCCCCCAACTTTTTATTGTAAGCCTTACAATACTGATTGTACTATATATATCAAGTATATTAAAGATTTTTTTACATTTATTTATCAACTAAATTTAGGCAACTTTTTTATATATCATATACTCCTTTAAAATTATTACAAAAATCGCTTTATATCTTTCAAAACCAATTTAATAAAACAAATAAATGTAGACAAAATTTTATAATTTTGCCTACATTTATTTTACATTAACTCAATCATCTTTTATATCATCTCTCACAATGAATGAATATGGAATTTCATAAATTATACTACCATTTGATTTCTTAACTTTAATCAACAACCTATAAGTCCCTGTATTCATTGATTCAGAAAACTTTAATCCCAGATCATTATCACCATTATTTAAATCGATATTAAAAACACCATCAACATTATCAGTTTTTCCTGCAACACTAATCAATTTATCACTTACTAAATTATAATCATTTCCAACTTTCTTTTGCAATTCCAATGATACTTTAAAGTTATTTTCTTTAAGATATTTAACCTTTAACAATTGATTATTTCTTAAATCACTCTTAGATAAAACTCTCTTAGTCAAATCAATAATTTTCAATGATGGATCTTCTATATTTTTATTTTCTATAACAACATTCTTTGTTGCAAGAATATCCCCCATAAAAGGTTTATCATAATCATCTGTACCACATATCATTAAATCAATTTTCATATTAAATTTCGTCTTTTTCAATTTACTCTTAAATGCTAATTTAAAAAAAGTTTTCTTAACAGGCTCTTCATCTATTTCTCTTGCATTTTCTATATGTTGATTTCGTGAATTTAATTTACTAATACCTGCTTTATCACCAATTACAAGAGATGTATCGTCAGGCATCTCATCATCAAATGTTATAACATATGCTAATCTCTTATTCTCAAAGTATGTATTTATTCCCCTGCCATTTAAATTTACATTATAATCTAAGTTAAGCTTATCTCCAATATCAATTTTATCAGGAATTCCATTTAAATCGAATATATAATCATCTTCAATTTTAATTTTTATTTCAGCAGTAACATATTTTTCAACTTTCAAGCTATCCATTTCTATTTTAGCTTTTATTTCATTTAAAGTATTATTTTTCACATCTTTAAAATCAAATGTCATCATATATACTTCTTTAATATAACTACCTTCATCAAAATTATTGTATTTTTGATTTGTATATCCCATTTTCTTAAAATCATTAATATTAATAGTATCAGTTTCATTCTCAACCCTATAATACCAATATGTAGGATTTTCTTTTTTCACATAATCATAAAAAGTAATCTTCGTTCCTACCGGCAACTTCTTATCCAATTTCAATTTCTTTTGATTATAGAAATTTGGTACATAATTTAAAACAAATTGAGCAGTACAAGCTGACTTCTTTTTTATCAAAGTCTCTTTTCCATCATCATCATCAAACAATCTGTATCTTTGTCCAGCAACCACTGACGAAATAGGATTTGCAGCAGGTTTCAATTCCCTATTTATTATAATTTTCTGTTTTAACGTTAAACCATTATCACTCTGATATGTTATAATTATATATCTATTAGTAATATCATCTGACAAATTATCTGCATTATATAAGTCATACTGCCATGCAGTATCACTACCTTTTCCTAAAGTAAGTTCCTTACCCAAATTAGAATAATCTTTATTTGATAATATATCACAAAAATCCTTATCATCAACTTTCAATCTAATAGCAAAAGTTTTATTTGCAACAGTGCTATCAACATCTAAATTACTATTAATTTCTTCTTTCGTTTTTAATTCAACATTATTTGTTTCAACATTAACGATTTTTAATTTATGCAACTTAGTCCAATAACCAAATCTTCCCATATAATCTATATCAAAATTTCTATTATTTGAAATTAAAGGTTTTCTATTAGGCGCTGCTGTTAATGTTATATCAGGTAATTCTTTTACTCCCTTTGCATGAATTGCAACACCAGTTGTCGAAAATATACCTTCTGTAGCATTACCATTAATAACATATCTTAAATTACCAGCAGAATGAAACTCTATCTTATTGCCAAACTCTTTCTCAAAATCATTTCCCAAATATCTTAATTTTACATTCAATTCTGTATCACTACCACTCATTAAGCCAAGTTTCTTTTGTGTTATTTGTATCATAGTAACATCATTAAAATTAGTAACTTGATTTTCTTCAAGCCAATCAACAGTTTCAGCATTATCAATATTAACACCTTTTTTAGTAGTATAATAAATTTTATATATATCATTATCCGGAAGCTCTACTTTACTATCTAAAACTAAATCATAAAAATCATCTTTAGATTTAATCAAATATTTATCCGTTGCACTATTTTTCTTAGGTATTGGTATATAATATTTAAAATTACCAAAATAAGCATTTTCATTAAATTTTAAATGTAATTTATAATTTAATAAATCATCTCTTTTAGCCATTTCAACTTTTTTAGCAAAAGATCCACTATTTACACTAATTGAATCATTAATTGTAAAAAAATCCGTTTGTGGAATTATTTTAAAAGATAATTTATGAGAGTCATTAGCTCCACCAATAATATCATCAGTTTTACCATCACCATTCAAATCATATTTATCTACTTTTTTAGACCACTCATATGCCCCACTAGCACCATTGTATATTGGCGCAAATTTATCAGTCTTTCTAGTAGTTACATAAAATACCTTATTTAAATTCAACGTTTGCCCTTCTACATTTGCATCAATATTTATTACCGATTCAAATTTTAATGACCTTCCACTATTAATAGTATCAAGTTCTTCATTTGCAAATCCAATCATAATATCTGCAGGTATATAAATTTTCCATAAGTTATTTCCGTTATACAAATCAACTTTTTCTATTCTTTCCGGTTTTATAATTTTGTCTTTTTTAGTTGCCAAAACAACAGAATCCTCTTTAATTGAAACCCCATCAGGCAATACAAAACCCAAAACTATATTATTAATCCAATGTAAATTACCATATGGATAATAAGATATTTGAACTTCACCGCCTATCTTTAAAGAGTTTCCAGCAATCACTTCAGCATTTGCACTTTTATCATTAATAACCATATTAGTTACTGAATATGGCGTAAGTGCGTTTGACTTAAAATATGTCTTTTCTAAATGCTCAATATCGCTAAATCCTTCACTTTTAATTGTAAATTTACTATGAATCACAGCTTCTTCGTTTTTTTGATAATTTACATATCCAAAATAGTTTCCTACACTATTATAATGTCCTATAGAACTCGGTTCATATAAAACATTACCAGCTTTGATTTTTTCTATATCATATTTTATTTCTTTAAAAAAATATTTTCGTTCCTTTTCAGGTAATAAATTCCTGTTAAACATTAATTTTTTTCCATTACTTGCCGTCCAATTTAACGTAATACTAAATTCATAATTCTTTCCTCTAGTATTATCAGCAACATAATTACCACTTTCATCTCTATATATCGATGTATTATTTTCATCTACTAAACGATATTTTATATCATAAGTTTTTACTCCTTGATAAATTGGTAAATTAATAGCTGTAACTTGCATATATCCACTATCTTCAACATCAAATAATATATCTACATGCTTTTTATTTGAGTCACCCGTTCCACTATTATATAAGAATATTCCACCAAAGTATGCAATATTTTTTTCAGTTCCAGATCTATATGATATATTCCTATAATAAGCTCTTATATCTACATTTTCTTTGGCCTGCATAAAAAAAGATATATTATACGCCGCCGTACCTGTAATCCAATTTTCACCACCAACATTATCAACAACACATGCCTGTGTTTCAATTGCAGAAAAATTAAGAACTGAATCATTATCCAAGCCAGCAATTTCAGGTACTTTTAAATTGTACCATAGCAAAACTTCCCATTCCGTACTAAAATATACATTTTTATATGTTAAAATAATATTTCCATTATTAATATCACTTTCATCAATTGTATATTCTGGAATTCCAGAAGTTTGCAACCTAAAATCCAAAGTACTTTTATCAATAGTCATATAATGTTTAACATTATTTTTATCAACATATTCAGGCAATTTTATTTTAAATCTTAATTCTTTAAAATATGTCTTTATAACATTTTGAGTTTTAGGAATCAAAAAATATCTATATCTGATTATTTCTTTATTTCTATTAGAATAAAGTAACTTTATTTGTTTATTTTGATTTCTTTCATCATTAATATAGGTAATTAATCCAGATGTCATATCATATCTATTTTCTGAATAAACATTATTAACCGATTTTTTCAATATTTCTTTCATTTCAGTTTGCTTATTATATAATTTAACAACAATTGATTTTTCGTCCTTTTGATTAATTAAACTATTCCCAAGCTTATTCCAAAGTTCAAAATCATATTTAATTTCCAATTGAATTGTAATTGTTCTAACTCCAGGATTTACTGTATAATATACAGTACCACTATGCTTATTAACTTGATATGTATAATTAGTATTTACAGTAAAATCATTATTTTTTTCGAATTCCACCTTACTACATCCAGTAGGTAAAAGAAATTTATTTACTGAAAAATAAAACTCTCTTGGCAATGTAATACCAATAATAAAGTTAGAACTTCCATTATTTTCATCCAGTGGCACATTAGTAGTAACCTTCAAATATTTACTATTACTATAATTCCATGCAGTTATATCAACACCTTGCTCTGTCAACTGTAATCCAGGACCACCCAAATCATATTGAGCATTATCATAAATTTTTGCTTCAAAAAAATCATTTTGAGATATACCAACATCTACACATAAAGTATATATCCTAGGTACTAAAATTATAATGCCCAATAACAATAAAATTAAAATGCTTATTAACCACTTAAATCTACTCTTCATCATACTCCTCCTACTTCAAAATCATCCTCTTTAAATATTTTCTTAGGATCTTTTTTATAAAATTTATAAGTATAACTAGAATGATGTTTTAACTTTACAATTACTTCTTTAGAATTATCAATATCCACGTCTTTAAAGGCATCTTCATTATTATCAGGATATAATCCATCCGGAAACTTAATTTTTATATTTCCCTCATAATCTATAGTGCTTATTTTTAACATTAGAACTGTACTATCCGCCCTATCATTTACCAAATGTTTAATAGTATTAATATTAGTCGCAATTTCAAATATTCCTTCTAATTTTTTCATATATGGACTAGAAGTAATAGCTTCAATTTTATAAGCGCCTTTCTCTAAATTGTCAAAAACTATCTCCTTATTAGTAATTTTATTACCTTCAAGTGTTAAATTAATTTCTCTCTTTTTTACAAATTCTCTATTATCTATAAACTCACTCAATCTAACTACAGCATTAATATCTGATTTAGTATACCTTAATTTATCAGCACTATTTGAGAAATTAATTTTTAATTTAGTAACCCCATCTTTCCAAAAAGAAACCTCCGATTCTTCTTTTAATAAATCACTAGTAAAATAAAAATTCTCTGCTTCATAAAGTGATGATTTTTGATGTTCTTGTAAATATCTTCCTAAGATAATAGTAGCTCCTAAAATAACTACCAATATTATAATAACAAACATAATTGAAAACTTCTTTTTCATATACACTCCTAATCAATTTGAATAACTCTAAAGTCAATCGAAATATAATCAATTTCAAAAGCATAATCCTTACTTGATAATTCTGCAGGCCATTCTATTTTCAAATAATATGTCTTAGTTTGACTTTTGCCCGCAAGAAATTTAAAGTCATTATCAGCATAAACTTTATCATCATTCATATATACTAATTGTTTACATTCTTTATCTTTATATAAGTTAATATTAATAGGTAAATTTTTACCATATTTTCTATTAATATATATTGTAAATTCTTGAGCAACTTCCGACACTTTACCATCTTTAACATTTGTTACTTCAATAGGAATTATTGTATTATCAGCCGGCTTTCCTTTTATATTAGTTAACTCAACTTTTGTACCACTACCAAATAATGCCGCACGTGCAATTCCAACTCCATACACTTTAGTAATATATCTCGCTAAAGTAGCAACACTTCCAATCATTATCAATATTAAAATTCCTAGAATAAAATTTCTATACATGACTTTCTTCACTATGACCATTCCCCATTTCAATTTCCGAAATTATATAAGCACTAAGCATTATTATAAAAAACAGTAAAATAATAACTTTGATATCTGTAAAAACTTTGATATATATTCCTAGTTTATTTACATTTCTAACAACTTTACCAACAACTTGATTCCTATATATAGGTTCATCAACAACATTGTTAGCATCTCCTTTTGTAATTATTTTATTTTCTCTTATTTCCACAATTCTATGAGTTATAAAATTATTATTTGATTTATATGTTATAACATCACCAACATCATATCCTGAGGCAAGTTTTATAATAACAATATCTCCAATATTTATTTCATCCCTCATACTACCACTTAAAACTTCAAAATATGTATATCCCCAAATCTTAGGATAACCCTCTTTAGATGTGTATTTTGAAATAAGCAAAATCAAATTAATTGATAAAAGAAAAATAAAGATGATTACAAAACACAATTTAAAAAACTTTAATATATATTTCATTTCTTTTCCCTTCACAATTTTAAGATTTCGCTTTTATTTCTATATTTAATTTATAATTAGACTGATTAAATCCTGCCTTTACATCATTTGCCCCATCAAGCCATTTCCATTCAAGCAAATACACATCATAATCATTCTTTTCTAAAGCGTTTTCTTCAATAGATTTATTATTTATATCGCTCCAATTAAAATCATCTCCCAATATATATTTTCCATTCTTTTTTAATTTAAACTTCAAATTTATAAATCCATCATTATTTTCCAAAAATTTCATACTATATTTAATATTAAAATTTTCATTATTGTTTATAAAAAATTTATAAACATTATAACTCCCTGGAGCAATAACATTAGTAAAATTAAAAGCTGGATTTTCAAATATTTTAAGCTCTTGTCTTGAATTCCAAAAAGCTATATTATCATATACTTTCAATATCTCATCCCTATTAACATCTTGATCATTGACAATATTACTGCCACCACTTTCTACTTCTGAATTAGAGTTATCCGGCATTACAGGTTTATTTGTTTTCTTATCATTTAATCTTCTCTTCTTTTCAATGCTCCAATCTTTAATTTTATTAATAGCTACTTCATTCTTTTTTTCATGTTTACTCAATTTATTAGTATTTTCAAATGATTTGTTATTTTTAATATCATCAATACTATTATTATCTTTTTTCTCCCCATCACCTATATTAAATATGTCAGCCCTTCCAGTACCTAAATTTTCAATTCTTCCATAACCTTTAATAGCAATGTATAAAATAATAAACAAAAAGATTAATAATATTGAAATTAAAACAATTCTCTTTTTTCTATCAATATACTCCATTTTTATCCCTTTTATTAATCTCAATTTAAATCAGCAAGCTTACTCACTGACTTAAATTGGAATTAACATTCCAATTGTATTAAAAAATACTAACAACATTAATCAACTTGTGTTAATTGTAATGTTGCTTTTACTATAACTGTATCAGTTCCTCTAAAACCGATTGTTGTATCTGCAGCATCTTTAGATGAATCACCAATTGCCCATCTCCAATAAATTGTAGCATCAGTAGCTTCTGATCCAACAGCCAATTCTTTTGCAGTTGTAGCATTCAAAGTTGTTATGTCAGATGTCCAAGAAGTTTTATCTGTACTATATTCTATAGGAATTCTTCCAGAATTAGTTTGACTCAAAGTATATTTGTATGAAGCTTTAACTTCTGATAAATTCTGAACTTTAATTGTAAATTTTCCATTTGTTCCAGGCGCAATTATATTTTCTCTAACACCTTTTTTTACATTCTGTTCAGCATTTTCATCAGTACTAAGTATAGTTTCAAATAAATTCAAATCAACTTCAGTTGTTCCTGCTGCTAAATCTGCATTATTAATTTTCCAAGCCCATTTTGCAGCTCTTGCTGTTGATGTACCTGTTATTTGGCTAGAATATCTTGCATAAGTTCCACTTATCACATATACAGTTAATACTGTTAATAATAACAATGCAATACAAGCTAAAAATACTTTTTTCTCCTTCTTCACAATTTTCACCCTCCTTATAGTTTTTTTATATATATTCATTGTTTTTCACAATGTCTATACCACATTAAAATAATTATTTTCTTACATCATCAATTGATTTAAAATTAATAAAATAAAACCCCATTGAAATAATAATTATTATCAAAATAACTAGTAACAACCCTATAGGCTTTCCTAAAAATAATAAAACATTTCCTAAACCAGGAATCTTATTAACAAAAACCCCTTGAATTTCATAAGAATTAACTAAAAAATTATCAATCACATCATTATTGTCGCCTTTAGTAGTAAAATTAAAACCTCCATCATCATTATATATTTCAACAACTCTATGAGAAATAACGATTTTATCTTTTTTAAAAGCTATAATATCTCCCTTCTTTATATTTTTAGCATCAATTTCTTTTACAATAATTAAATCACCAATATTAATTTTTGTTTCCATTGATCCTGATAAAACAATAAATGGTCTATATCCAAAGAAATCTGCTATTTTATTAGGATACATTTTTGTTTTTACAATCAATACTACATTAACTATTAAAATTGGTAATATAATAATAAAAAATAAACAATACCAAACTATTTTCTTCATAAAACTTCTTCCAATCCTTATAGCCCTTATTAAAATAAAACTATTAATATAATCTTACTCCTTCATTTTTTAATTCACAATAAATTTACAAAACTTTCATAATATTGTAATGTTTTCTTAAAAAAGGCCTGAAGTCACACTTCAAGCCTTTTTCTATATTTCTTTAATATCAACATTTTCATCAATATTTTCTTTTTCATTTTCAAAATCATTTGTCACACTGACTAATTCTTTTTCAACTCTAAATTCATTTACTTCTTCATCTTTTTCAATATATTCCATACCTAAAAGTCTATCAAAAAATTTCATATACACCTCAACTTAATCTAAAATCCTGGTTTCTTTAACAACTTAAACATATTACTCTTATATTTTTCAACACCCGGTTGATCAAAAGGATTTACTTCAAGTAGCTTAGCACTCATTCCGCAAGCCTTTTCAAAGAAATAAATTAAATGTCCTATTGATTCAGCATTTAAAACATCAATCTCAATAACAAGATTTGGAACTCCACCATCCACATGTGCATTAATAGTTCCTTCCATTGCTTTCCCATTCACATATGAAACAGTTTTACCAGATAAATAATTAAGATTATCTAAATCATCTCCATCATAATGAATTTCAATATCCCTATCAACTTTACTAATATTCAATACTGTTTCAAACATTATTCTTTGCCCGTCTTGAATATATTGACCAAGTGAATGTAAATCAGTAGTAAATTCAGCCCCTACAGGAAATAATCCCTTACCATCCTTACCTTCACTCTCACCAAATAATTGCTTCCACCACTCAATCATATAATGCATTTTAGGCTCATATGAAACTAACATTTCCATACTCTTGCCATTATCATAAAATAAATTTCTTAATACGGCATATTTATAGCAATCATTATACTTCAAATTTTTATCACTATATTTTTCTTCAGCATATTTAGCTCCAAGCATTAAAGCATCAATATCAACACCACTAACTGCAATAGGTAATAAACCAACAGCAGTTAGCACCGAAAATCTACCACCCACATCATCTGGAATCACAAATATTTCATAATTTTCAATATCGGATAATTTTCTTAAAGCTCCTTTATTTTCATCAGTAGTAACAAAAATTCTCTTTCTAGCTTCCTCAATTCCATACTTACTTTCAATTAATTCTCTAAAAATTCTAAATGCAATTGCTGGTTCAGTTGTTGTTCCAGATTTCGAAATTACATTAATTGAAAAATCCCTATCTTTTACAATATCAATAATATCATTAATATAATTTGAACTTAGGTTATTTCCTACAAATAATACTTTTGTCTGTGATTCATCATATTGATAAATCGAATTATGCAGTGCTTCAATAACTGCTCTAGCGCCTAAATATGAACCACCAATACCAATAACAACTAAGAAATCAGAATTACTTCTTATCTTTCCAGCAACTCTCTTAATTTTCCCGTACTCTTCTGAATTAATATATTTAGACGGCAAATCAATCCAACCACAAAATTGTGTATTGTCCTCTTTCATTTCCATTAGTTCATTATCAACTTCAACAACTACTTGTGCACTTTCTAAAATTTTTTCTTTTGAAAAACCTGAATTAGTATAATCCAATTTAATATTAGCCATTATCATTCTCCTTTATCTTTCGTCTCTCTTCTTCTTCATAAAAAATAGTATTATCAATCATACCTTTTTTATCCCTAACATCAAGTAAATATTCATCCAGCACTTTAAATTGATTTTTAGCATCATATCTAGCTTTATTAATATCACACACATAATTTAAATTTTCATAAGTTAATGATGAAATTTTAAAATTTGCAATATCATACATGTCAATCATAACTCCATCAAATCCAACTTCTCTTAAAATATTAGCTATCTTTTTATCATATATCATTGGAATAATAGTTTTTCCAAGAGCCATTCCTAAAATATTAGCATGTAATCTAGATCCAATTATTATATTCGAACTTCCTAACACTTCCAAAGCCTCATCAGTATTTCCTCTGTAATAATATGTATCAACTTCTTCATCCGTCTTTTGCAAAATAGATTCTATTGCTTTTTCATCACCCTGCTCTTTACAAAACGACATCAATGTAACATCATAATCCTGTATCTTAAAGAACTTTATAAATTGCAATATCTTATTTTCATATATTCCTTGAAATTCTCCATATTTATAATTAGGTGATAAAACAGCAATAATTACTTTTTTTCTATTTGTAACATTAATATATTTCGGATCAATGTCAAATAATATATCTGCCGCACTTCTTACAGATGGTAAACTTTTAAATAATCCATAAGAATATTTATCTCTAAAACATATATCTTTTGCTCTTCTGAAAAAATCATAATACTTTTTATAATATTCCTCAGTATCAAGTCTTCCAAAGTTCGTATTTAGTAAGAAAAAATCCTTATTACCATAAACAGATTCATTCCCATTCATCTTATCAAGGTTATTCATATACAAACTTCCACCAAGTCCGATTACAGCATCAAAATCCTTAAAAAACACTTTTTCTTTAAACAAATCATTCTTCAATAATTTACTTGTAATTGTTGATTTATGTACTTTAATATTTTTATACTTTTTTGATTTATAAAAATTTGAAATCACCGTAAAAGTATGTCTAGGATACCTTTTGACTAAATCTTCAAAAAATAAATCATCACCCAAATTTCCATATAAATATGCATCAACAAATATATTCATATTTTCCTCTTTCGTTAAACAATATTTTAATTAGTATATCCAGTTTTATCTACAATAGACTTGCTTATTTGTTTTATTTTATCATTTACAACATAATTTGCATTTCCAAAGAATTCTTTATGAAGCTTTTCAACATTACTTTCAAGTGTAACAGGTATTCCATACCATCTGTCCATTGTTTTGCCTTTAGTTTGATATGGCCATCCCATACTACTTGTAAAATTAACTTTCATAAGTACTGGTAATAATCCCATAATATCTGTTTCTGATAAATTAGTTCTTACCAATGGTAATACTTTAGTTGCAAGTTTTTGTAATTGATTAAAACCCAATCCCTTAGCTCTTTTTACCATTGCCTGTACAACATCCCTCATTCTCTCAGTTCTCTTGTAATCACCACCAGCTGTATATCTAATTCTAGAATATGCAACAGCTTGAACTCCATCAAGTCTTTGTAATCCAGTTTTTGTAACATGTTTTGATTTTACACCAGAAGTTTGAACCAAAGCATCAATATAGTCATTAATGTATTTAAGTTCGTCTTTTTCGATTTCTATATCCACACCATCCATTGCATTAATAGCACTAATCAATGAATCAAAATTAATCGTTACATATTCCTTTATATTCAAATCCAAATTAGTATTTAATGCAAGTAATGTATTTTGTGCTCCTCCATAAGAATAAGCATGAGTCACCTTATCCAATTTTTTTGTATTCTTCTCCACAACTTCTAAATAGGTATCCCTGTAAACAGAAAACATCTTCACGTCTTTTGTTTCTTCATTAATACTTGCAATAATTATACAGTCCGTTCTATTTCCCAAGCCATAATCATCAGCCCTACTATCAATTCCTAGTAAAGCAATATTTCTATAGCCTTTTAAAGATTTCTTAGTTTCTTCTGTAATACCAATTGCATTTGTATCAATTGTTTCTTTATTAATTTTTCCAAGCATACTATTAATATAACCCCAAGCTCCAACTGCAACACCAGCTAAAGCAACTATAAATATTATTAACAATATAGCAATAACTCTAATTGCTTTTTGCACCCCTGTTCTATTTTTTTTATCTGTTTTCATTTCTAACCTCCATACTCTTGTTCAATCTCTTTATTCTTCTTTACATCATTTAAATGCTTCATTAATTCATTACCAAAATCAATAACATCAACAATTTTATTAGCATTTGATTTATCTAAATTAATTATTGCTGTTTTTCTATCTATTGAACTTTCAATAAAATTATTTGAATCATTATAATCATTATCATTTTGTATTTTCTTCAAATTTGTACTCTTTGCAAAAATTCTTGCAAACTCATCCATATCATTACCACTTCTTGAACGTATAGTAATAATATTAGTTTTACCTGTTTTATTCATATATTCAAAATATTCATCATTTAAATTAACACTATATGATATTTCACCTTTAATAGATTTCTTTAATCTTTCATTTATTCTTGACAAAAATTCTCTTTCCTTACTTTTAGGCCTAATCTCTTCTTGCAAAAATCCATATACAATCTTTGTAAAATATTCAGCCATTCCAGAATTTTTATTATCAAAAAATACTCCATAATTCATTTCATCATTTTTATTTGAAATCATTATAGAAAAGTTATCCGCATCCCTATTTAAAACCGACAATAAATCTATAATTTCATCACATTCTTCAAATATCACATAATCCCTATTATCCGAAGCCTCATCGCAATATTCAATAACGGGAAACTTAAATTCTTTTAACCTACGTACAACTGGCAAAATACTATAATTTGCTCTATTTTCTAGTAGACTTTTGTTATTTTTTTCATTAAACATAAACCTACTCCTTTGTAAAATTTCTCTACATCTATTAAAACACAAATCAGGTAAAAAAATCCAGCATTTATAATATAAAATAAAAAAATCCATATAATATTAAAATAATATCATATAGATTTATACTCAAATTTAATTTATATCATATTCACAATCAATTTTATTCATATTTACTTGATTAATAAAACTTGTCAACAAACTTCTAGTAGATTTATCCAACCTTGACATATCAACTCTGCGATCACCTATCTTAATTTGATTCAAAGATTTTTTTATTTGATTTGTAATATGCTTAATCATTTTTTTCTTTTCTTCAAAACCTAAATCATCTCTTATAGGTACTGTAATCAAATCCGCTATCTCAACACATTCATCGTTTTCACTATATATTAATCCAATTCTTGCAGTTGAAACAATCTTTGTATCATTAGGATTTAACTCATATTTACTAGCAACATTCATCATCATTCTTTCAGAATTAGATAAATCATTAAATTCTTCACAATCAGTATCAATTAATCTATCATTATTTTTCATTCTCTGTAATTTGAACAAAACATCCATAGATAAATTACTTATATCATATATTGGAATATCGTCTTCATAAATATATAAATTTTGCGTTCTATCATAAATACTATTCTTATCATATCCTTCTTCATTTATTATATATTGAACATTTGCATCAGTGTATAATTCCATAAAACGATCAGTATGAATAACTTTAACCGGATTTTCATCAATATATAGTGACCCATCAGCCACAATTGCTTCAGATATCTCTTTAAAGCCAAGTCCCACTGTAACCTTTTTTAAAAGCAACGAATCGTATTGCTCTTGAGTAATCATTTTTTTAGCAAGCATACTATTATATTCTATTTTATCTACATCCATTAAATCTTTAGCAGCTTTTTTGTAAACCATTAATACTTTATTTGCCAAATCAGCTTTAGCAGCACCTGAATTCTCAGCAACATATACATCATACACTTTATCAGATATTTCAATATCATCAAAACAAATAACATTTTGATTTCTCCACACCCAACTCTGTGCAATGATTCTATCAAATTCATCTCTAATATAAAATACTCTACCATCCGGTGATACCATGCTATGTTCCATAGCAGTAACACCATTATCATTTATTCTTTGACAACAATCAGTTCTTTCACCAATAGTTAATCCTAAAGGGTCATCACATCTGAGCATTTCATACTTCATTCCATTCTCCTCTCCCATAATTCTTGGAATACTTGAATAATCCCTAATTTCACCCTCATTATAAATTTTTTGTATTTGCTCAAACTCTTTCTGTCCATATCCAAAGCTTCTAGCTTCTTCAGCAACTCCTTCATTTCCAATATCAATATTATCATATTCAACATTTTTAACGTAATAAACAGCTGTATCAAGAGTTATTTCCTTAATTCTTCCAATATTAGCATCTACAATACGTTCAAACTGATTTTGGATAAAAGGAAGATTTTGCACATACTCATCATTCACAATTATTTTATCCAAATTCTTTATAAGAAAATTAGCAAATTGCTTATTATAATGCATTTTAAATCTATCAAACATTTTTTCCATTAAAGTCAAATTAATTAATCCTGGGAAATTCATGTCATTCATAATCTTTCGCATTTTCAGCACTTTTTCTCTATCTTTTTGCAAATCAAAATTTATACTATAATTTCCATCCTCATTTAAATTATATATTTCATTCAAAAAATCAATACCGGATTCATCAGCCATCTTTATATAATCATAAATTAATTCAAAATTCTCTCTAGATATTTTTTGTGGAATATCATTAAATAATCTTATTAATTTAGTAAAACCAGCATCTTTCCCCTCAAAAACTCCGATTGCATAAGCACCCTTTAACAATGCTTCCATTTGCTTATACGATTTTATTTTAGTATCCCTAACTAATTTAGACCATTTTTTACTATTTCTCAAAAATTTATCTATTTCCTCAACTGGAAACATCTTCATAACAGCTAAATTAGGTAAAAACCTTCCTCCTGTTGCCTTATACCATTCTATTAAATTTTTCTGATACCTATCTTCCACCATTGCAGATATAACACCAGGATTTTTTAATTCTAAATTTATTAATTTTTCATTTGATAATTTTTCAAAAAACAATTGATAATTTTCAGAAAAAGCTCTTGATAAATTCACTCCATCCAAATAGATAATCCATTCCGGATGTTCTCTAATCACATTAAAATTAAACTCATCATCTCCATCATAAAAAATTCTTTTCAAATCATCAGGAGCATCATCTCCTAAAAACATTTCAGGATACTTACTTTTAAAACATTCTGGAACATCCTCATCATATTTAGAAGCTCTAGTCAATATATTTTTTTCTATTTCCGCTTCAATTATCTTTTCATCTCTATTTCTTAAGTATTCAGAAATAGCATTATCTTTAACATCTTTTAAAGAATCACCATATCTTTTTACTAAACTCACTATTTCTTCTATAGATAGTTCTTTCCAAAACAAATCACATTCATTATCAGACATTTCCTTTATTATCTTTTTAAAACCTACAAAAAAATCTTTATTAATAACAATATCTGCAAATTCAGGATTATTTTTTATATCATTAAAAGATAAAATTCCCATATAAAACTTATTTTTTAATTCTTCATCAACATTATCATGGAAAAATAATTCAATATGTTTTTCCTTAAAATTCAATGGCAAATCATTGGAATAAGCCATACCTTTTTTTACAATATTATTATAGATTTCATCATCAATAACATTTATAATTTCATCTTTAGAAGAAACCTTAATCCCTGTTATTTCAAGTGTTTCTAAATAATCACCATATTCTGCGCATAAATTTAAAAACTCCTCTTCACCAAGTGAATCAATCAAACTTTTTAACAAAACTATATAATTATCGTTATTACTTAAATAAATATTTTCTGTTTTTTCCTCAACAAAATTTGGAGTTTTATCCCACGCTAAAAATAAATCTTTTGTCTTTAAAATATCAATAAGCTCAGGATTATCTTTTATCATTCCTGCATTTATTTTACCAGTATAAAATGCATCCCTAATTTCCTCCGAAACTCCATCAATAAAAATTCTATTATAATCTTTTCTAAACTTTCCACCGATAAAATCATAATTAACTTTATTTCCAAACCTTTTTTGGATATCTTCATTTCTAACATTTAATAAAACATTATACATCCTATCCCTGAATTCTTCATAAGAATATTCCTCTTTATTATTTGCATTTTTAATTTTATCAATCATTACAATAATATTTAAATAAATATTATTTTCATCATATTGATGAGAAAATATTCCACCAGTCTCTTCATCAAGTCTTATTATATTATCCATTCCATATTTTTTAATAAATTCTCGTTTTAATTCTGTATTAGCACCCATTCTAATCAAATCCAAAGGAATTACTTTAACCATATCATTTATCAAATATAAATTATGCAATTGAGTCAATTCAATAAAATTTTTAATACCATAACTCAAAAGTTTATCCACGGTGCAAACATCTAAAATCTTTCTATCATTTGAGTATACAAACTTTTTTAAATCTTCTATTTCAATTCCTTTAATTTTACTAAGTTCAGCAAGTTCCAGTATTTTCTTTCCCCTAAATAAACAATCAATATCAATTCCAGAGCTTATTAATCCATCAATTCCATATTTCTCTATAATTTCATTTATACTAATATTTGATTCCTGAACCATTTTCATTTCTGGCAAATCCTCAACAGTAATAAAATCAAACATTAATTTAACGTCATGCCAATTTTTAAAAGCGGTATATTTATTAACAGCAATATATTCCTTAATTGCATCTCTAAACAATTTATTTTTTTGAACATCATTGATATTATAATCTGGAATCTCTATTAAATCATATACTTTATCAAATACTGAATAATATTTTTCTACAAAATCAGCACCATATAAATTAACTATTTTTTGATAAATCTCATCATTCGTAAAAGTTTTTTCTATACTGCTCATTTAACATCCTTCATTTTATCTATCGATAACTAATAATATACCACATTTTTTAACAAAAATCATCAAAAAAGGATATAGTTCTTCACTATATCCCAATATTCTTATTTCTAATATAACTCCCATTAAATTCTCTTTTTAAAATATCCATATAAACAACATCATAATATTTACCATTTAAAAAATAATTCTCCCTAAGCCTACCTGCTTCTTTAAAGCCAATTTTTTTATAACAATTAATAGCAACATCATTAAAAGAAAAAACATTAAGATAAACACTATTCAAATTCAAATAATTAAATCCATAATCAAGTAATAAATTCAAAGCTTCCTGACCATACCCATTATTCCTAAATCTTTCATCGCCTATAAAAATCCCTAATTCAGCAACTCTAGCATTATCATTCTCTATATAAATTGAACAATTTCCAATCAATTCATCATTTTTTAATAATATAATTGCAAAACATTTATCCCCATTCTTTAAAGTTTTTTCAATAAATTCCTTATCCAATGATTCAGTTAAAATATTTGAAGTATTCCCCATACCATCACTTACTACTGGACTAGAGATCCATTCAACATACTTTTCAACATCATTAGGATTCATAGGAGACAAATATAATCTATCACCAATAAATTTCTTATAATATTTCATATTTCCATCCAATCCTTAATCACTAACATCAAAATCCAATAAAATATTAATCTTATACTCCGGATATCTATATTTATTAACTGCAATATATTTCTAAATTGCATTACTAAACAATTTATTTTTTTGAACATCATCGATATTATAATCTAGAATATCGATTAAACCGAATACTTTATCAAATACTAAATAATATTTCTCCACAAAATCAGCACCGTGTAAATTAACTGTTTTTTGATAAATTTCATCATTCGTAAAAGTCTTTTTTTTGAAACATATGTATTATCAAAACTTTATTTAATGTTATTTTTATTAAAATATTGCTTTAATTTATTAATTATTTTTTCGAATAATTTAACTTTCTTTATTGGCTCTAAATCTAATAATTCCTCTTCATTTTCTAAGTTCTTATCTTTATTAGATTTTTTAAAAATATTATCATAAGAATATTTTTCATTTAGTTCTTTTTGATATATTTTTTCATTTTCTTCTATTTTTTCTAAAAAAATCTTTTTTTCGTTGTTTGAATTACTCCAATAATTTAAACAAATCATTCCAATAATTCCTTTTGCTTTATCCGATATTTCAATCTCATTTAAAGGTTTGTTATAATCAAAATTGCATTTATAAGTTTGTGATTTATTTGCTTTAAAATACTCTATCAATCCTTTTGGAATTAACATTATTTGTTTTTTCCTTATACCTTTTAAATAATGCAGTACTTCTGCATATGCAATTGAATATTCATCTTTTTTCATTTTTTTTTCCTTTTATAGTATAATTTATTATATTTTTCGCTCTATATTTACTACTTCCTTATTTTCTTTTTGTTTAATTTCTTTTTTCAAATCATTAGTTGCAGCTATGACTAAATCTCTGCGTACACCACCATTTAAAACATCGTCATATCCATCTTTAGGTTCTAGCCTAATATCATACTCTAGTAATAATTTTCTTATAGCCGAATCGCTAAATATTTCTCCTGTGGTATTGTCAGTTAGTGCTGATATTATCTCTTCGTTTTTACCATCTTCTAATTTTTCTCTCAATTGCTCTAAATAATAAAATTGTAAGTCTTTAATTCTATCAATAAAAAATATATTTTCAGAACTTGTTTCATTGTTAATTTGAGCTAAATAATCTGGTATTAATCTTGCGTATTTTCTTAATGATTCTCTAAGTGGCTGTTCTTCCTGAATCAACTCTATTTCTCTATCAACTAGTGATTGTAAAATTTCTTCTGAAGTTCTTCCTAATTTTGTGTCTTTATTAATAATCCCTAAAAATGTATCTAATAATTGGAATGATTTATTAAATATTTCTTCTTGTTTAATACTTTGTATTTCATTATCAAAATACTCATAAAAATTGCAAACTGTTGATGCTTTCCCTTTTTGGGGTATAATTTGTGATAGATATAGTTTATAAAATTTAGCCATTTCTTCCCTAGAAATCTCATATAATTTTCTACCTTTAAAATATTTTGGTGCAATATCGATTACATTATAACTATTTCCATTCAAAATATAATTATTATTTTCGTTTAAATGATTTTGGATTTCAAAAATTGGTAATATGTAATTTCTTCTGACATATATCGAATTTTCATCAATTTTAGAAAAATCCATTTCATCCGAACTGTATATTTCATCATAATTTGTTTCGCAATTAGGGACTCCAAATTGATCTAATTCCTTCGTTCCGGCTTTTTCTTTTCCTAAATACATTTCAATATATTTATATTTATCCCCTAACATATATTCTGATAATGCTTCAATAGGATTTTTTCCTTTTCCTTCAAGTCCCGCTAAAATAGTTCTTTGCCAAGCATTTTCAAAATCATACGCACTATATGTTGAATAAGGATATTCTATTCTTATTTTTCTTTCACCTAATTGAATTTGATTGTGTTTCTCTATATAATGATTCATTACTAAATCCGCAAACAAATCACATGTTCCTTCTTCTATAGAAAATGAAGTTGGTGTACTATTGTATTTATTTGAATATTTTATAAATAAATGAGAATATTCATGTAGTAAAAACCCTAGTGTAGAACTTATATTATTTATATGTCTATCATTAATATTAATATAGTCAAATAGATGATTTGCAATTCCGATTACAACCTCCATCTATTTTTTTAAAACTAACATCTGCTTTATTAAATATGATATTCATTTTTTCTTTCTTTTCATCATCAAGTCCATTATCCAATTCATCTTCAAAAAATTCTCTTACCATCTGCTGTACTAGTTCAACTTGTAATTTTATTCTAGGATCAATTTCATTTTTAAATCCATTTACAACAATATCGCGATTTTTTCTTAATTTTATACTATTTAATAATTCTAATCTAATACTATGATTTTCAACATCACAAATAAATTTTGATCGTTCTTCTTCATCTTCTATTTTTTCAAATTTTTGTTTTATATTCTTAAATTCATCAATTTCATCTAATAATTCTGTTATCTTGAAATTATATTCAGATGTTTGTTTTACTATTAAATTTCTATAATATGAATTTTTTCAACATATCTGGATATTAATGATAAATCATGCAATATAAGTATGGTTATTACATTATGTTCTCGTGTGTATTCCAGCAATACACTCAAAT
>ERZ773061.55-NODE-55-length-46423-cov-57.791990_pt1 | contig 46423 bp, 63 predicted proteins | sample MGYA00580627_ERZ773061 | MGnify/ENA primary metagenome ERZ773061 (study PRJEB29015, sample SAMEA2738119) | human oral metagenome | biome: human oral; feature: human-associated habitat; material: saliva | place: China | collected 2223 ...
CTGCATCTGCTTACTAATAACAGGGTTTCTTGACCGCATAGGCGGACTCCTAACTGCCCCAAAAATAGGGGCTAATAGTACGAATAGTACACTCCAAGTATAGCTACTACAGACAACCCTAAAATATAGAAAATGCACGAAACATGTGGTAATATGTAAATGTAGTGAGGGCTAAAACCTTAAAAGCTACAACGCGACAAATCTACGAAAGGTAACAAATCATGGCCTCCCCCTTCTCTGTAAACATTAAGACCAGCAACTACGACGACTTTGACTTCCATATGAACAGCCTGTCGGGTATGACCTACCTGCTGGGAAAGACGTTTTACACTCCGTTCACCTTCACCACTAAGGATGGCGTAACCACCGGCGTAAACGACCACCTCATCCTTAACGGCAAGAAGGTTCCCCTCGCAAACACTCTAACCGTAACCACCGACCAGCCTCTTGACGGCACCTATATGCTCGACTGGTACAGCTGGACTGACGGCAAGGGATATAGCTTGACTTTCTTCCCGAACCTCTAGTGCGCCCCGTTTTCGTTAGTAACCCCCGCTGTAGTATTCGCTCTACGCGGGGGTTTATCATATATTTAAAGCATTTACACATTAAGAACAGCAAAGGACGTACTATGAGCGATAAGCAGACGTTACACCTCGCGAAGGTTCAAGAAAAAGCCGGTGTTAGCGCTGTAGACGGAATGAGTCTTGTCTATGGCTCTAAGGAAATGAAGCCTTTGGGTAACGGGCTTTCTCGCCCTAAATCCGGTTTCTACGGCTCTAAACCTGAAAACTTTGAAGGTTTCCCCGCCGGTAACACAGTAGAGGTAGATAAGAGCTTCTATGGCTCCGCTTGCGTATATGATGATGCACGTATTACCCCCACCGTGACTTTAGATAGTGATTCTGGTGAGACGTGCCTCATCATGTCTGATGCCAGCTACGCCACAGATGCGCTGTTTAGTAGCGTTTTCTCTTACAACCCTTGTGAGCTTCGGGATAATGCTGTGGTACGTGGAGGAAAGCACCGCGCTATCACTGTAGAAGAAAACGGGTACGTAGAGAACACTGAAACCGATGGTGTGCATGTGGCAGGTTCCGCGCGGCTTATTAACGCCGGTGACATTGAGATAAGTCTCTTCGGTAGTGGTACTGAGGTGAATCTAACCGGAGTTAATACTGGTCAGAGTAACGCCGCCACCGAACTACTCAAACGCGGCTACCTCAGCTGGGATTTAGGAGAAACGCAACCATTTAAAAGCAAAACCCGACACGCAAACTCTTACGTAGATACGCCCCAAAACACCTGGGACGATTTAAAGGTACGTGACGAGGGGTATCTTTGGAAGACGGCTTTAGCAATAGAAGAATACCCTATCCCCAAGGAAGCAACAATGTGTTTATCCTCAACCCAGCATAGGAAGCACAAGGAACACTGTAAGTGCATGTTCTACTACGCACTGTACCTGCTTGCCGACCCCGTAGCGCTACACTACTTCGCGCGTCTTGAAGGTCACACGAAGGCTGTAGAAACCAGCCCCTTAGCCGCCATTCCTTACAAGCAGTTGGAAGCGCACATGCAACAACACGCTATCGAACTAGACACAAAAAACGAGAGTGACCGAACCGCAGTACACGACGCTTTCTACAGCAACCTCACTATCCCTGTTGAACAGGTGAAGGAGGAGCAAGCGTTCAAGGAAATGGCGCGGCACCTAGCAGAGGACAACGGCGAGGTAAACTCTGCCGTGAACGAGGCGCTCTGGTACCTCAACTATCTACAGGTCGCCCACAACATCACCCCCGACGAGTTCTTCAAAACAGGTGAACCTGACGAAGAGATTCTAGAGATGACCGCCCGCGCCCGAGGAATCATTTAATAGAGAAGAGAAAAGGAGCACGTCAGAATGGATATTGACGTTCGCGACATCACACCCCACCTTCTAGCTGAGCAAAGTTCCAGTCGTCAAGACTTCAACGTGTGGCTCACGGTCATCAAGCCAAACATGGTGGTTGAGAACACCCTCTGTGTCATGGTCGACCTGATGTGGCAGGTGAACCAGTGTTTTGGCGAGCATGGCATTATTGCGCGTAGGTCACTCTCACACTACCAGCGCGGCTTTGACGAGCTGTGGAAGGATGAGCAGGCGTGGCGTGACAAAGTACTCGAGCTAGGTCTGGATGTTACGCGGTGGCGCATTAACCCGTTTGTGCAAGGTGAATGGCGTAAAACATGCGACTTCTATGTAACCATTGCACACGATGCTCCAGAACATAAAGCTGTGGCGCGGCTCCTCAAAAAGATTAAAGAGTCAGATAACCCTCACGAAAATACAGAGGGTGAAATCCTGCGAGGTGGATTCTACAGGGTCGCAAATAGCCCAGACATCCGCATCAACCTACAATCTCACGGCAGGAGATACACGCAAATCGTTATCACCGCCTTAGTCGAAGAGGAGGGTATCGCCACGCTCGATAACCCTGATGTGAAAAAAATACTCAAACAGTTCAACAACTGCCTCACCCCAGTACAAGAACCCTGGAAGGGTGATGATGAGACGCTTCTCGCTGTAGCTCAAGAGCTCAGCGGCAAACAAGAAGAAAAGAGTGGCCCCTAAATGACGTACACGCAGATGCAACTTTCAGGCGCATCCTGGAACTACAGCAACACAAGTAGCTGGTGGGTGATGCCTCACCTACTCGGCACATGGGTAATGTTCACGCAACCTGCCATATCTGACAACTACCTGCTCTACACAATCCCCGGCAACGACAGCGACCTGCATATCCCCAATCAGACGAACGCGCCACTGCCAGGTATTAACGAACCCGTGGAGCCTCTAAAGAGCATCGAACCTATATGGCGTAAACGGGTGGAGAACCTCAACCTCGCCCACCCTGAGCGGTGGAAGCTTGGCATCCCTGAAAAAAGCATCTCTGCTCTTGAGGGTGATAACCCCGCTGAGCATCTGGAACCCGTCGCCGCTATGGCGGTAATCCAGAACAGCAATATTGTGCACCCGGCGTTCCGTAAAACCGTTAAGGAGCTTTTCGGTAAAGATGCTCTAAAGTACAAGTTCGACGGAATATCTCACACGTTCACTCTCACGGATAAGCAGGATACGGGCGTGTTCCTCACCGTTGAACGGCTCGACAGTGCGTTCACCATCCTAAAAGTCACAACGGTAAGCCCTAACTGGAAGAACCGCCCCGCACGCTGTGTACTCGATAAGCACCGCGCCCGGCACATTATCCAAGCCATAGATGCGGCTCTAACACCCGTACAGAACCCCTGGGAAACAGATACCCCTGATGGTCTGTTAGAGCTTGCTAAAGAGTTCACACGGGCGGGCACAACAAAGATGCCTTTTGGCATAGGTGAATTTATCCGCCGGTAACATGACCAGACGAAAACCGTATAGACAAGTAACGCCGCCAGCCTGAAAAACCACTCAGGCTGGCGGCATTACTTTATCCCCAAAATCGGGGGTGTGACTTTTCCGTAAATAACTCCGCAAGCTACCCGGTGACTTTCCGGTGGGTAACCCATCAGGAACCCCAAAATATTGCCCCTGTGATTTTTTCGTAAATAGCTCGTCAGGCACTCGCATGCGGTGTGATTTGCCTGACGGAAACCCCTATAAACCACCCCGTTATGGGGCTGTGGTTTTTCGGTAAATAACTTAAACCACCCTCGTTGAGATGGGTGGTTTTTCCGTCGAAACCGAGCGTGACTTTCCGGTCGATAGCGGTGACTTTTCCGTCGATAACCGTGGTTTTTTGGGTGTGACTTTTCGGTAAATAACTCCGATTTGCGTGACTTTTCGGTAAATAACTCACCTGCCGGGTGCCCTGTTTTGCCTTGGAATGTCGGGGATTTTGGGCTGTTTTGGTGGGGTTGCACTATAGATAGTGGATTAGATTAACGCGGAGGTGCCGTTTCGACCGAAAAGTCACCGGGCACTACGGGCACGTGAGGCAGATGGATTAGCGCTCTAACGTCGTGGGGTTTGCCCCTTGGGAGGCGGTCTGGGTTAGACGGCTATCGTTCTTAAAAAAAGAAAAAAGGAGGAGAAAGAAAATCGGGGGTGTAGCAATGTGGGCAGATTTGGAAACAGGGAAAATCATGTGTTACAGTAGGTTATGCCTGATGTTAGCGGGCACCTCGAGCTAGTAAACCTGCTTGCTCGAATTTTCTTTCTCACAACCTTATTAGGAGCTTATTATGAGTAATTCCTCTATTTTCATTTCTGACTTCTCTATCGAGGGCACCTTTACTGGTTCTTTGCCGGTTGATTCTGTTGAAGCCGCCACTAAGAAGACCTTCACCCTCTCTGACCTTACTCTCCGCAAGGATGAGGATGTGTCGGGTCTGGTTGGTGTTTCTTTCCCGTCCCTGTTTGGTAAGATGCACCTCGGGGACGCTACTGTGGACGTTGAGTTCTTCATTGGTTCGCAGGTTACCTTGGATATTGTTTCTTTGTTTGTAACTACCTCTGAGATTGAGGTGGAGCCGCAGGTTACTTTCCTGGGTGAGAATGGTGGCGGTGTAGCTCTCCGTTATAGTGGCGTGGAGCCCCTGGAGCTTACCGTCTAACAGTGAAGCTTGCAAGCATCTGATGTGATGCTGTGGTGGGGCACTCTAATGAATGGCGTACAGTTTTGCGCGTTTTAGGGTGCCCCACCTTTTTTGCATCCTCCTACTGCCCGCCTGCTAGGTAAACAGGAAGGGCGCATTAAAATACTCACCCCTAAATCTGAAAGGTTCCCATCATGACTGAAAACACTGCAATTCCCACCCGGACGGTGGACGATATTCTTGATGCCCTATCCCCGCGCTGTACAGAGCCTCTAGAGGGCTTCAAGTTCCTAGCGCCTATTATCTGTGACTGTGAGAGACATGAGCCGCTCACAGAAAACTGTGACCATCGCTGGTGCTGGTCTGTCGTTCATCTACCTCTTTCGGCTTCGGCGGAGCGTCTACGTCGCGAGCGCGTCGACTGGGCGCTACGCATTGCCAATGACCCTGGGACGGCGTTAGCTTTGGAACGGACGCTTGAAACGGGTCGCCGTCTTTCGCTTACACATATGGTACTGGGAGGTTTTGTGAAGACCTGTAAAGCGACTGGGCGTGACCCGCTGAGTGAAGAGTCACTCCTGTGGTTCTTGGAGATGTTTACACACACGCCTGGCGATTTTCTTATCCCGCCGTTCGTGTAGGATGCCCTACAGGGTCACCCACCGGCTTGCAAACCATTAAAAACATGTGGTACCATATAAATGTAGCGACGGGCTGATAGGAAAGCCCTTAAAGCTACACCACATGTTTTTACTACCGAAAGGGTTGCAATCATGGCAAACACCGCTCTCATTGGCGCACCGACCGACTACACCACCTTCATGCTGGATGTAGATGCCGCACTGCGCTCGGCAGGTCACCTTGAAAAGAAGGTTTACGGCGCACCTGGTCTGCTTATTGAAGCCCTGACCGAGGTTAAGGCGGAAGCCGCACAGCTCGAAGGTAACACTAGCACCGACGCTTGGAAGAACGTTATGGAAAAGTACGTTACCACTAAGCGGGCAATGGGGGCGCTCTACACTCTCAACCTCCTTGTAGGCGACTAAGCATCAAAACTCATACGCTCCCCTCCCTGTAGAGCCTTATAAAAAGGAAAGCGGGGAGGGTGGGCGCTTCTATTACACACACTCGACCAAGAAGGGTAAGGGGAAACCCCCGCATGTCTACTTTCACTACCGGAAACCTTAACCCCGGCGACCTTATCGTTATCTACAACCCTTACGATAACCAGTACGCCCTGCATACTGTACTGAGCATGTCAGACGAGCATACTGCTAACCTCTCATCGGAGGCAGGTAAGGAAAACATTCTGACCACCCTCACCGAGCACGCGGAGGTGGATGAGGCAGGTGAGTCGGTTACTGTTCACATGTTGCACCAGACCCGTAAGTGGACTGGTGACAAGATGGTGTACGTACCTCCTGTATCTGAGGTGCAGGTTGTGAAGCATTTCGTAAAGGAAGCGGCTGGCATCGACCCGCACGGGTATATGGAAGCTCTACAGGGCGCACGTGAAACCCTAGATGACATCAAGGTACCCGAAACCCTTAAAAGCCCCACAGGTGAGGCACTAGAGGCTATTCATGCCGTACAGCCTGGCGAGGTTGAAAGTGTTGTTGAGCAGGTACAGCACCTGCTGGAGCAACGCCTGGTTACCTCTCTAGCCGCTTACGAAACCGCTTCCAGCATCATTGAACCTCTAGCGGCTGAGGAGCAGGAACGCGTAGACCACTTCCTGGGACGTGTGGATGCGTCAGGGTATAAGCCGGGTAAGTTTATTCACCTGGAAACTGAAATCCCGCACGCCTATCACCTCAGCCTGCACCTTAACGACATTCTTATGGTTAGCACTGACGACGGCTGGGAATATATTCAGGCTAAGTCAGGCTCCAAAACCCATATTTCTGTACGTAACCTTGATACTGGTGAACCTGAAACCTTGTACGTTAAGGCAGAGCACGAGGAAGGGTATAACGGTTATGGATGTGACACTAGCGAGGAACGCGCACAGTGTACCTTTGAATACCACTACCGCATGGGCGTGTGCATTGTTCGTGCTGACGGCTCCGAGGATAAGGTTCACGGATACACCGTCATTCCCTGTAGCGACCCGGCATTGATGGTTGAGCACCGGGCAACTACCGCCTGGCAGTACGGAAACCTATATACCCTATGCAATGAGCTGGACGCGATTGAAGCAGGTGTGGATTATGAGCTTTTCGACATTCTGCGTCTGCGCGCTAAGGCAATTGACCTAGTAAGTGAAAACGGCAACCTTTACCGTTTCTGCGTCTTAAAGGATTACCTGAAGAAGGTTGCCCCTAAGCCGCTAGATGCTCACATGGGGGAGGTTCAGCGCATCGCTAATGACTTTGCTGAGATGTTGAAGGTTATCGCCTCAGCTAACGTGTAAAACTAATATGTAGTGTTGTTATCCCGCCTGGATTAAAGAAATCTGGGCGGGCTAACACTCGTTCGCCCTCTGGCTTGCAAACCACTAAAAACATGTGGTACTATTGAAATGTAGCGACGGGGAAACCTTAAAAGCTACACCGCATGTTTTTACTACCGAAAGGGTCACATCATGGCAAACACCAGCTTCCACGCTCTCAAGGCACAGGCACACGAAACCGCTACCGCACGTTTCAATGAACGCCTCACCAAGCTGAATAACATGCTCACCGATGCTCGCGAGCTCATGAGTAAGCTCGAAAACGCCCCGAAGGCACACGTGCCCATCCTGGCGGAAATCAACGACCAGTTTGCCGAATCTTACACCCCGTTCATTGTTGCTGATAATACTATTGATGATATTAAAGACCAGGTACGCCAGGTTGAACCCGCATGTAATCGCCTGGTACGCAATATTGACGGCTCTGTAGTGACCTCAGATATCGAAATCCACAACGTCATGGTAGACCGTAAACTGGCAGAGTTTGACTGGCACATTGATAACCTTGAAAAGCCGCTCAATGCCCTCAAGGAAGGTTACGAGCAGGGCGTTATTGCTTACGGTCAGGCAACCTACGAGTTTAAGGCACGCTACGGCTTCTAAGCCGAAAATTTCACAAGCCTCCCTATTGGAACACGATAGGGAGGCTTGACTTGATAATCACTAAAAACATGTGGTAAACTGTAGGTAGTTAAGGAAAAATGTAAATCACCTACTGAAAGGTACTACCTCCCATGAAAACCGCAAAGGAATATGTAGAGGCGTTCGTTATTGAAACCATTGACGCTAAAACCGGCGTTCGCCGCTACACCCTGTTTGGCGCAAATTTTTACATCGACGCTAAGGGGCACGGATTTTACAGCCGTATCGACAAGCGATTCAATAGCTCATATGAGCGCCTGAGCAACGTCCACGAAAACTATATGTACAGGAGTGGTACCAATAAGCACGTGGCAACTGGTTACGACAGCAAGGTACGCGCCCTTATCCGTTACACGCAGGCAAACCTCGGTATCGGGCACTTTGATTACACCGTGAAAGACGGAGACGTCCGTAAGACTCTTCGAACCATTAGCGCCGAGCACCTTTCAAATGTGGCAGATGTTGAAGCCGCCCTAAATGAGTACCTGGCTGAAAACACCTTCACCGACGAGGCAATTAAGGTCGCCCAGGAAGCAAGCATCAATAATGATGAAATCCTGGCTATCACCCAGCGTGAAGATATTTCCGATGAGGAAAACCTCAAGCGCCTTGCCGCCATTGAATCTAAGGCGCGTGAGCTAGTAGAACTCATTGACTCTCTCAGTACTTACGCTTCCCTGAGTGTGCTCGATACCCTGGACTATGATGGGTGGGAGGATGTTCGATACCACCTCACCACTGGACTCTCGGAGGAAATCGCCGTCAAGCGTTCACACCTCCAGTAGCGCCCCCCCCGATAAGATAAATACCCCGGCTGTTTATAATTCTTTACAGCCGGGGTATTTGCTTGTGAATAAAACACCTTATAAAGGCTTCAACCTACAAGAGATTATTAACGGCGTACATAAGAAGCATACCCGCAATAATGATAATAATGAAAGTAACCAGCGCTCCACTAGAATTGCCAGACCTGAAACCAGTCATCATAACCGAGAATAGTGATAGTAAAGCAATTAAAGGAATTGCTACCTGTAGCATACCCTTAATTTTAGCCTTGCTCTCCTGGTTCTTGCAGTACTCACTCTCAGGGCTTCCACCGATAGTACCAATACGTTCCTCGCGCGTGAGACACTTTTCAGTAGGCTTAGGTGAAGCAGACGTAGGCGACGGTGATGGTGTACTAGATGGGGTAGGCGACGGTGATGGTGTAGCGCTCGCTGACGCTGACGCGGCAACCTGCGCGTTCTTACTAGCTTCCTGTGAAAGATGTGCGATACCCATAACAGCGGCAATAATAACACTAATGATAAGAGCAAACGCAATCAGGAACGCCGTAACCTTACCCGCGAGCCGGAGCCGTTTCTTACAGGCTACTTTCCGTTCCGCCCGCCGCTCACGTTGCTCCACCTCTTTTAGCCAGGCGGCTTGCTTCTCAGCGTACCCGAGAACCCGAGCGGCACCCGCATACCTAGAAGCCTGAACAGCCTCTAACGCTTTCTGTGGGGTTGAGGAATCACTCATCCGATACTATTCCCCCTTACCGGCACGGAACTCTTTATCGAGACGCTCACTAGCTTGCAAACGGCTAAACGTCCCATTGAGCACCCTATCCTCAGCATCCGCCTGAACCTCACGCATACCCTGCAACTGAGCATCAGCCTGGTCAGCAAGACGCGCAAACATCTTTGAATCACCCACACCAGCAAGCTTACTACTCAAATCAGCAACCAGCTCCCTCTGCTTCTGCGCGGTACGGGTATCAGCTAGACGACGCAAAGCACTCTCAGTCTCACGGAGAACCTCATGATTGGAGCTGAACGCCACCTTCGTATTCTCTAAAAACGCCTTAGTCTCCTTGATACTGTCCTCCACATTGGTTAGCTCCATCACCAAATCCTCATTAGCAGAGATGACAGCCTCTAAGCCATCATCGTTAGAAGAGCGAAGACGCTCCTCTTTAGCAACACCCGCCCGAATATCGTTACAGATACGAGTAGCTTTAGCCTCCAACAGCTCCAAATCATCAATGTAATCAATGATATTAGGAGCCGCGTCACCCAAAGTCTCACGGGTACCCGCAATCAACTGCAGACCAGCCTTAATATCCTTGTCTTCAATCACACCGGCAGAACTCATACGGTCAAACACCCTCTCAAAAATGATAATCTTCTCTAGCCTGTCATCTGGTGGCAAACTACCACCTGCGTAGTAAATCTTCATCGCTTCCAGAGTTTCCCGACGTATACCCGTCAGGTCTTCATCACTCATCACAGCGGCACCAGAATCTTTCTGGTTCCTACGCGCCTGCACCAAAGCACCCCTAAGCCGCACGTAGCTACCGCCCGTCTCAAAATACACGAGCAATGCATCAGCAAGAGTGAGAGACTGCTCAAGAACCTTTAACGGAGCAGGGGTAGCGACTGCGGGGGTGGAGTGTTTCTTGCGGAAAAACTTCACAAATGTACCTCCTTAGAGTTAGCTAAAACATTCCTCATTATACCCCATGAACCTGAAACATGCCCCGTTCCGCATTGTGAGATTTTCAATGGTTTTTCCGCAGCCAATTCGGGCACAAAAAATCCGCCCCAGAAAGAGCGGAAAATAAAAGAATGGGGGAATAGGGGAAGCCCCGCCTTCCTTTCGGTTAGCGGGGCTCCTGTGGGCTTTTAGAGGGTTACTTCAACCGCACCCTCGTTCGGCAGGTACTTGAGGTGCTTGACCTTGATAACCTTACCGTTGTTTTCGGTGAAGAACTTCATCTCGTCTTCATCATTGGTGATGTATGCAAAGATGATGGGCTGGTCAGGAACAGAGGTACCGGCGGGAACGAAGCTTGCGTCTACAACAACTTCACCGTCCTGTTCAAAGGAATCAATGTAAACGTGCATGTTGTTCGCGTTACCCTTATTCAGGAACTGGTGGAACATTGCGTCGAAGGTTGCCTTTGCGTCTGCCTCGCCGGTGATGTTGCCGTAGAACTGAATGTTTGCCATGACTGGTAACCCTTTCGGTAGGAAGTTTAAGGTCTGTAGCTTTGGGGCTTTTCCTCTAGCTCCTTGCTACATTTATATAGTACCACATGTTTTTGATGGTTTGCAAGCTGTTTGTCGTCATTTTTTTGATGTGATGCTACACACGCCCATAGAGGCCCCTAAGATTAACAAAAGGTTAAAAACATGTGGTACTATAGAGATAATGGAGAAGAGTCTCCCTTTTTACACACCTAGCAATAAGGAAGGAAAACCCGTAATGGTCGCCCGAGTCATCCACACCGCAGGAACAATCTACGCCAAACTAACCATCATCACCCAGCAATACGCGAACCTACAGGTCGAATCAGACCAAATCCGCAAAAAGCTCCTCCACGCCACCCAAAACCCCGCAAGCTACAACGCCGCCACCCTCTCAAACCTCAGCCTCATGGCACAAAAAAATGTCGCCCGAATCCCCTATGAAGCTGTAGAAATCAGCAATAAGTACCTCACAGGCGGTGCTAAAATTGCTCTAGAAAACTACATTGATAACCACTTCCGCACCATCAAAGAAGCAGAAGCAACCATCAACAAGATTAAAAACCTCACCTAGAGCAAGGAACACCCCCCCCATGTGGAATGGAACCCTCGATGCATACTTTAACGAAGACGGAACCTTCGACCACACCCTCATCTGCGGAGACGACATCACCCAAATCACCGCCGTAGACAAACCCATCAAAACCCGCTGGCAACTCCCGCTAGAACTACCCCCAGAACGATACAAAAAAGCCCTCGTCCACCTAGAACACCTCATCCTAACCAACTACGCCGGATACACATTTCCCCACAATGGAAGCTACTACAGCATCGTAGACATTGACGGCAACGCCTGGGACTCAACCGCCCTAGTATGCAACGTAAAGCTAGAACGAGTAGAAGTACGCCGAGGCGACTGGGGATAAAGCAAGCTGAACACATGAACATCCCCGCCGAGGCAATCCCATACCTCACCGCTATCCCGTCCCTAGTGCTACCTTTTACGGTGTACCTGTTTCTCGCATGGCGGTTAGATAGATACAAAGGGCGTGCAGATTACAGCGAACGGGCTTTTAATCACGCTCTCAAGCTCTATAACGTCGGGCACTACATCTTCCTCGCATCCTGGGGAGCTACCAATCTAACCCTATCGACTCTTTTCGCCTTCAACATTGCCTATAACTTTAGCTTTTTCCTTTGGACGTTCGCCGCACTAAACACCCTCATTGTCGGGTTTAACGCAATCCTCGCCCTCCTGCTCAAATTCAAAGCGATACATGACTATGAGCTATCCGCACCGGACATTAGTAGGTTGAAACAGTTCCAAGGAACAAGCGGCACCGCGCTGGACGAGAACTGGGAAACAGTAGGTAAAGTTGAATACGAGCTCAAATATCGTGGCAAATAAACCCATCTAAGAAAGGTAAAACCAAAGCCCACCCTAGACAAGGAAACCATAGAGCGCGCCCTGGCAATCATCATTGCAACCAGCGCACTCTACCCCGTAGCTACCAGCGCCCTGTACCGCTGGCGGGTGAAGAACCGGGATAAGCACATCAATATCCCCTCCTATAAGGTAAGAGGCGCGATACTAGCCTATAGAGTAATCTTTGCCGGGTATGTCCTCGCAATCATTACCGCAAACATTATTCTGGTCGCGTTCTACAGGGAGCATGTCAGTCTGGGTGTGTTCATTCTAGCTATCCTGGGCATAAATCTGTGTTGTCTCACTTTCGGAGCCGCCGTAAACGCCACCCTACTACTACATTTCAACGACAAGAAATGGTATGTTGTAGACGATTTTGAGATGCAGACACGCGGCGTTGAATCTGGAACCCCACCCAGGTGCAGTTGGGTCATTCAGAGGAGGGTAGAGGAGGAGCTAGAATACCCGGTAAGAACAGTAAAGAATAACACCCCCTAGTAGAGGAGTAAGTAATGCTTACCCAATCAATTGATATGGCTAATATCCTGTGGGAGCTTTATGAGAAAGTTTCTCCGGTTGCGTTTGGTGTAGCAATGACCGTCCCGCTCGTCCTGGCGACTATCCGCGCTCTAACAAGCTTCAACCTAACCAGGCTGTTCGAGCTTCTAAAGAAATTCCCTTTGTGTAAGAACGAGGGGGGCGAACGTGTACACGGTACTCCTTGTACTGTTTATGTTTACGCACCCCATTGTGTGCGGTTTCCACGCTCACCCGAACGACCTTGTTAATGGTTCCTCTGCTATCATTGGCTTCTTTATCATGAACACCCTCGTAACAGGTCTCAGTTTCATAGGCGCGCTAATCCTTGCTACCCCAATCGTGATAACCCTTATGCTTATTGCGCCTGCTCGAAACATTGCTGGGGTGCAGAAAATCTTCAAGGAAAGCATGAACCGTATCCTCTAACCAAGAACGGAAGGTACACAAGCCAATGAACATTGTACAACAGTTAGTGCAAACACACGCAGACGCTCTGCACGCCACCTTCATCCCGACACCCCTCATTTGCGCCTGCATCGGCTGGTGTGCATGGGTGTTACTCACATACCTATGGGTTACCGTGCGGACAGGCTTCCACCTCAACACCCCCAAACCGTACCCAACCGTTTGGAAACTACTAGGCGGCGCGACTGTTGTAGTAGCTATAGGTGTTCACCTGTACACCCTCACTACACTCACTATTAGCGGTGTGCAGTACGTCATTGAAGAAGGGGGTAAGGGGGAAGCCGCCTCCTGGAGCGTTAGCCTGCTCTTAGCGGAAGCAACCGCACTGAGTATGCTCATTACCGCGACGTTTGTATTCTTTACGTTCATTGCGCGGGAATCCTTCACACATCTTAATGGCTTATACATTCGTAACGTGCATGTGAACGTTAGGAAGATTAACCGCGCCAACTCCCTCTACGCCCGACTAGAAAACAGCTCCGTACCAGACACCGTAGTTAAGGAGCTGAACGTCATAGAAGTAGAGCGGCAACCACCCGCCAAAACAAACAGTAACGTAAACACGAGCGGTAGCGGGACACAAATCCTCATTGTTGCAAACCCTTAAAAACATGTGGTAGACTTACTGTAGAACGTAAGGCGGGGACAGCCCGCACCACACACAACACCCCAGAAAAGGGGAAACAACAGGGCCGAAGCACACAACCAGCAGGCGCAGGAACTACTGGAAGCCGCAACCAAGCTCAACAGCATCTCCAACAAGCTCCGCAACCTGGAACGCGAAATCAGCGGCTTCATCTCTAACACCTCTGACCGTCTAGCAACCGACCTGCTCCGCCTCCAGGACGGCAACCTCAATATGACCACGCTCAGCAACGCTGACAAGCGAAACCGACTCGATGAAGCATACGACCTCAAGGAGCGCGTTGAACAGCGCGCTCAGGGCTCACAGAAGCTTGCCTTGCGATGCGGTGAATCAGCCCTCGAACACATGAAGGGCGAAGCTGACGACACGAAGAGCACCACTCGAAGCAAGTTTGCTAAAACCCATGTTGAAGTCGAGCAGGAATCCCTGAATGACCTGCTCGATGAGTGGGAAGCCATTCAGGAAAGCGACTAATAGTCAAAATACGCCCAAAGGTAGAGCACGAGGTATCCTAGTAATAGGGTGCCAGAGTGCTCTACCTTTTCTTTGTCAGGCTCCCAAATCAAGCAACCCCCACTAGGGATGAAAGGAAGTAAATGCTCCCATCAGCTATACCTCAGCGCGAACTTGAGGCGGAGGTAGCCCGCCATGTCGTTAAAGAGCTGGAACGTCAAAAAGAAGAGGGAGCATTACTCCGACTGCCCCTAGTACGAGAAACAAGCAAGCCGCCTTACAAGGCAATACTTTGTGATGTGGATACCCGCACAACAGCTATCACAACCCCCATGCGCCAACCCCAAACGAAGCTACGCAAGACGATACAACAGCTTCTTTTACGAACATTGAAGCCACTCCGGGAGGTTACTGAAGAAGCCGTCTATGCCGCCCACGATGACCTAGAATTGCAGGCAGGATGGTGGCAAAATGAAACGCGCCTAGCCGACGAAAACAGAGGCGACTATCTACAATACATTTACGAGTTTGCCAGAAGCTTCTCACACCACTACGTAACAGACCTTGTAGCAATGGACAAGTACGCCGGTACCAGCGCCACATACCTCAACCAGTCAGACAGGGACGCACTAAAGCCGGTACTACAAAGCATCGGTCGCTTTAATACCCGTAAACAGAACAGCCCCTAAAAGAGAGAAGGAGCAGAACTATGCTTGCACGTCACATGTGGATGCAGAAACTTTGGGATGATGAGTACGCCGACTATGAGGTGTACGTGGATGCCGTAAAGAAAGTCGTTATCAGAGTAATCAACGTCCTGCCTGCGTACACCTATAAGGATTACCCCGTTAAAGAGGCGCTTGAACACCATGACAATTGCTCGGGGGAGGATTTTGCTAAAGCCGTACTACAGGGGCTCCGGCAGGATACGCTTCTAGACGAGTACAACTACCTGAGCACAGGACTCGTCACAAGGACGTTAGAAGAAGCTTTCCGTAGGACAGACCACGACAATCGCCTCTACATCAAGCACGTACAGGCGACACAAGCCGCACGCGGAGATATTTCAACGGCTGTACGTGCTTATATTGATGAGTGGGCTGAGGAGTTCACCATGCATTACTACTTTATTGCCGACAATGGTACCTGCTACACGCCCGATAAATATATGCCGGGCTACCCCAATCAATACCCGCGCGCGGGTAAACTATGGAGTGTAGCCGCAACCTGCACAGGGAAATACGTTAAGCGACTTAACCGGCGCAAATAGCCAGCACTCCAACTCTGAGAGGAAAATAAGCAATGCAAAAGAGTTTAGCAATGATTGAGGATACCGAATGGTGGGAGCGGGTCTGGACTGACAAAGGTTTCCTCATGAGTTTTAAAACTCATGAGGAAACCATCAGACATGCACTTTTAGGGGAAATGTGCGCGAATAAGGACATCCTTAGTGAGGACTACATCTTGCCAACCCCCATATTCCCGTTCACGAACCGTTACTCACAGGGAGTATTTGAGCTCTCCCCCATTTTTGAAGCTTTAGCAGAAGATAAGGATTTGCCCTATGATGGTGCATCATACAAGCTCGTGTTGCCTTTCCTTGAGCAGGCGGCGTACCGAACAGACCCCGACGGGCAGTTATATCGGCAATACCGCCTCAGCAATAAACCGCACAACCTAAACCCGGGCGGTGACCTGAATCAGCAAAAGCTAGATAATCTAAGCGAATACGTCCAGGAATATGCTGAGGAGTTCACCTACCACTTCATTAAAGCGGCGAGGTATGAGTCAGGTTATGAGTTCAACACGTACCTAACCAGGCATCCTCTCATGGGTAAGTACAGTAACCCCACAGGAGCGACCGTAGCCGGCTTAAACATTGCTGGTAGTTCACCAGAGCTGGAAGCACAGATAAAGGCGGTAGTACGGCTTGTGGGGCGATTCCAAGCGAAAGTGGCCCTATAACCCAACCCCTACAGAGAAGAAAGGGTACAAAGATGAGCGGAAATCGTGCATGGTTACGCAAGCTACGGGAGGATAACCTGTATCCATTAAGTGACGAAATTGTGGGCGCTATTCGGGACATCATTATTGATGTTCTCATTTCACGCGACCTCCTTGATTACGCTGACGTTCCAATTACCGTGTTTGCTAAAAGTACCGACCCTGCTGACAGTATGCAGTTCTCTGAAGCTGTGGTGCATTATATTGAAACGCGGGAATCCTTAAAACCCACGTTTGGTCGGTGCGGGTGGGCTTTCCTTATGTCCGTAACGGAAGAAGCCGCCCGACGTACCGACCCTGACGACCTACTGTACGCCAAACACATCCGTACCGCCCGGAAAAACGGTACACGTATGCTGAGTGCGGTGTACAGCTACATTGACGAGTATGTCGAAGAGTTCTTGTGTCATTGGTTCTTTGCAGTGGAGTATGGTAAGAAATATACGCCCGACCAGTACAGGCACCTATACGGCTCTGTCGGCGCGTTACCTGGGCTACAAGGCAAAGAATCTCTAAGAACCTTAATCGGCAGTATCGGGCGACTTGATGCACACACAACCAGCAACAAACAACTAGGAGGAGCGATAAACCCATGATTAGAGACACTGCTTGGCGTGAAGAGCGTCGCCGGGACACCACTTTGGATATGTACGTTGAATTGCACGAGGAAGCCTTTAAGCAGATTTTCAATGAATGGGCATCAAGTAAGCTGGGACGTTTTTCGGGTCAGTATATTTTTGCTGATTTAAACGCTCAGCACATCTTCCAGCAGTTGCAAACTTCAGATGTTATACCCGCCTATAGCTACAGTGACCCCGAGCATATACTACCCCTGTTAGAGCAGGCGACTTACCGCACTGACCCTGACAGGCGGCTCTACGAGCACTGTTACCTCTTTTTCTATAAGGAGTACAGAAAAGAAAACGAGGTGACAAGGGAATGTGAGAGTTACCTGGAGTGGTATATAGAAAAGCTGGCTGAAGAGTTCACCTACCACTACATACAACTCACTCTAGGCTGGAAAGGGTACGAGCCAGAAACATACCTAACAGCACACCCAAAGCCCATAGATGACCGTATAAGCACCCTAACACCTCACGAAAAACAAGAGAACCTGAAAGCGGTAGTGCGGCTTGTGGGGCGATTCCAAGCGAAAGTGGCCCTATAACCTCAACCCCTTAGAAGAAAGGAACAGGAGATGTTTGGTAAGAAACTTGCCGAGTACCGCCAGCACAAGAAACAAACACAAGAGGCAACCGAAGCTCTACCCCTCCCCGATTAAAGGGTGGGAGCCGTGCCGCAGAACGTTCTTTACCGCAATAGAGCCCACCATTTAAACCTATCGTTAGATTACGTTAGCCATAACTAAGTAATTAAAGCCGCTACCTAAATGCTCTAGGAGGCGGCTTTAGCCTATGTAAAGCGGCTTCAGATATGAGTTAAATAAAACCCAGCCTAACCCTTAAAACAGGTGGCCCCATAAAAGGGACAGCACAACCCTATAGACGTGATAAGGATGGAACTCTCATGCGCATGCAACGCCAATACGTTATCCCGAACCTCACCACCGGAGACGGGCTACTTATCTACACTACCCAAACGAACTACGCCCGCGACTACCAAACATTCACCCTGTACCAGGTGGACGAAACAGATGGTATAACAGCCACCGCGCACCGCATCAGCCTCACCGATAAAGAACCCGAAGCAATCCGGGTACACCTCAATAATCCCAAAATAACTATCACACACCCTACAACACACACAGATGTACCCGTCGTCCACGTCGGGGAACAGCAAAAAGTAGAGGTTAGCCCCTTTTGGGAAACATTCTTCATCACTGACTCGGAAGAAAATAACCTCACAGCGGTACACGTAACGCACGCCTTCACAACCGGAGTGGGATATGCGTCAGCACCGCTAGAAAAACTGGTAGTCGCTGATGGAGCCACAGAAACTATCCTCAACTGTCTCAAAGACGTGTACGAACTTGTGGGCGGAGTTACAACTGCCCTATATAGGGACGCAATCACAGACGACGAAACCTACAACGCCTTCCCGCCTGTAGCAACAGAAGCCCTGCAAGAATTTATCCGCTACCCCGAGCACGACACAATCTGGAAACTACTAGGCGAAGCACACTATGCCGTAACACCCGAACAATGGGAAAACCCCACCGTAGAGTACGCCTGGGAATCCATCTACAACGCCGACGAACGCCTCGTAGACTCTGCCCAAATCGATGACATCACCTGGTGGCACAACGATACGGAAATGGTGACCAACACCGTAAGGTACCTTGAGGGTAAGCTTGCCGCTCTGAACATGCTAGGGGACATTAGCATCACAGAGCGTGAGAAAGAAATAGTTAATGACTACACGGCGCTACTAAACCGGCTGATAGCCCGGCTTAAAGAATCTGGACTCTACTAATCCCAGGTGGATACGTAATCTGCCTATATAGTACATGAATGTTAAAGGCCACCTCCTAATGTTTCAGGAGGTGACCTTTAACAATATTTAAAAGAAACTATATTGCGGCGTATTCTTGCGGTTCCTACGCTCCGCCATAGAGTGCGAGATGCTGAGGCACACTTTAGCTAACAGTAACGCGGCAAAATATCCTGCTACAGCAAGGAGCGGCGGAATAAGAAGAGCGTACCCCTCAACGTAACCTGCTTTATGGAAAGCGAGGGTGCGTAACCCAGCGGGCATCGCCCAAGCTCCAAACATCAAGATGGGCACAACCGTTACATGCGCCCGGATACGTAAAGGTAGAACGTTCTTATCAGGGGCAATCTTGCCCAGAACATATGTGAGCGCGGCAAAAATTAGTGCCGCTACCGCCTGCTCAACCCAAGATGTAGCAGATACACCCAGGAAACACTCTAATCCGAAGAACCCGCCGGTACATGTTGTTGAAGAAACCAAAAGAAAACAGTACCTTTCAAGAGAGAAGATAGTAACAAGAGCGGCTAAAGAACCGCCTTTTTTTGTTATACTGAAACGAGATAACTATAACATTGCAGGAAAGTATGTATCATGCACTACACGGCAAACCCAGAAATCACTACCCCAGGTAGGCGCGTCTATACTGACTTGCCCACTCGCCTGCTAGTCGCGCACACGCACAATCCTGAGCGCCCTTACGACTTTTTCCTTCACCCCGAAATCCCCGGCGTAGAAGCTCCTATACCCCTGGCGCTAACTGCCCCGTACCCTCATGTGAAGCGCGACCAGCCCTACACCCTCGACCCTGAAAACCTGCCCTCTGAGGTGGTACAGGTACTGAACAATCCGAGTACCCGCTTTCAGGGAATCACCCCCGGCGCAATCAAGAGCGCACTCCGTTACGGAACCAGCGTTACCCGCAACCACAATAAGCCTATCGAACTGGCAACAGTGAAAGGTTTGCAGGTGGTAGATAAGCTCAACGGTGAGGATGCGGAATATAAAGACGCTACCGTGCTAGATATTCCTTGCACCATGACCCTCGTAACCTATGACACTGTTGCTGAGTTAGGTAAGGGTGGCTTCTTTACTGATAAGACCGACAGCCCTAAGCTCCCCGGTTGGTTTGCATGGGAGATGGTGGAACCTGAAACTCTGCTTGTCCGCGTGTTCGCTGGCGACCCGGATAGCCCGCACACGGGTGAACTTATTCATACCGAGCGCCTGCATAGGGATTATCTTCGTGGGTACTCTTCTAAGGGGCGCATTGACTGGGGTGGCGTGTTTGCTTTCGACTTCCTCATCAGGGGTAACACTTACGGTGGGCTTACCGTTGCTGGGTATCTTACTGATAAGCCGGTACGTGACGGGGAAACCCGTTACCTCCCCATCGGGCTAGTTCCTGATTACAATCAGAAATGACTAAAACAACTAATGTGTAAGCGCCAGCAACATGTCGGGCGCTCGTGCTCTATACTTGTACCTATACGAACACACCACCCACCTTATAGATTGAGGTTACTCACTTTATGGTTAAAGTTAAACCTACCTCTGAGGCGCATCACCTCACAGAAACAGCTTATGATGTTCCGTTTACTCTGCTTGTCCCGGCGGATATGGAAACGGGTAACCCAGATATTGTACACAGCTGGCTTGTAGCACCTGTGTCTTTAACGGAAAACGTGTTTATCCCTGTTAGCCGGTATCTGGAAAACGTTGTGTTCCCAGGGTATGTACCTGAGAACCTCCTCGAAGCATATAACCTGTGCCATGAAATCCTTACAGAGCTCACTAAGGAAGCGGGCGCTTTAGGTCACACGTCTGTCCGTCTCGACTCGCCTGTGGTTGAAATCATTAGTGGTGAAAAGCCGTATGAGATGACGGTGCCGCTACCCGCCGCGCCCATGCCTCTACCCGAAAAGCTGACTAGCACGTTCAAGGATGCTGTAGCTAAGGGTGGCGTGTACACGCTCACGGGTACCTGTAACATCACTACGCATGTTGGTTACCCACACCTGCGTGAAGACGGTCAAGCTCTCACATGGCTTACGTGGAAGCAGAAAGACCTCAAGAACACCGACCCGGTGTTTAATATTGTTATCGGCAGGCTCGGGGAAACCCTTAAAGCCTCCCCTGTAGAGGGTGTTATCACGGTGGATGTTCCTTTACCTAAGAAATGGTGGCGACGTAAACCCCCTATCGAAGAGGCGGGTAACGCGGTCTGCGACTTCCTGAAAGACGACCCGGAAGGTGTAGAGCGCGGCTTAACCGTTCCCGAACCAGATGTGGTGTATATGCACCCTTCGGAGACGGACGGGCTACCCCGATACTATATGCCCATCATTCTTTCCGAAACACCCGAAGAGGTAAAGCGAGCATACGAGCTTCGCGCAACCCACCTCTACGCACCCATCACACCCCAGGAAGGATAATCCTAAATGACCAACCGCAACGTAACGCCTGGTGACGCTTTCGTCGGTGTTCTCGCTTTTGAGAAATCCCCATACGTACTAGAAGGCGTACTATTGGAAGTAGTAAAGGTAGACGGTGATACTCTCACCCTCAACACAATCCCCGTAACAGGCGGCGGTGAGCTATTCCCGCAAGCTGTAGAAGGAACACTACAAGAGAATGGCACCCTGAAAATCGGTACCCAAACCGGCGAACACGAACTTTTAGGCGCTATCCACCTTGGGAAGCCTGTACAGGAAGCTACCCTCACCGACGTTTGGGGAGACGACACGGGCATCGTTAATATCCACTACACAGCTGGTTCACCTGTAGCAACCCTTGCCCCCTCACCCGCAAGGGGGTACCACCTGAAAATGGCACCCATTGACGCGCTCTATAATGGCGCTTTCACGGTAGAAGGCGACCCCAATATCTACCTCTCCAATGACCTGGCGGACACGTTTGCTACAGAGTCGAACATTAGCCGGTGGAACATCTACAACGTGAACTGCTTCAAACAGGCTTCACAAGCCACCCCAGTGACCGTAGAAGCCGCACAGGGGTACGAAACAATCAACTCAGACCCATATACGGCTGACGCGGCGCTCAAAGCTGTAGGAACCGCACAGAGGCACATGTACCGGATTCTCACCACAGGGTTAGCAAGCACGTTATCCCTCCATTCTTCCGCCAGCTCTAACGGCGAATGGGAAGCCAAAGATAGCACCCCCATCATCCGTCAAGAGATGCAGGAAGCTGTAGCGGCTCTAGACGAAGCAATCCGACACATGGAAACCCTAAAAAACCGCATCAACACAACCTACAACCCGAACAAAGGAGCCTAACCTATGGTTATCCCACCCGCAATCGTTATCACATTCCACATCGTCTTCATTGCTCTAAACGTGCTCATGTTCTTTGGGCACCTGAAATTCGAGCCACACAAGAGTCAGCCGCGCAAAATCCGCACCATGCGCGCTAGCTCAGACGCTACCGGCGCGCTCGGCTTCACAGCCGGACTTATCGGGTACCTCAACTCAAGTGATGAGGTTCTAAGCGCCATATGTTCCCTAGCGGTAGTTATCCTACTCGGAACCAGCCTAGCACTCCTTATTCCTCTGGGTATTTACCATCGTAAGAACAAGAAGGAACTACTGGCGAAAACGTCACTTTAACCAAAGGAGCCCAATCTATGAGCGCACTAACCATTGTTGCTATCGTATTTAACGCCGTAATGTTCATCGTGAGCGCGGCTATGTTCTTCGTACACCGTAAAAAGGAACCGTGGAAGAGTGAACCCCGTAAATGGCGCACCATCATTACCATTACAGACGTTGCGCTCACATTAGGTTTTGCGGTGGCTATTGCAAGCAACCTGAGTACCGGAAACGAGCCGCTACACACCATCTGTAGCCTAGCGGTTATTATCATCCTCGGAATTGGTTTAGTACTCCAGCTTGCTATCATCATCCACTACTACCGTCTATCCAAAAAGTACCAGCGTGAAGCGGAAGAATATCACGCACAGACTCTCGCCACAATGATGGAAACAATAGCTCTACTAGAACATACCGTGGCACTAAATAAGCAGGCTATGGGTGAGTCGGAGGAGCTGGAAACCCCGCCGGAAGAACAGACCAGCACAGGTGAGAAACAGGCGGACGCTTCCAAATAACCGTATAGGGAGTACGGATACACCTCTCTAACTTGAGCACACAAGATGCTAGAGTTAGAGAGGTGTTCTTTTTATCTGTTTTAAGGAAAGGTTGCACAAATGGAGAACGTTCTTAATATTGTTGTTTTCTGGGCTATCTACGCCGTCGCTGTAATTATTCACTTTCAATGTGTGCGCAGGTTGTTTAAGGTGCGTAAGGTTGAAGACCCCGAGGGTGCGCTTGTGGGTGCCTGGTACAAAGCATCTCTGCCGTGGTTATTGGGTGCTTGGAGTGTACAGAGCTTAGATGTGCTGTTCTTTACGCCTGACCGTTTAGGTGCTTACGATGCGCTCATCGCTTTTGGTTTGGCGGCGCTCACGTTCGGTGGGCTGATGTATTATTGGGGGTTTGGGGCTGGGCTGAACCCTTATCTGGAGACGACTTATGACCATGCGACTGATTACACGAACAATCTGATGTTTACCTCTAGTGGGATGCTTGTGTTGTTCGGTGTTGTGTGTGGGTTGCGGCTTTGTGGTGTTGAGATTGATGTTTTCAATGCTTGGAAGTCCTTTGTCATTCTCTAGCTGGTAAGCCTGGTAAAGAGTAATAGGGGAGTCCCGGTGTGTTTGTTTTTCACGCTGGGGCTCCTCACTTTTCGTCCCAAAACTTGCAAACCGTTAAAAACATGTGGTACACTATGAGTACACCAAGCGGAGAGGTAATCTTCGTATAAACATTGCATACCCATGAGGAGAAGATATGCAGTCCAGTATTGTCGTTAGCCCCGAACTTCTTGCTAAGCTTCACGAGGAAGCACGCGCCCTGCGTAACGCCTCTGACGCTAAGACTCGCGCCCTGTTTGTTACTAAGCGTGGTGCCCGCCTGGAGTTGAAAGCTATGAATGAGCTGATTGACCAGCTCACTAAGGCTCTCGCACAGGAGCAGTCTACTAGTGTTTCTGTTCGCCGCTCTCTTATCACTCCTACTGAGGCGGCTGAAATGCTGAACATGCCTCGCCCGGAGGTTGTAAAGCACGCCCGTAACGGTGAGATTAAGTTTGTTCGGCATGGTAAGTACATGCACCTTGTAACCCGTAGCGTGGAAGCTTTTAAGGCTAAGCGCGCCCAGGAGCCTATTGCTACGAAGGTTGCAACCCCCGCACCTGTTCCTGCGCCTGTAGAGGTTGTAGCCACCCGCTCTCTTTCCCGTAAGGTTGTTGCTATGAGTAAGCGAGCGCGTAAGGCAACTCTCTCTTACTTTTGGGGCGTGACCGAATAGGCGTAGCACCCCTAAGAAGGGCTCTGGTTTACTTTACCGTTTGATTTAGGTGGGTAGACCAGAGTCCTTTTTTGCTATTAGTAAAAACATGTGGTAATATATAGATATAAAGTTCTTGTGCACATTCATCAAGCCTTGAAAGGTTCCTTATGATTCCCACCAGCATCACCCCTCTGAATACTGACGCAACCCTGGATACTATCTATAATGCCCTGTGGCGGGAAAGCCACAACTTCAACATTATGGATATTACTCAGCCCACTGAAACCGCCAGTGGCTCTAATATCATTATTGAAACCGCGCAGGGTGAGCTGGCTCTAGCCTCGTATGAGCAGAGCGACGGCGTGCGCGTTACCACCCTCACCACTTACGCTACCGTCCCTGACCAGCCCGAACTTGACCCGAACGGTGAGCTGTACAAGCGCATTGTAGAGTTCATCGAAGCTCTCTAAGCCCTCCACTCACCATCAACTACACGCATACACAAACTTCTACAAAGGTTATTAACCCCACACATGATTACTGACTTTCAGTACGCCCTCACGTCCATTGTTCTAGTCCCGTTCTTTACCGCTATCGGTGCCGTACTAGGCTCCAGTATCCTGCACAAGTTTCTGCTTCGCATCACCCGTGGTACGCGAATTAACTCCAGGGTGCTAACCGGCGTGTATAGTGTTGCGTTCATTGCGCTACATATTGCTTTGACGCTTCACACATACACTACGCTTGAAGGCTGGAACGCGGTAGCGTCCACTCTCTACGGTGTAACCGTTATTGCTACCGGCTCGGTGGTGTACTGTATTGAAAGCCGGGATTAAAGCCGCTCCTAAACAACTCTAGCCCCATGCGTTTAAAAAGATTTAGGCGCATGGGGCTAAATTGCTACCCAAACTTGCAAACCATCAAAAATATGTGGTACTATATAAATGTAGCGAACAGGGAAACTTAAAAGCTACCCAGAACCAAACGAAAGGTAAACAACCATGACCACCCTCAACATCCTCATCAACGACAGCGGCTCCATTCACGCGAATATTGAAAGCTACAACGCACCCGACCAATACACCGAGTTCACCATCGACCCGAACCAGCCCCTCAAAGGAACCGACTGGAACCCCGCCGCGCCCGTAACCGACGAATACGGCGACTTTATCACCGACGAAGACTTCAATGCTTACCAGGAAGCCCTCAAGGTCTACCTACCCCTCTTCCTAGAAGATAAGGTAATCAACTCTTACCACGTAAACAACCTCTCTTTCCTTAGTGAAACCGAAGGTAACCTGGTCTTCAATGTTGAAGAAACCTTGGTTATGACCGTAGTTAAGGACGCGCTCCAGCCGTTCCGAGTCTAACACCCCCTAAGCTCCCCACCTCTAGTGATACCCGCTAGGGGTGAGATAACCCCTCTAATTTGCAAGCCACTAAAAACATGTGGTACAATAAAACATGTGGTATTAAAGAAATAGGAACCCCAACAGCTCACCACAGCGGGGATAACACGAAAGGTACTATACGTTATGCGAAACACCGCATAAAAAACTAACACCCACCACAAAACACAAACCGAAAGGTAAAACCGTTATGTCTCTCACCTATACCACCCTGAACGACGCTCTTAACAAGCTCGTATTTAGCCGCCTTGCACATCTCAATCCCGAGATGCATGCCTCCCTTAGGGCATCTTTCTTGAATCATACCCTTGCGGTTGCGGATATTGTGGCCGCTACCCTGAATTTTGATGCTAATAACGCCGGTTTCAAGGAAGCAAACCTTTCTGACTCTGAGTTCCTTGATGTAATTTGGAGGAATGTTGGCACCTCTGCCCCTGTAACCTCCATAGACGACATGCCGGATGGTACCTATTACACCACCGCAGACGAATGCAACCACACCGATGAGTTCTTTGGTTCCGCCGAGTGGGAGGTCGATTACCCCCTCTTTGACGCTCTTACCAGCGGCGTTACTATCGATGGTCTGGATTCTTTCCCGGCTACTTATGCAAGCGTGAGCCCCATTTACATGGAGCATAGTAACCCGGACATGTTCGATATTATCAATGTTGTTCTCCTTGACTCTAAGGAGGCGCGTGACGCTCTAAAGCTTACCATTCACACCAGTAAGGCTACCGGCAAGAACAGCCTCGTTGTGAAGCGCTACGCCGCTAACCTGAGTCGCGAAGCTTTTGACAGTAACTTTGAATCACGCGGCAAGGAGTGGCGTGAGTGTAACCCCTCCGGTGTACAGGAGGTGCTGGATAAGGTTGTGGCTTTTGAAAGCATGAGCCGTGATGAGCTTGCGGAAGTTATTACTGACCTTATGCAGGAAGCGCCGGTGAATGAGGATATTGACCGTGAAATCCTGACTGAGCTTGCTACCCATCTTGTACACACCCTGTAAATATGAGTACCTAGTCAATAAAGCATCCCCGATTATCTCTTTAACCAGGGGTGCTTTTGCAAACCATCAAAACATGTGGTACCATATAAACATAAGAGGGGGTGATAAGAATCCCCACCAACGAAAGGTTACGCAATGGAAACCCGCACCGTACAGTTCACCTCTAAGGAAGCACTTAACTACGACGAGTCTTTCTGGGATATTGAAAAGCACTACATTACCCGTTTCAAGACCGTGCCCACCGACATGGACGGCATGTACAACATTCAGGTAACCGTAGAAGAACCTGACGGCGAGCGCACGGCAACCCTGGAAACCACAGAACCCCTTAACGGTGAATGGGCAGAATGGGTTGAAAGCGCTATTGAATGCAACAAGCGCCAGTCCGGTGGTGTAACCCTGGAAAACCAGGATGGCGTAGCAACCTTCGAGGATGAGTTCTACCCCGCCTAACACCCAAAAACCAAGCAAAAGCAGTACCAATCTAAGATAAAACCCCAGGGGGACACCTTAAATTGGTACTGAAACCCTACTCAACCTTAATAATTGAAAGGCACACTACTCATGACCCGCCACATCCTCACCGCAACCAAGCGAAACGAAACCTACACCTACACCGGCAACCTAGAGGAAATCCTCAACGAACTGGAAAATGAAGCCCTCCAGTTCAATGACTCAAGCATGTTCTGCCGCTCAACCCGCGATATTATCAACCTAGAACGCGACTATGGCAACGAAGCGGCTTTCTACTCTTACGATAACGCTGACTCTTACGACGCTAACAATGGCGAGGAAGACACTGAAACTCGTTACCTGTGGTTCTCTGACGAGCACCTCCACACTAAAGCGGCGATGGGTTTCATGGAGCGTGTAGCACGCACTCTTGAAGCTTCCGAAACGTACCAGCGCTCTCTGGAAGTAACTACTGGGGAGGTTGAGGAGCGTGAGGTACTGCGAACTGTAACCTTGCGTAACCGCCCGCTCATGCTTACCCCTGACACTTTGTGTGCATACGCTGAATATGTGCTAGATACCCCTATGAGTTGCATTAGCTGTGTTCCCGCTACCGATAGCTAACGAAGCCGTAAAATAAAGCAAGCAAACCCCCTCAGTACCTATTCTCTGTATTGAGGGGGTTTGCTGTGTCGAGGCGTAAAAAACAAACGGGGCTTAACCTTGCATTTTGGTGCATAAAAACACTGTGGCAAGCATGAAAAAACAACCCCGTGAACCGATATATTATCTATAACAATGCAAAACCTGCATAACCACCTCCAACAGGAAGATGATATATGGTGACCCCAAACTCAACCCACCAGCTCGACGTGAACGACCTGCACACCTACGCCGCACGAGCAAGCCGCGCACTACACGTAGGCTTCAATATTGAAGACCCCTACCAGCGAATGATTATCGCAACCGCCGCCATCCTTGTAGAAAACGTAACCAGCAAACTCTCGGAAACCAACCCAACCACCCCCGAAGAGCTAGACCTCGCCATCGAGGAAGCCTTCTACACGCCCGACCTGGCACATCTACGCTCTGTACAGGAACAGTACCAGCTCGTACCCTTCCCCGAGGAGGCACCCGCCGACCAGGTAGAAAAGTTCGTAAACGCAATCCTTGACTTCTGCGACACCCTGGAACAGTACGCTTGGGGTGGCGAAGACGTGATGGGTATCCTGTTCACTGAATGTGGGCGCACCCAAAAGAAATCAGACCTCGGACAAGTCTTTACCCCACCCCACATCACAAACCTCATCTGCGAAACCCTCAATATTGAACCCGACGACAATGTTCTCGACGCGGCATGCGGCACTGGCGCGTTCCTCACCGTAGCTAACGCAAAATACAGCCACAACACCTACGGCGTGGAATACCACCCCATCATTCACGCACTCACCCAAGCGAACATCTACCTCGCAGGCGGCAACCCCGACAACATCATCCTTGGGGACTCGCAAACCGAAGAAGTCTCCAAATGGATAACCGACCAGAACATCACCAAAGTAATTATGAACCCACCCTACGAAACCAAGTACGGGTGCCTCAACATTGTCGAAAACGTACTCAACTCCGTCCCCGCCGGGACACAATGCGCGTTCATCCTACCCAACACCAAACTCGAATCAGGTGCGCCCACGCAGGTGAAACGAATTCTCAAAAACAACCGCGTCACCCAGATTCTCCGCCTGCCCGACGACATCTTCTACAAGGCAAGCGTCCTCGCCAGCATCTTCTATATTACAGCCGGTGAACCACAAGGCAATAACGAAATCATCACCCATCACCTCGCAGACGACGGACACAAAACCGTCTTCCGCAAAGGCAGGCAAGACCCCGACGGCAACTGGAAGAACCTCGGACCGCACTGGGTGAAAGTTCTCACCGGAGAAACCACCGACAAGAGTACAGAAACCATCAACCCCGCTGAACACCTATCCTGGCAAACACCCCGCCCGGAAATCACCGTAACCTACGAAGACTTCTACAAGAAAGCCGTCGCCTACCTTGAGTTCATCCGCACCGAAAACAACCGCACCTATGACGCACAGTAAAGAATATGTACTCGGGGAACTGTTTACCATGACGAAACCCCGAGCCCGAAGCATTAAACAATACGAACCCGGCGACGTGCCCTTCGTATCCCCCTGGATACACAACAACGGCGTAACCGCCTATAAACAACCAAAACCCGGCGAAACACTAGACCCTGCGAACACGGTAACCGTAACCCCCTTAGCGGGCGTAGCGTTCTACCAACCGAAACCATACCTCGGCAGGGGAGGCGGCGGGTCAGCAATCACCATCCTGTCCCACCCTTGTTTCACACCAAATACCGGGCTATACGTTGCTACCATCATCACTAAAACCCTCGAAGGCACAGGTTACCGCAACCCTGTAAGCATGAAAACCCTCAAAGGAAAAGCTATCACCCTCCCCGCTCTAGAGAATGGTGACCCCGACTGGGCATACATGGAGCAGAGTATGAGTGAAATCTGTCAGCGTGCCCTAGAAGAAAACACCCTAGACGAAGAGCTAGGAGAACCTGAGACACGCCTCTTTAAAGTCGCTGACCTGTTCACCCTCCAACGCGGCAAACGCCTCACAAAAGCCAATCAAACCCCCGGAAACACCAGGTTCATTGGCACCCGCAAATACGACAATGGTGTATCTGCTTGGGTTGGTAATACGGAAAACATCCACCCTGGTAACGCGCTCACCATCGCTAGGAATGGAGACGTAGGCTTCACCTTCTATCAAGGCAAACCATTCATTGCCGGGGACGACGCTATCATCCTCAACAGCAAACCCCCCATCAGTAAAGAAACACACTTGTACCTCACCCCGCTCTTTGAGGCAATCGGTGCGAACTACAACTACATGCACAAACTATCCTTAACCCGCCTACAGGAAGAGCTTATCCCTCTACCTGTAACAGCGTCAGGCGACCCGGACTGGGAATACATGCACAAATACATGACAAACGTGTTAGAAGCCGCCCAGAAAGACCTGGAGGGTGCCAAATGAGTAAAGAGTGCATCCCGTACCCGCCAGCTCTCACAGGTGCTAATCTGGGCTGTACCTGGGGCTGGTTCAAAGTCAAAGACATCTTCCACGTAGCAACCGGACGGAAAATCCCCAAACGCGACCACGAACCAGGAACCACCCGGCACATCACAGCCTCCAAATTCAACAACGGATGCTCTACCTACCTGGGAAACACAGACAGGATACACAACACACCAGGTATCACAGTCAGTAGTTCAGGAAGCGTCGGGCACGCCTTCTACCAGCCCGCGCCGTTCTACCCATCAGGTGGTGTGCTCATCATGACACCCAAAGAACCAATCACCCCAGAAGTAGGCTTGTTCCTCACCCCACTCTTTGAACTCATCAGCAAGAAATACAGCTACGTGTACCAGCCCAACATCACAACAATGGGCGATAACGAAATCCCGCTACCCGTAACCGAAACAGGGGAGCCAGACTGGGGGTTTATGCACGGATACATGTCAGCTGTATTACACGCCGCCTCTGATACCGTGGAAACAGAGCAGGCTAGGTGACGGCAATAAATGCTGAAACTAGATTACGGTTCACCACTCACAGAAAGCAGGTGGAAAATGCTCAAGATTCGCGACCTTTTCCACCTGCGAGTGGGACGACCAAACCCGAAACATAAACGGCAACCAGGCACCACACGGTACATCACTGGCTCCCTATTTAATAACGGATGCACCGACCATGTTGGAAACACCGACGGCATACACAACACATCAGGCATAACCGTAGTAAGAGCAGGAAGCACAGGGAGTACGTTCTACCAGCCTGCACCGTTCTACCCGGCAGAAAACTTGTTCACTCTCACACCCAAAACACCCGTAACAGATGAAATAGGGCTATTTTTAGCGACCATCATCGAAATACTGTGTTTAGAACATGAGCAGTACGTTTACAAGAATAAACCTAAAATCGGTACATTGGGCAACAACGAAATCCCGCTACCCGTAACCGAAACAGGAGAACCAGACTGGGCTTTCATGCACGGGTACATGTCAGCTGTACTACACGCCGCACAATCTGTTAAAAAGGAATAGGCACATGCACAGCAGGCGGGGCTCTGGAATATTTAAAGAAGCTCCAACCCAAAAATTAACACAACAACCAAAACATGTGGTACACTTCTTGTAGAAAGTTTTTAAATTCTACGAAAGGTGTACCACATGTTTATCGGCTCCTTTTTAGCCGTCATTGCTCTCAGCCTGTACGCAATCTACATGGGCGCGTTCGTCGCTGTAGGAGCCGGTATCATTGTTACCCACAACAAGCTCAGCGAATACATCACCAACTCAGTAAAGCGAGCGGGATACACCCAGGCACAAGACCTAACCCGCCAAATGGGATACACCCTCATTATCAGCGCCCTCTACGTTGTAGAGTTCTTCATTATTCGCCAGATGCTCGGCATCTAAAACACGGCACAAACAACACCTACTTACTGAAAGGCAAAACATCATGAGCACCAACACTAAGCGCCCCCTAGTTCCCGTAGCACGCCCGTACAACAGCTACAACAAGTATGTTAAGCCGGGCATCTGGGCAATCACCCTCGTAGTAGCAGTAACCCTCCCCATTGCGCTACTGCCCGCGTTCCTTGTAGCCGCACTCTTCTACTTCGCTACCGGCATCGTAAACCGCGACTCCTTTGCAAGCTACATCCTCCTCAGTACCCGCAACGACTGTGACGTGAAGAGTGGTGCTATTGGTCTAGGCGTACTCGCGTACCTGCTTATCGCTAACGCTGGATACCTTATCCGTACCGGCTTTCCGCCGCAGGCAATCTACCCTGCCGAGCTCTACAACATCTTCTACGCCCTCGCCATCACTGTTACCGCCATCGACATTATTGCCCTGGGTATCACCTACCTGCGCGTCAAGAAGAACAAGTAACAACCCTACAGAAAAGGAAGACAAAACTCATGCGTGACCACAACTGTACCGGCAACATCACCGTAACCCGAAACTCAAACACTACCGCGAAACCTACCCCGCCAGGTGTTGAACACCTCGAAATCCGAATCACCACCTGTGATAGCAACTGCCTGCTAACCCAAATCGCCGCACAGGAACCGCTGTACGCCTCTCTAAAGCACCCAAACACAGAAACCGTACAGTTTATCGTGTGCGAGGAAATCAGCTACGCACACCCCGACCAGGACTATGAACTTATCGAGGAAATCATCGACAAGCTCCCCGTCCACTTCACCAAGTAAGGATGAGCCAGTGGAAGAACTTTTTACCATTACACAGCTCAACGAAAACATTGAGGCGGCTTTTACGAAGCTAGAGAACATGGGTAAGAGCGCCTTAGTCGCCGCCCGTAATATTCAAGATAAGTACTATATGGCGCGTGCTATTCCATCAGCCCGACACGAAGAACGCCGCCAATTCGTACATAACATCAACGAAGACCTAAACAGAATTATGGACGTGCTAACCGAAGACAAAGCACAACTCCGAAGCTCATACATTGACGCTTCCTGTTACCCCGCCGAATTTTACAACCAAGCATCCGAAGAGTCATGGAAAGTGCAAATCATCTGTGACCTAAACCGCGCAGTTGAACATCACCAAAGGAACGTCGACGCTCTCGTTGCACACTGCGACGAATACCACAACATCTAAGGAGAAACCCCTAATGCGCGACCGCGTAATCACCGGCTTCCTCAACAACAACGACGGAATCATCCTCATCACCAGCAACAACACCACCGGACTCGAACCCCACATCTACCAAGTAGACACCCTCACCAACGACACCCACTTCACCGCCCACGCCGTACACCCGAACAAAACCCGTAACACCATCACCGGGCACCTCGAAAACGGCAACCTCACTATCACCAACCCCGGAAAGCTCAAGAAACGAATCCTCAAAACCGCAGGAATCGGCGCAAACCTCACCAACGGAGAGTATGTCAGTATTGACGACATCACCGCAAATAGCCGTCTCACCGGAACCACCAGCTACTACAGCATCAACAACCCTGCCGTAGAACACAACCTAACCGAAAACAAGCTCACCTACCCCGAAGCAACCCACCACTTCGACTACGGTGTACTAGTCTTCGCGAACCGCCCCCAAATCCTCATTGACGACACTCTCGCAAGCGACCTCACCTACGATATTTACGCCAACAACCCTGGATACCACGGATACCTCAACCACCTCGACCCGACCCTCATCCGCCCGGCAACCCGTGAAGCTGTAGAAGCCCTCCAAAAGGTCGAAAACGAACCTGGTTTTCACCCAGCCGACGTGATGACGCTACTCACCATCGCACAGGAAAAGGAACACGAAACATTCCAGGCGCGAAACGAAACCATCAACAAAGCAATTAGCACCTACCTGGGTACCCTCAATCTAAACGGTGCAAACCCGGTAGTGACTGAGGCGATTAACACGCTACTAAAGGAAGCAGGTAAGTAATTGCTTATGAATGAAAAAGCCGCCTGGGAGCTACTCACATCCGCTAAAGCCGCGCTAGAAGACGCGGAGCAAAAACTCAACACCCTAGCTACCAACACCGAGGAAGCGCTCACCCAGCTACAGGCGCTACCCGCTCTCATTGCAACACGATAACCAGCGGTGCCCCGAAGCTATACCACCAATGTGGTACACTTGTTCACGTACACAACCGATAACTTCTTAAAGGAGAAATCACCTATGACTGAAAAGCTCTACAAGCTCACCTCCATTGTCGACTGCTCCCACCAGCCCAATAAGCTGAAGGCAACCGTCGAATCCTACGGCACGCTTGAAAGTATCGTGGAAGATATTCGCGAAAATGTGCAGGCGGGCTCCTGTGAAGGTAAGCAGTTCTTCCCGTACACCGGAACCGTAGATAACTTCATCGTGTTTGACGGTTTCATCGGTGAAGACGGGAAGAAGACCCGCTCCGAAAACCTCTACGACCACTTCTTCTCCGTTTATGTTGAGGCTGAAGACAATGCGGCTGTGAAGAAGTACACCGAGAAGAACCCTGGCGCGTACTATATCCCCGCAGAACACCAGGCACTAGCCACCATCTTTGACGAGCCATTCACTAGTGAAGAAATTAAGGAGGACGGAATCCTGCTCTACACAGTGCCTCTCCCTCACACTCTTGAGCTTGTTCAGGCATACGCCGAAACCGCAGAAAATGCCCTCAACGAAATTAGCGAAAACACTTACACCTTCACTGTAGAGCCGGTACGTACTGGAAAGAAGAACCGTAAGCGCAAGAAGAACGCGGACGCTAAGACCTCTAAGAAGAAGTAGCCCCGTTAGCTTCTAACCCGCCAATAAGTTAAGCCCTCCTGATAGGTACCTACTAAGGTTGCCTTCGGGAGGGCTTAATTGTGCCTAAAATTAACTGAAACCGGGTAGAAGCGTGCCTAACATTACACGCCAGCGCCCCAAAACCTGCTACACATAGTGAAAGCTTTTGTGCTATACTGGCACTGACGGGTAGCAATACGCATACCCGGCAAACAGACTATTTATTGTACGTACACAACAAAAGGAGACGGTATTACCGTGTCTAACACTTTCAACAAGACCACTCCTGTTAAGGGTGCAAAGAAGAAGGCTCTCGGCGGCGTGCTTCTTGCTACCCTCACTCTCGGTGGTGGCGCAACCAGCGTAGCAATGCTTAACGTGGCTCACGCCGCCGAAGTAACCGCCGCCGAAACCTCTCAGGCGCGTGCCGAAAAGACTGTGAACCTGACTGCCCAGGACTTCACGGCTTCAGCCCCCAAGGAGACTGTTCAGAACTATGTGAGCTGGACTCTTAAGAAGGGTAAGATTTCGCCATTTAGTGGTGACAGCGCCACGAACTACACCTTCAATGTTGCTGACCTGGTTGGCAAGGGTAATACTGTGGTTCCGGGTACTCTTCTTGTGGGTATCGGTACTCTGGGTGATGATGCTACTCGCGTAGACCTACCTCTATATGCCCCAGATGAGGGCTCGACCCCGCGCAGTGGCACCCTTCAGTTTGGCTCCACCTTGAGTAGTAACGACGGCTCCAAGATTACGGCTAACGCTGACGGTACTATCACCGTTTCGCGTCCAGATGACAATAAGCAGAACATCACCTTCCTTTACTCTGTTGAAGTGGAGGGCGGTAAGACTGTTACCCAGCGCATCACTATCGACTCTGGTGTGCCGACCGTTCAGGCGGGTACCTTTAGCGCCTCCACATCTATTGGTGAGCTTGGTACCACTCGTGACACCCCCACCGAAGTGCCTGTGAATGATGCTGGTAAGGTGACGTTCACCTATACCAACAAATCAGAGATTACCGCCACTACTGCCGAGGGCAACGGCCTTGATGACCAGAAGATTCACCTGAGCATCGCCCGTGACGGCAAGAAGATTACCCTTCCCAAGCTTGAGATTGCTCCTGGGGAGACTAAGACTTTCTCCGAGGAAGACGTAGCCGCCTCCGGTACACCTGGCGAAGTTACTGGTGCAGACTTCAAGCTTACCGAGGTTCTGATTGGCCCTAAGGATAATATTGGGGTAGACCCCAGTGACCATCTGGCGGCTTCCCCGATTATCTTCAAAAGTTCCGGTCTTTCTGAGGATATTGCCCCCGACTTCCTGAAGCTCTTCGCTAACGGCTCACAGGAACGTGTAGCCCCCGTACTTCCTGATGGTGTGGAGGCCACCCTATATGACGCTAAACCTTACGAGAGCTACATTCAGACCTACACTAAGGGAGCCGCAAGTGATAATGAGCAGTACAAGAGCTTCTACGGAGGTAAGGAAGGCTTCGGTGGTGGTGGCTCCGGCGATTACTACGTCTGGAGCACCACTAAGGAGAATGTCACCGACTACTCTGTTTACGTTAAGTCTGTAGCGGCACCTGTAGAGACTCCCGTACCCACCCCTACGCCTGACGTAACCCCTGAGCCCACGCCGAGTGGGACTCCTGCTCCGGTTCCGTCTGAGTCTACCCCTCCGGCTCCTGTGAAGCCTTCGCCGTCTACTCCGTCTGAGTCTCCCACCCCGGAGCCTACGCCAACTAGCCCTGTAGCTATTCCTTCGGTAGACCCGACACCGACCGCTACCACTCCGGTTGCTCCGTCTGAACCTGCTGTAGAGAAGCCTTCAGAGCCTGCCGTGAAGCCGAGTGAACCTGCCGTGAAGCCGAGTGAACCTGCTAAGCCTGTTCAGGCTAAGACTGGTCACGAGCAGGGCACTGGTGTTCCTGTGGCGGGCATTATTGGCGGCGTTGCTGGTTTGGCTGTTGTAGCCGCCGGTGGTTTCTTCCTTTGGAAGCGCCGCCAGTCCTAAACTGGGCTAAGCTCTAGTGTTTATTTACGCCACTTTTGCAAGGTGAGTTGTAAATGTTAGATGCTTGACGCTGAACCCTTTAGCGGAGGTATCTTACGTTGCATGTATTGTACTTACGTAAGATACCTCCGTTTTTTGTACCCAAATATTATTGGTACACATTTTCTTGGGAACGTTATTGTGTGTGGGATGTCGCTGTTATGAGTGGCGGCCAGGTTCCATGAGTAGCACGGGGACACAATGTGTGTTTCTGTAAGGGGCGCGCGCGTAAGCGAGGGAGCCGGGAGGGGTAATGTAGAGGACATAAATATACTCGCCTGAAGTGTGCCAATACCCCCTAAACTCAAAGGGATTACCGGAAATATATGGTATCATTAGTCCTAGAAAAATGCTTACAAGCCTCTAGAAGGAAAGCCAGCCATGTCTTTGTTCAGGAAGAAGAAAGCGTCACCCGCTTACGAATTTAAGAAAGATGCGTCTCCATTGCATCAGCTCCGGCAAGAGCTTGCACAGTGTAACGCTCTACTACTGTACTCCCGGTTGGGCTGGGGCGGTATTGAAGAGACTGGTTCCGGGCCGCTACCCGAACATGTTGAGCTCCTGCTTTCTAGCATCTGTAAATATGTCACCTTCATCACCTTGCACCCTACTGGCGAAGAGAGGAACAAGTATATAGGAGAAGCGATAGTACATCTAGCCGTCGCTACAGAAAGGGCGGCATTTGTTGAATACAAAAGCAGTGGCGTAGCACGCAAAGTTCTAAAAGATTACATTACAGGCGAAAGGATTATTAAATCCGTGACGCGAGACAAAGAACTCCTCAAGAACGAGGCCACCCTCCAGGAAGCCCTCGACTCTATCATTGCTATGCGCCGGTCGCTAGGCGAAGCGTCCCTGCCTATCATGGAAACCATTGCGGAGGGACTCATCCTCCAAACCGAGGTGGAAAAGCTCCAGGAACGCATCACTAAGAAGCTGAAGCGCGAAAAGGAGCTTACAGAGAAACCAACCCTTACAGCTAAGGAGCAGGAAGAGCTCACCAATATTGAAGAAAAGCTCATCAAAGAAGCCGTAGAGCTACAGTGCAAGAAAACGCAGGCTGACCACAACACTAGCCTGCAGGTCGAATACAAGAACCTTGTAGCGAGCAAAGACAAGCTCCTCAACACACAGGAATCTGCAATCCTGAACCTGCAAACCTACCTGAAACTCAAACGCGATGAGGAACAGCTACAGGGAATCACTGCTAAACTCAGTGACGTAGCAGGCGGAGGTTTAGAGCCTGTACAGCGCGCCGCCGACGAAGCAAAAGCAACCCTACAAGGCTGGAACGAAATCCGTGCCGAACAGGAAGAAGAACTTAACACCCTCTACGCACACAACAACGCTGAAGAATACCTCAACGAACAACGCAAAAACCTCTAACAGCCCGCTATACACCGCTCCCAAATAGGAAGGAGAATGTGCTTATATGGAAACGAAGATGCTTAAACGCGCGCAAAAGGAAGTTGATGACTGGTGGGCGGATAACAGAGACTACATAAACGATAGGAGCGGTAAATACCCTGCCTTTGAGGAATACCTCGGTGCTGATAAAGCCGAAGGAAAATACCAGATTAGAATCAACCGCCCCTCGAAAATCAAGGGTACGGTAATAAAGATTATTGTTGTCGCGATTATTATTGCGCCCGCGCTATTCGGAGTCTTCTTCATTGGTTCCAGCATTTTCAATAGCAACACAAACAACGAAGCAACTTCAAATGCTTCTCCAGCCCCTGAAAAAACAAGCTCTAGCGCGGAAACCACGCCGGAACCCACTAGCACCCCTACACCCTCCACAACCCCAGAGGCACCTGTAGCAGATGGGGAATCCCCCACCCGAAAACTCTGTTTGACAACCCCCACGGCAACACCCGTAAAGGAAAGCGATGGTTCCTTAACCTACACCAAGGGGACAGGGCGTGAATCATACTATGTCTCCGCCAATGAGGACTGCGGCGTGAGATACACAGGCCAAAAGCCTAGTTTTAAAGAAGAGTTCAACGAGATTATGGCTAAAGTCAAGACCGGAGCCGCTATAGCCTTTCCCATTATCTTATTTATTGTCACTGCCATATATGCTGTGCGCAACCTAATCCTTGAAACGTAGAAGGGGATTTGCGCTCGGGGCATTGCTTGAAAGCACACACGTAGAGAACTAGTACAACAGCGTTGCCTCGCATCTCAAGAAAATCCAGCCCCCTATTAACCTTTACTTAGGAGATTAACTCTCATGCACGAATCAACACATGTTGAAACTACCGTTACCACCGACGAGGTGCTTAACGTCTTCGAAAAGCACCTTAAAGAAACGGGCGCAACCGCAACAATTACCACCCGCCCGCCAGAGGGGTATATGGAGCCACGCCTACTCGCCTGGCAAGATGCCGATAACATTACTACCAGTAACAGTGAACCTGCTGGTAACTACTACATTACAGATGATGATAATAACGTCTTCGCTCTTAACGTCACGGGCGGGGCTTTCGCGAAAATGCTGGGACTAGAACGCACTACAGTCACCGCAAAATCTCTAACCCCTTACACGGAAGACGATTACCGCCTCTACAACACTACGACCCGAATCAGTGACATCCCTCAAGAGCTACAGGTGAGCACTCACGGGTATAACGGGGTACGCTCAGTACGTGACTTACAGGAAACGCTTGTGGGGGAGGCGCTCACCCGAACCGTACACGACATCGTTAAACTTCCTGTACCAGACACGGGAGTGAACACGAATAAAGGTGTACTAACACCCGGTGGCTGGTTCGCACCCCCAGAGGAAATTGACGAAACTCTGCTCACGGCGGGGCACCCGGCGGCTCAGGCGCTTGTAAACCAGCGCGGTGCTGTAATTGGGTATAAGGCAACTTTGGGGCGCTGTATGAACCATATGACGGCGTTTAGCTTTATTGGTGCCCTAGCGGGTCTGAACCTTGACGCAGAAATGATTACAGATACTGCTCCTATGGGGTATGAGTCACCAAAAATCGGGAACATCCTGCATAAGCTCGGTCTTAACTTTCCCACAACTACCTTCGCCTATTTTGTTACCCGAAACAACGAGACGTATCTACTGCTTGCCGGAGAAGAATCAGTGCAGGTAAGCAGTGAGGAAGAGCCGCACATCTGCACAGCCATCTGTATTATTCGACTAACTCCTAGCACGCCCTGGTATAACACGGCTACACCCGTAACCCTATACGGTGATGTACCTGTAAGTGAAGATATGCGACACAGCTACTACGGGCGCGCTCTCTGTCGGGCAACAAAGAGCCTCCAAGAAGGAACTATCCGTCAGATGGAAGAGATTATCGCTTCCCAGTAGGGCGTAGGCACTGAATAGACGCGAGTCCCTTACGGGGCTTTATGGTGGGGTAGGTACCCGTAGAGCATATGGTACCTACCCCACCGTTTTTGTTCACGCCACAAAATTACACACCGCCCCAGGTTGTAAACCACTAAAAACATGTGGTAGTATTATTTATGTGAGGTTGAGAGGTTACAAGAAACCTCAAAACCAAATTTGATACTCTACTGAAAGGTTTTAAAAATGGCTTCGATGCACGCTAAGTTCACTGATGTTTACTTCCCCATCAAGGGCGTAAGCGTTGGCAATACTGGTGTTTGGTGGGCAGACGTTGAAAATGACGGCGTAACCTCTGTGTGGCAAACACGAATCAGCCTGGAGCCTCACTACGGCGACTACGCTTACGAAGTGGCAGATATTAAAGGTACCGTCACCACCAGTGATGGCGTAAAGCACCCTGTTACCCTCGACCCTGTTCACGAAATGGGTATGCTTATTCTTGATGCTGTAGACGAAGGCGACATCCTGGTTGTTCGTCGGGGCAAGGAGTTCTACGCATACATCAAGGAGCTCACGGTCGACATTTAGCAATTACCAAACACGGGCTGGTGTACGTTATCCTGTTACGCCAGCCCATACTCGTACCACACTGAAAAACATGCGGCATATTATGGGCACATGACAAGTGGGCTGTCAGAAGCCTCAACAACCTAGCAACCCCAGTAACCGAAAGGTATAAACCATCATGACCAAGCAGACCACCGAAACCCCCAAGGTAATCAAGCTCACCGACGAATGGGGCGACCCTCTCATCAACGGAGACGGAAACCTCCTCATACCCAAGGAAATTCAGGTAGGCGCAACCATCAAGTTCGCCACCATCCGCGACGACGGTACCCGCGTAACCTCAACCCGCTTCGTAACCGGAGGCAACAGTACCCGCCTCGCCATCAAGGACTACACCGGAAAGCCCGACGGCACCCTCAATGTCATCCAGTGCAACCGTGAATGTCTGACCTGCTGGGAAGATAACGAAGACGAGCTCCACAGCGAAGAAAACTGCACCGGAGCCGTAACCTTCGACGGGCTCGAATACATCAACAATCGCGGAGTAAGCTTCGGGCAGGTACTTGACATCGAGGTAACTAGCCCCAGCCGATAACACCCTTAAACACGCACCCTCAAGCTCTAAATGCATGATGTAACCCCACTACCGGGAGCATAAACGCCAAAGCGTATAGGCACAAAGTAAGCCGCCCACAGCTACCCTTAAAAGGTAACCGTGGGCGGCTTACTTTGTACCCTGCCTTAAAACACTAGCTATCGGTGCGTGAACGATTCATGCTAACCACCTCACAAGCAACCAGCAAAGCATACGACACCAAAATAAGATGCTGGTCTGTGTAACCCCATAAAGCAAGCCACCATGTGTAATTAAAGAACAACACCACCTTAGCCGCAAAACACAGGACACCCGCAAAAATAGCACTCAGCACAGTGCCACCAGACCCGCACCCTAACACCTTGGCAATCTTAGAGAAAAGAAAGCTAATCAGCAACCCGGCACACATGATAACAGTACCCGGCAGGAACAACGCAAAAGAAAAGCCACCTAATGACGTCCCAGGCATCAAAAACATTAATCACAATAATCTCTCCTACGAAAAAGAAAATAGAAAGTAGTATCGGAAAGAACAGTGCCCATTCTACCCGAAATGCGCAATACGACACCATCTAAGCAGAGCGGGTTACCCAACGGTCGTACTGCCCACGCGGAATATGAATAACAGCTCTGGTTTGCTTACCCCAGGCGTTACGCTCAGAACACGAGACATAAGCATATTGAGGTGTTTCACCAGCAACCACGCCAGACCAAGCGCACACATCAGCATCCGCGTAACCGTTCAGCACATTAAACGTCTGATAGTGTTGAACATACGGCTCTTCCCCATCTGCAAGGTCATCTATGATGTGAACCCACCTACTGCCACTGTCATGGGCGTAGTACTGCCCATAGGAGCGTTTAATGTTACTAGAATCAGTCTCAGCCCAAGAATAAAAGGCGTTAGGTTCCCGCCCCTTAGACACTGTACCGTCTAGGTGCATCCTTGCCGGTTCACCAGCACCATATGAGCCGTCAGCCTGCCGCGCAAGCGTCACCTCATGAGTCTGAGCAACCCAACCCGGCGGCGGACTATTAGTAGCCCAACCAGACACAGGAATCAGTATCACGGCAACAATAGCGGCGGCGGCAATACTGGCGGGGATATGCCACAGCCACACAGGGGCGTATTCAGAATCATCAACCCAAGCCCAACCTGTCGCAAATAAAAACGCAAAGAAAGCAAAAATAGCCACACCCCACAAACCTACACCGACGAAGACCAGCAATAAAAGCATTACCAGAACCAAACCAGCCCCAATATGCATTTCCCAAATGCGTGAAAGCTTGCCGTACTTTGCAGATTCAGCACCTGACAGCTCATCCCCAATATATTTTGCAGGATTAGCGGCATAATCCTCCCACATCTGCGTATTCTTATCCCGGATAGCTTGCTTATCAGGATAATCAGCATTGAGGTACTCCTTATGGTACTCATGGCTACGCCGCCACAGGAGCCTCTCAGCTTCATCTTTAGCTAAGCGGACACGGTCGAGTGCCTCCTCAACCTCTTTAGCGTCTTTACGGTAACGCCACCAAAAATACAGAGACGGAACAAACGCGACAGCACTCAACGCCAAGAACCCGACAATGGGGTATGTGTACACCGCATCAACGACACTTAACATCAAAACCATTCTCAACAATCTCCTAAGAAACCTTCACATACTGGGTGGAAGAACCCGCAGGAATCTAGGCAATAGCTTTAGGTAAATACAGCGCGATGCCTAGATAAACTACTAAAATTATACCAGTAACATGTTCACGAAAGCCCCCAAAAGTGAGCACCGAAAAAATGTTCCCCATACAATATGAGGCACAGAGATACGGAGGCACTAAAATACCTAATCGCAAACACAGCCCCGCAGAAACTGAGCTTACCCTCCTAAATGGTAACACAATATAGAAGCAAGAAAATAAGCGCTCCAAGATGTATAAGCCGGGTTGCAAATCTCTAAAAACATGTGTTACTATAAAAGCGTAAAGCTCCTTTAGCTTAACGGACAGAGCACGCGCCTTCTAAGCGCACATGTGTCGGTTCGACTCCGACAAGGAGCACGTAACCCCACTATTTATGGGGGTGTGTTACATACCTCGCCCGTGAGGGATGGGAGAGGTGTTGAATCTAAACGGGCATTAGCGTGCCAAGACCAGGAAAGTCGGGTAACCGACTTGAGGGTCACCGTCTAACAAAATGTTAGGCTCAACCCACGTAAGGGGAAACGTAAAGCGAATCAGGTTCGCGACTTGACCAGGTATTTAGCCTAGTCAGGAAGCGTTTCCCCGTACATGTGGGGCAGGCTCCAAGCAACATAAGGAAGAGCGGCAGAATGAAAGGTTTTCCCTGTACATGTGGAGCTGGCTCTCTCAGCAAGCTCTTTGCCCTGTACACGAGGGGTTGACTCGCCACGCTTCATGCAACCTATAAGGAAGTTTTTTAACTATGTCTACTATTACTACCGAACCTACCAACTCTACACCAGGCAATGTTGAACGCCACGTTGCGTTTAAGTTCTGCATCGACCCGACTCAAGAGCAGTTGCGCGCCTTGGCGCGTGATGGTGGCGCATCCCGCTTTGCCTATAATATGCTTGTCGGTTACAACGCGGAGGTTATGCGTACCCGTAATGAGTATTGGGCTAAGCGTCACGTTGAAGGCGCAACCGATGATGAGATTAAGGCAGAGCTCAAGGCGCTTACTAAGAAAAACTCTAAGTTTAAGACGCTGGGCTATATGGCGTTTGGTAAGATGCTGACTGCTGAGGTTGCTCGTCACCGCGCCTGCGCTAAAGCTATTGAAGAAGGCACCCCCGTCGAAGAGGTGTGGGGCGCTGATGAGCGTTCCAAGGAGCCGTGGCTCCACACTGCGAAGCGCCGTGTACTTTCGTCCGGCACCCAGTCGGCTGATAAGGCACTCAAGAACTTTTTTGATTCTCGCTCTGGTAAGCGTACTGGCGGCAAGATGGGTGCCCCTAAGTTTAAGAGCCGCGCCTCTAATAGTGACTCGTTCACCATTCCCGCACCGGAAGCAATGGGTGGCTATGGAGTTGCGTATCTGCGCGGTGAGCCTGCATACAAGCACGCCAAAGAAACTATGAAGCGACGCGGCGAAAAGGGTAACCCTGTCATTAGCGACTACCGCCACGTCCGACTCGCACACCTCGGAACCATGCGCATCCACGGCAACACCCGCCGCATGATGCACACCATCCGCAACGGCGGCGTAATCAAGTCCTTCACCGTATCCCAGGTAGCCGACCGCTGGTACGTATCCTTCCTCGTAGAAACAACCGTACCCGCGCCCAAGCCCACCCGTAAGCAGGGAAGCGCGGGCGCAGTCGGTGTAGACCTCGGCGTGAAATACATGGCGGCACTCTCCGACACCAACGCTCCCAAGCGTTTCAACCCCGACAGTGGCGTAACCTTCACCAACGGAACCAACCCCACCGTCGAAAACCCCCGCTGGCTCAAGCGCACCGAAAAGCGCATCACCAAACTCCAGCAGAAAATCGCACGACAAGTCAAAGGCTCCAACCGCCGCAAAGCAACCGTCCGCAAGCTGGCAAAAACCCACCACCTCGTAGCACTACGCCGCGAAACCGGACTACACCAGCTCACCAAAAACCTAACCACCCGATACGCACTCATCGGCATCGAAGACCTCAACGTCACCGGAATGACCGCATCCGCATCAGGAACTATCGAAAACCCCGGCAAAAACGTAGCCCAAAAAGCAGGACTCAACCGAGCCGTCCTCGACGTATCCTTCGGCACGTTCCGCACCCAGCTAGAATACAAAGCAAAGTGGTATGGTTCAGCCGTCCAGGTTATCGACCGCTACTACCCGTCCTCACAGACCTGTAGCAACTGCGGCAACCGACCCGACACTGAGCTAACTCTAAACGACCGCGTATATAAGTGCGAACACTGCAATACCGAAATTGACCGCGACCTCAATGCCGCCATCAATATTCGACGCGAAGCAGAACGTTTACACGCGGAAGCATAAAACACCTCAGTAATGAGGGTAACCTCGCCTGTGAGAGACGGGAGAGTATAAACGGGCGGGCAACATTCGTGTCGCACGTCAAGACCAGGAGAACTAGGTAACTAGCTTGAGGGTCACCGTCAAGGAAAATCCTTGACTCATCCACCACACAAAGTGAACGGGAAATGTGGCTTAGAGAGGTATTTACCCTTGTTAATAAGCGTATTTCCCATGCACGCTGGGATGGCTCAGGCAAAGAGAAAATCACCATTCTGCAGGGTGTATTTCCCATGCACGCTGGGTTGGCTCCCCTGATTATTACCGGGGTATCAATAAGGGGCGGTATTCCCCGTACACACGGGGCTGGCTCATCAGTACCCTTATAAGCGTGATGCAGATAACACAGAATCGAGTTGCGTACCACGAAAAACATGTGGTACACTTGATATATAAGGCGCGGGGGCTTGAAAAAGTCACCGACGCAAAGCTCATTGATAACCATATAGTGTAACTATTTAATGTATAAGTCGTCGTATCCAAGCGGTCAAAGGAAGCTGTCTGTAAAACAGTCACCATTCGGTTTCGTAGGTTCAAATCCTACCGGCGGCACGCGACATATCATTAAGATGTGTTCTATATACCTCGCCTATTGGTGAGATGGGAGAGGTGACTAATCTAAACGGGCGCTAATCGCGTCAAGACCAGGATGGCAGGGTAACCTGCTTGAGGGTCACCGTCTAGTAAAATACTTAGACCCGCCCGCGTAGGGGATAACTCATTTCCACAGATGACGCGGTGATGGCTCTCCGCGTCATCTGTTTGGAAGGCAATTCCTTATCTTCCGACAGTATGCTATACTGTAATAATAATTATTTTGGCGTGTTAGTTTAATGGTAAAACCGCAGTCTTCCAAACTGCTGTTGCGAGTTCGATTCTCGTACACGCCTCTCATGCAAGGTTCGTTCTTTGCGTTGCATTTAGTAATTAAATAGTTAAGCGCCCGTGGTGGAATTGGTAGACACGCAGGATTTAGGCTCCTGTGCCTTCGCGGTGTGTGAGTTCGAGTCTCACCGGGCGTACTTGGTGTCCACAAGTGCATGTGGGTGCCCGCTTCCGTATCCAAGCTAGGTTAAGGGGAGCGTCTTTCATGAGCCTTCTGCACATAACGGCTATGGGAGCGCTTGCGGTGCATGAGAGTGCCCGCGCGCCGGTTCAAATCCGGTCGGAAGCACGTAACGTAAGCATGATGTACAAATGTTTGCGTTCCTCGGTTACGTAAGTAGCGTTAGGTGATAGGTGTGGGTTCGAGTCCCACCTCTGGGGACTTCATTGTCCTGTGTAGCTTAAAGGCAGAGTGGTCACTGATGTGCCGGTGTTGAGTCCGGTTCGAGGATTCAGCCTCATTAGGGTAACCTATTGAGGCACCCTTATTGCAATAGGGGAGCCTTCGGGCTTTCTGATTTTTTCTCACTCTTTTTGTAAGAGTGGGCATTAGTGTGGTATGCTTGTTGTACTTACGCTTTAGGCGCTTGTGGCGGAATCGGCAGACGCGGCAGACTTAAAATCTGCTTCTTCGGAGTGTGGGTTCGAGTCCCACCTGGCGCACTTAACTCCCCTTTATA
>ERZ773061.57-NODE-57-length-45000-cov-7.847525_pt1 | contig 45000 bp, 55 predicted proteins | sample MGYA00580627_ERZ773061 | MGnify/ENA primary metagenome ERZ773061 (study PRJEB29015, sample SAMEA2738119) | human oral metagenome | biome: human oral; feature: human-associated habitat; material: saliva | place: China | collected 2223 ...
CGCCACCGCCTGCTCCGCCCTTGGGTGTAAGGCTCTTTATCCATTCCTCCTCCGTACCCTTGTAGCCGTGCTTGACAGCTATCTCGTACGCACTAAGCCCACGCAAGCCCTCCAGCACGTTAGCCGTGACGGCCGTAGGGGTGTAGAGGACGGCGTCGCGGACGACGCGACACAGCTCGACGATGATCGTATAGTCGTGGTAGCCGTCCTCGTAGGAGGGGTCGGCGAGGCGTCCCGTCGCTTTTAGCGTGTACACCCCGACGCCGAGGCTCTCGGAGATCTCCTTCGTGACCTCTACAATAAGCTGCCCCCCCTCGAGCGTGTATGGAGGCTCGGCGGATAGTGCGCCCCCCTCGTTCTCGATCCTTACGGCAAGGCCTTCAAGCGTCGCGGGATCGAGAGGCTCGCCCGTCGGTTGCTTGACGAGAGCGACGGGGATGCGCGTATCTGTTCCCCGCTGTACCTGCTGGAGCGCCCTCTTTTCGCCCGCTCCGCATTTGTCAATAGCTCGCATATATATGTTTTTTTTATTGCCGTGAGGCCGTGTGTCGAGGTGCAGACGCAGGCGGAGGCCTCACGCTCCCCACCCGCCCTGCTGTGGAGTTACTTCAGCTTGGTGAAGTTAACGCCGTCATTCGTCGTCATCGCTTCCTGCTTCGGCATTTCTCCGAGCGGAGGGATCGCGACGTGTACCCACACGCTCTGCCCCTTGCGTTCGAAGATGACCTGCTGGTAGCCTCCGCGCTTGCGGATAAGGTCGAACAGCTCCCGCAGTCGCTCGGGGCTCTTCGCTGGCACGATGTCAGCGGCCTGTCCAGCGAGGTGTTGGCTGTTCTTTACTCCGCCGACGTCCTTGTTAACTCTCCAGCTTCGGAAGCCCGAGGTCACCTTGATAGGCTCGCCGAACTCCTCACGGATGCCGTCGAGGTAGTCCATCAGTCGCAGGAGGTCTCGCTTCTGAGTGGCGTTAGGGGTGTTGTCTCTGCCGAGGCGCTCGGCCGTTTGGCTTCGCGTCAGCTCCTCGAGGGTGAAATACTTACTCATAGTCTATTCTACTTTTGCGAGGTTACGGACTTCGTTAAGTGCCTTTGCCAGCTCCTTTGCCAGCTCCTGCGTCTGCTTAGCGCTGTTTTTAATCGAGTTCGTGTCGTGCTTGGGGAGGTTCTCCCAAACGCTCCAGCCCTCGGTGGCGACCGCCACGATCGCCCCAAAGACGGTCAAGTAGGGGAGCTCGGGGATCGAGATACGCGTCTCGAGGTCGATGATGAACAGTAGGACGTCGAGGAGCGCCAACACAGAGATGGCGAGGTAGTAGATGAGGAGCTTACCGAACACGCGTCTAGCGGTGCTCGACTGGATCTTCTGCTTCGTTCGAATAGCCCGCATTATGCCCGTGATCGTGTCGACGATCACAGCGGCCAATACGATAAGCAGAGCTACAGCCATCATCGCAGCCATCTCCTGTGCCTCTTCGGGGGAAAAGAATTTAAACATAGTCTCTTAGGTTGGTTGTGGTTAGTTAGTAGTTGTCGCCAAAGACGTAGAACGTGAAGTCGATGTTGCTGTACAGTGTGTTATCGTATCTCGTGTAGATCTCGAACGAGTTAGCGGTTATTTTGCCAATCTTTGCGTTGTGGCGTCCGTTCCCTTCGTCCATGCATAGCACCGAGTAGCGCGTATGTCCGAGGTCGTGGGTGACGAGATATGTGCCCGTGCCTGTTCGGCTGATGTTCATTCGGTCGGCACGTGCTCCCCACTTATGCTTGAACCTTACATTACCTTCATCTGCGTATACTCGCCCGCCGAGGAGTGACCCCGACATATCGACGTCTCCCCTAACTTGCAAGACTGGCTTGTTTAGCTGGTTTGAGATACGCACGAAACGTGGCGTTGCCCCAAACATACCGAAGAAGAAGAGCGCACCATCTTCACCGATATAGGTGCGTGAGCGTTCGTGTCGCGGGTCGTTGAATTCAAGTGTGCGGAGGTCTTGTGTGTATGTGTTGGGTAGCTTGCCACCAAAGCGCATAGAGCCGATCTGTACGACCTTACCCCCCTCGAGGACTTCCATCTGCCCCCAGTGCCCCGTGCCGTCGTGGTTGATAGCTACGACGCGCGCCTCGTTGGGCTTGCCGAAGTTCGTAACGCCAGCGGCGAAGGCGGGGAGGTTAGCCACACCCGAGAGGTACGATGCTACTGCCCCTGCGTTGTTCTTTGCCCCGATAATCGAGCCGAGGATAAGCCCGCCGCTTATCTCCGTGCTACCCTCCCTAATCGCCGTGTGTAGGTAGTCGTTTGGGTAGTCGTGGAGCGAGCCGTCGGGATAGACGAAGCGGATAGACTTAGAGGCTATCACGCCGCTATTGAGATCGAAGTAGGCCGCGCCGTCGGGCGTCGCTATCTTGTCCGTGCGGATCTGCCCAGGCAACACCTCGGAGTACCCGTACATTGCCACGAACGAGCGCTCGCCGTCGTTCTCGGCGTTAAGCAGGCCGAGGAGTAGCCAGTGCACACCCGCCTCGCTGTCGATACGTCGCGACTGCTCCTCGATGCGGAACGTGCCGCGCGTGCCGTTAGCCTCGACGCGTGCGTATATGTAGTAGCTCTTGTCGGGCTCGTCGAGGCGTGCCGACGTGATACCTTGGATGTCCCAGTACTTGTACTCGCTCGGCGCGTGGCGGGAGCTTAGCGTCGTGATACCCATCGTGAGGTGCTGGATCGTCCCCGAGGGTATGATCAGCTGGCGCGTCTCCTTTTTATAGGTGACGTTGTGCGCGGCCTGCTTCGGGTTGGCGCGGTTGTCGATGAAGCGGAACTGCAAGCTCTCGTCCCCGACCAGCAGCTGCATCGTCTGCACGACGATAGGCGAGACCTTGCCAGTGAAGCCGTCGAGCGCTGCCTCGATGAGCGCCTCCGTCGTGCGCTTTGCGTCACTAAATCGGCGCTTAGTGAATTGCAGTGCCTCCTTGTGTCGCTCCTCGACCATTGCCTCGTCATCCTTAATCTTCTGCAGGCCACCCGAGAAGGACGAGCCGACGACGTCGTTCGATAGCTCGAGGATAGGCGAGTGCGGGGCGTTGACGAAGTCCTTAATACCGACGATGCGGAGGAGGACGCCGTCGCGTGCGAAGCTGTCGTCGCGGAAGGAGACGTACCCTCCGAGGACGAGACGCCCGCCGATGTTAGGCCAGTCGCGCTTAGCCCATAGGCCGTCAAGCTCGCCCGTAAACGTGTACTTCTGATCCTCGTTCTCGTAGAGATGTCGGACGGCCTTCTTGAGAAGCTCCCACTCTGCCCCCGTCTTCGTCGCGTTATCGGCGATATAGGCCTGTGGGAGTGCGACGTGGAACACGGCGTACTTGTCGCCGCGCTTGGGTTTGAATTGCTCGCTCGGCATCGTGACGCCGTCGATCTCCTGCGAGATGATCTCGAAGCGCTTACCCGCCTTCTTCGGCGTCGTCTTGTGGTAGTACTTCACCTCGAACTCGCGCCCAGCGAGCTGCCCCGACTGGAAGATAATCGTCATCGTCTCCCCCGCGATCAGTGCCTTCTCGTAGTCGAGCGCGTCGGGGATGAAGATGTCGGTAATGTCGTAGAAGTTGCGCGCCGTATTGACAGCTACGACCGTGCTAACCTCCCCTACGCGGCTCGGGTAGATCTCCGTGGCGCTCACGCTATCCTCGGCGCGTGTCTCGAGAGCCTTGTCGGCTCGGCTGATCGAGAGCCCCTCGGCGTCTACTTTGTAGCGTCGTGCGGTGGCGGAGACGAAGCCCGCCTCACCCTCGAACTTAGAGCCGTCGTAGGCTATCGTCTGCCCCTTCGGCAGGTGCAGCGTCTTTGCGCCGTACTTCGCGGGGTCGATGTTGCGATCGCCGCCCTGCACGTATAAGATCTCCGTCGGCGTCTTGCCCGAGGCCGTGCGCCCGACGCCCGTCTTGAGGCCTCGGCCAAAGCCGTAGGCCAGTGCCAGCGGGTTGGACTTGTTGTACTCGACCTTGCGGAGCGAGATACGCTTGTCGGCGATCTCCCACTCGGTATCGAACTCCTGCGCCATCTTCCCGAGTGCATCCCAGCAGGAGTTATGGTCGTAGCTGACGAGCTTCTCGGGCGTCTCGATGCAGTCGCCCACCGTCCACCCCGTGTCGCGTGCGTTGAGGTTGGCGATGAGCATCTCGAGGTGTTCGCGAGGCGTCGCCGTTAGGGGGAACTTGAGACGGCCGTCGACGTTGTTACGGAACTTCCACAGCTTGAGGCGCGACTGCCGAGCCTCGAACGTCACCGTGTACTCGAAGTTGCGCGTGTGGTGCATCTTGATAGCCTCGGGATTGAGGAGCTCGTAGCGCTCGCCCTGATACTCGCACCACGCACCGCGGGGGAGTTCGACGTGATCGGGGAGAGAGTACTTGAGCGTCAGCGTGTGGTCGCCCTTGATCGCGCGGTGGCGGAAGCTCGCGTCGTCGACTTCGCCGTCGAGGAGCGTCCTGCCGTTGCTGTCGTAGATAATCATAGCTCTGTCGTTTTGGTTAGTGTCGTTAGTTTGGCTCGCGTAGTATTACAAGCGTTATCGTCGTGTCGAGCCACGGGCGGTCGTCGGGATAGAAGGCCGTCACTTGTGCGCTCTTGTAGTAGGCTTGGTAGTCTCGGTTACCGAGGTCACGCACGCGGATCGTGCGCGCCCCTGGACGTGTGAGGTCGTAGAGCAGGGCGTCGTAGTTGCGCCACAGCTCGGCGAACGTCTCGGCGCGGAAGTGCAGGCGCATCTTTACTTCCTTGCTCTTTTGTCTCACCGCCCCCCGCGCGTCGCCTATCACGCCGTGCGCCGTGGCGATGTTGCGCGTCAGTCCGACCTTGACGTCGGCACGTCGTGCGAACTCGGCCAGCGTCCCCTCGGTGACGCGCGCGCCATAGTCGGTGAGCGTCCAGCGGTCGACGAAGTAGTCGTAACTCTTCGGCACGCCGCTTGTGGGCGCTCTGTATGTGTAGCCTTTGAGAGGGTAGTCGTCGGCGAACTTGAGCGTCACGAAGCCGAGCGCCTGCGCTATCGTGAGGTTTGGCTCTCCGACGAGGCGAAGCGTGTACTCTCTACCGCCGAGGAACTGAAAACGAAATACCCGATACACACTCTGACGGAGGAAGGCGAGGAAGGCCTCGATCTTGGCTATCGTCTGCGGTGCGCCAAGCTCCCCCGTCGCACCTATCTTGATCGTCACCTCGCGGCCGTTGAGCCTCGGCGCGGAGAGGTCGGCGTCGATGCCCTCCTGCTCGTGCCAGTCGTTAGCCTCGACGGGCTTCAGTGGGGGATAGGAGAGGAGGTCGTTCAGTCCTGTCTCGAGCGCAAAGACGCCGAAGCGGGCGAACGTATCGACGCCGTCGACGATGATACGAGCCGTGGCCGTCATAGGATGATAGCGCTATCGTGTCGACGTGCCTCTACCAGCGAGGCCTCGTCGTGGCGTGGTCTGACGACCGCCCACTCGTAAGCGTCGACGGAAGCCGACGCACCGTAGACGGCCGTTATCTTGTGGCACTTCGTACGTCGATACTCACCCGTCGCGTGCGTGTTGCCTACGAGGATAGCGTCGAGGGCGTCGTGCAGGTCGATCTCTCCCGCGTCGATGTACACGCCGCACGCGTTGGGCAGGGCGTCCTTATACTCTCGGAATAGCTCGAGCGTAGGGAAGCCCGAGAGGAGCAGGAACTCCAGCCCCTCGATGCTGTGGAGCTTCGCCACGACCTCGGCGAGTGTCGTCTCCTCGCCCGTGAATACGTCGCAGGCACGCAGACGGCGTGCGAGGAGCATATCGCCATCGAGCCGTGCCGTGCGCTCTGCCTTGTTCTTCGCCTCGCGCCAGCCGTTGTAGAGGCGCGCGATGATCTTCTTCTCGTCCATTGTGTAGTGCTGTTATTTGATCTTTATGCCCGTTAGCGCTATCTCCTCGAGGGTGTCGCTCGTGCGCTTTGTCGTTGCTTCGATGCGTGCCATACGAGCGCCGAGGCCGTTAGTCTCGCTCTCGATATTGACGATGCTCTGAAGGATGAGGCCAGTCGTCGCCGTCAGCTGACGCGTATGCTCGGAGATCGTGAACGTGTGGCCTTGTATGGCGGTCATACGGCCGTTAAGCTCGTCGATGCTATCCTGCGACGCCGTGGCGATGCCCTTCTGCGACGGCGTGCGCCCCTCGTCGCCGTTAGCGAACTTCTTTAAGCTGTCGTCGAGCGCGCCGTATACCTGCCCGAAGCTCTCGCCAATACGCCCTATCTCGGTGGCCATTTCGGCGGCCGAGCTATTCACGGCGTCGATGCCTTTAAACGCGCCCTTCTCATTGAACCACTTCGACTTGTACTTATTGAATAGCTCCCCGAGCTGAGGCTCGAGGTACTTCGTCACGAGCATACGACGTACTATATCGCCGACGATCTCGTTCGTCTTCTTGTGCCATCCCTCCATAGCATCCTCGCCAGCCTTAGCGGCGTCGAAGAAGGCGTTACCGAGTTCGCTCGCGAGGCTCTCCGCCGAGCTCCCGATGATCTTCTCGAGAGGCTCGTTCAGTGCCTCGGCCATTTGGTTGCCGATCTCGGCCATCTTCTGCTTGTACTCCGCAACCTTCCCCTTATCGGTCTTCTTCTTCCCCTGCTCCGCCTCGATCTGCTCCTTAATGAGGAGCTGCTGTTTAGCGAGGTTCTCGAGCTTCGCGCGGCCGTCGTCCAGTCGTGCCTCGCCGAGGGCTTTGTTAGCCGTGTAGCTCATCTTCGCGTAGGCGTCGGCGATCTTCTCTACGGTCTTAGCGAAGATCTCCCCGCGGTTGCGAGCGACGGCGAACATGCGCTCCCACGTGCTACCCGTTGCGATGCTCTCCTTACGGAGTGCCATCACCTCGTCGCGTGTCGATGCGTAGAGGTCGCGCACCTTCTCGAGCGCGTCGCCGTACTCGGCGCTTAGACGCGTCGCACCCGTATTGGATAGCTCCCACTGGAGCTGGTCGATCTCGGCCTGCAGGCGCTCGATCTGCTTCTGCTTCTTCCCGTCGTTGTTAAAGAGGTTAGCTATCGCCGTGGCGACCTGCAGAGCGGCCGATATGACGGCCAGCACGACGGAGGCCTTCTCGACCATCGAGACGGCCGTAGCGCCTGCCGTGGCCGCTGCCGTAGCGCCAGCCGAGGCACTCTGCACCGTGTCCGCTACGCCCTTTGCGACGCTCTTACCGACGTCGCCGACGGCTTGTATCGCCGACGAGGTAGCGTCGATGACCTCGCCCGTGAAGTCTACGACCTGCGCCAGCCCATCGGCTACGTCCGTCGAGAAGACCGACGCGAGGAGCTTTGCCTTACCCCCGACGTCTTTAAGGACGCCGCCGACGTTGTGCAAGCTCGTAGTGAGATTAGCGTAGGAGGCCGTTATGCCATTGCGCGCCTGCATAGCACGACGCACCGCCTTGTCGCTCTCGTCCTGCGCCTTCGCCTGCACCTTCTGCGCCGCGGCGAGTTTCTCGTTAGCCTCGGCGATAGCGGCGAGGAACTCGGGCGTGGTGTGATCCTCGTGTGCGTCCTGTACGGCCGTCTTCTCACGCAGCGCCTCATTGTACGCGCGCTGTGCCTCGGTCAGTCGCTCCTGCGCGGCGACCATTGCACCGATAGCGTCGGAGTATTCCACCTTGGCGCGTGAGATGTCGCGGATAGCCTTATGTAGAGAGGCAAAGGGATTGCGCCCTGCGATCTCCGCCTCCATATTCTTAATGGCCTCCTGATAGTCCTTGATCTCCTGCGTGGAGAGGACGCCCTTGTTGGCCTCGAAGTACTGGCGCACTCGTCCGAGTGTGTACTCGAGGACGGGCAGTGCCTGCTTCGTCAGATCGCCGAAGACGCTCTCCCAGTCGATAGCCTTGCGGAAGCGCTCGCTCGAGATCTTCGACAGCTCCTCGTCCATCTTCCGCACGGCCTCATCTTGGAACTCGACGGGCATCGTGGCGAGGCGCTTCGACCAGTCGCGCAGTAGCTTATCCTCCTTGTCTTGTATCGAGCCGAACTCGTCGATGAGTGCGTCGTGGTACTTCTCTTGTGCGGCCTTGATAGCGCGCTCGCCGTTGGCCGTCACCGCCTGCCACATACTATCGTAGAGGCGTGCGATCTCGGGGCTATCCTTCGCGACGACTTCCTGCCAGTCCTTCGTCGTGCGCTTCCCCTCGGCGCTGTTTGCCCAGCCTACCTCGGTAGCGCCCTTCTTGCTCATGTAGATAGCCTTCGCCTCGGCCTTGCGCGCCTCGGCTATCGCTTCGTAGCGCTCGTTAAGGGCTTCGAGCTGCTTCTTCGTCCCTTGTCGGATCTCGTTAAGCTCACGCGTCAGCCCCGCCTCCTGCGCGTCGATAGCGAGCTTCGTTAGCTCGTCCTGCGCCTCCTTTATGTACTTCTTTGCGTCCTTCGCGTAGGCCTCGCGCGCCAGTCTTTCCTCGAGTGCTGCCTTCGCAGGGTCGAACGTCCTCCCGCTCGTCTTGCTCTTCGTCGTGGTAGGGTCGACGTGTCCGCCGATATTAGCCGTCTGCTTCGTCTGCTCGGCGGCGGCGAAGGCCTTGCGGTAGGTGGCCTCGAGTTCGTCGGCCTCCTTTTGTAGCTTCTCGATAGCGCGCTTCTTCGTCAGCTCGTCGCGAGCGTCGGACGTGTACCAGCTACCATACTCGGCGGCCTTCTTGTTCTTAGCGTCTTGGAGCGCGATATAGGCCTCGGTGTATTTGGATAGTACCGCCTGCGCTTCCGCCTCGCGGAGCATCGTATTCGCATAGGCCTCTCCCTTCTCTTGCAGTACTCGCTTCCACTCGGCGGCGCTCTTGTAGTAGCCGAGAGCCTCGCCGTACTTACTGTTTAGCTCCTTGACGATCTGCTTCTCCTTATCCTTCGAGCCGCTATAACGCTCGAGCTTCGCTTGGTAGTTGTCGATCTCGACCCGCGCCTTAATGTAGGCCTCGTTACCCTTCGACGTGATCTCGGCCATCTGCTTAGCCTTCTCCTCGGCCTCGGACGTGGCGGAGGCGAGGCTCGAGAGCCAGCCGACAAGCTCGCCGACGGCGACGATGAGCGCGCCGATACCCGTAGAGATAAGCGCGGCCTTGAGGCCTCGTAGCGCTATCGAGGCGGCGCGCGTCGCTACGGCCTGCGCCGTCGTGGCGGCCGTGGCGATGACGGTAGAGCCTGCCAGCGTGCGTTGTGCCGCGACACCCGTAGTAGCCGCCGTGTTGTTAGTCGCCTTGCTCGCCGTGTTGGCCGTCGTGGCGGCGGTGTTGGCTGTCGTGGCCACCGTCGACGCCGTCGTACTGACGGCCTCTTCGGACTGCTTCACGGCACTCTCGCCGAGGAGCTTATTCCATATCTTTTTTAGCGAGTTGAGGGTAACGAGTGTGAAGGCGCTATCCTTGTTAAGGGTCTGCTGGATCTGCTGTAAGCCCATCGTGATAGCCATCACGCTCTGTACGCGGAGCATTATCTGCTGGAGCTTCTCATTCTCCGCGCCGAACAGCCCCATAGCGCCCTGCGCCACGGCTGCCGCACCCGACAAGCCCGACAGCCCCGAGATAACGCCCTGCATGCCTCGCTGGTCGTGTGCGAGGATGTTCGCCTGCGCCGAGGCGTCAGACCACGCGTCGGTAAGGCGCGCGGCCTCGGCCTGCAACGCCTGATACTGCGCCGTGCCTCGTTGCCCTGCGGCCTCCATCTCTACGAGTGCCGTCTTAATCTCACGCAGACGCTGGCGGAGCGAGACGTGCTTCTCTCCCGCCTGCTTTGCCTGCTCTCCCGTCGAGCGCAGGGCGTTCTCCTCCTTGTGCAGCTGGTCGGCCGTCGCCTCGATCTCGGCGAGGAGCTTCTTACGCGTTGCGATGAGCTGCTCGACGACCGCCTTCTGCTCGCGCAGTGCAGCCGCGCCCTTCGTGTCGCCTCGGCTCGTGGCCTTGCGTTGCTCCTCGGTGAGGCGTCGATACTCGGCCTCCAGCTCGGCGAGGCCTTGCTTATTAGACGCGTACGTGCGGTCAAGGTCGGCGAACGCCTGCCCCAGCGTCTGCACCTGCTCCGAGAGCTGTGTGATGCCCTCCGAGCCCTTGCCGACGACAGCGCCGACGCCACCCGAGGCGGCCTCTGCGACCGCCTTGTCTATATCGGTGAGTATCTGCTTCGCCTCCTCGGCGTCGCGGCGTAGTTCGCTCGTGTCTATTCCTATGCCGTAGTAGCTCTTCCCGTCCTCGCTGTTCATCTGTATTTACCTTGTTAGTCTGCTTTATTGAATAGCTCGCGCAGCGCGTCTCTGTGCCTCTCGTCGCCCTCTCTGATAATCTCCTCGTCCTTCGCCTTATCCTTCGCCCCTTGGTAGCTCGGGATGACCGCACCGAGGAGGATAAGGTTAGGGTAGGACAACTCGTATAGGACGTAGTCGACCTGGAAGTTATAGGCCTTGGCTATGCCTCCGACGATTGCCCATGGGCTGTCGTTTCTGTCGCCACTCCCCGCGTCGCCTTGGTTAGATTGACCTCGAGGAGGGAAGTGGTAGCGCCGAAAAAATCACCTATCTGCATATCGCGAAGCAGCTCGGAGATCAGTTGCCATAGGTCGCGCGGTGCGAGTGTCTCGAGGAGTTCGTCGGCCAGTTCGCGTTTGCGGTCGATCGTCCGCGTCGTGCGGTGGCGACGAAGGCCGAAGAGTGTACGCTCCTCGGTCGTGCGCTCCTCGGTCAAACCCTTAGCGCCGAGGATGAGGATAGCGAGGATGTCGCCCAGTACGCGGCAGTCCTTAGCGATGCGCAGCGTCTCCTCGACTATCCGCTCGTCGTCGAGACGCTCCTGCGGTAGTAGCGAGATTGCCTCCGAGGCGAGGATAAGCGTTGCTATCGTTGGCGGTGCGACGTTGTACGTCTTTCCCGCCACCTCTATCTGTCGCGGTTGCTGTAGGAGCGTCGCGCCGACGCGCTGCTCTATTGTCTGCTGTTGTTCGCTCATCGTGTGTGTCGTTTGTGTTGGACGTTTGGCGAGGTGGTGGGAGTTGCACCCACTTACCGCTATCTCCCCAGATTAGCGGCGGCCTAAGCGCCTGCACCTCTTAGCCGCTGGCGGCGGCCGTGATCGAATTAGTTAGGAAATGATAGCGCCGTCGACGTTAGGCGGGGATCTGAGTTACCTCGATGAGGGCGCTCTTCCCGTCGGCCGTGATCGTGACGACCGCCTTACGGATCTTGCCCGAGGTATTCGCCTCGACCGTCACCTTGACCGTCTTGCCCGAGGCTACGGCCGTAGCCCATCGCTCGCTCGACGTGGCCGATGGGTTGGCCGTCGAGGTCACGGTGATGCTCTTACCCGTGTTGTCGGCCGCGCTCGTGAAGAAGAGTTCACTCAGCGAGACCCTGAGGCCGTTGTGCGTGTAAGGCTTGAGCGTCTTACCCGTTGCGGGCTTGACGGCCTTAACGACGACGTGACGGAGCTTGCCGTCGGTCGACGAGTAGCTCTCCTCGACGCGGATCGTGGCGCGCTCGATAAGAAGCCCTTCCGTTGCCTCGTCCTCGGGGATGAGGCGGATAGCGAAGTCGCCAGGAACGAGGCCGTCCTCGTCCTCGAAGTCACGAGCGACGCCCTTCTTGACGAACTGGTCGAACTCGAGAGAGTAGGTGTTCTTACCCGAGCGGACGTCGACGACGTCGCCGCCTTCCTCGTTAGCGGTCACCTCCTGCCCAGCGGTGGTCGTGAGCTTCGTCGTGTCCTGCTTCGGAGTGTCGAGATCGACCCAGTTGCCATCGGGGACGCCTGCCACCGACGCGCACTTCTGAATACGGGGCTTACCCCATGAAAGTACTGCCATAGTTATGGTTAGTTAATTGGTTGGTAATGGTTGTATCTCTAATCTTCGACGCCGTCGTAGTAGCGATAAGCGAGCTTGACGACGACGAAGTGCTGGTTAATAGAAGGCTCGGCGACGCTGTGTATCGTCTGCAAAAGTCGGAAGCGGTAGCACGACCGCCCAGCCGAGAGCGAGCGGACGAACGCACGCGCCAGCTCCTCGATCTCCTCGACGCGTTGCATGTCCTCGACCTGCACGCCGTTATCCTCGCCGTAGGGGAGGACGTCGGGGACGTAGATATTGAGCGTCACGACGCCCTCGTCTATTTGGTCGGGGACGCCACCCGTGAAGATGACGACCGCGTCCTCGGCTCGGCTATCCCGTGGGCGTGTCCCCGCGTGGTAGACGCCTCCGTCGATAGCCTTAGCGAGTTCGCTCTCGAGGAGTAGATCGCGCACGTCGCGCTGTACCTTCTTACTCGTTAGTTTCATCCCTTTGCGTTGTGCATGATTAGGAGACCTCGAAGCCGAGCGACTGGAGGAGCTGTGGTACGAGTTTGGCCGCCAGAACTTCGGCACTATCGAGTACGTCGTACCCGCGTGCGGAGAGGTGGGCAGCGTATTTCATCCCCGCCACGACGACGAGGACGATGCCGTGAGGGAACTCCCGCGCCACGACCTCGGAGGCGAACGCCTCGCCCTGCCCTGCACCCTCGCCGCCCTCCTTTATCGACGGGAAGCGCCCGCCCTCTACGACCTTGCCGTCGATAGCGACGACGTAGCCTATCGAGGAGCGGAGGTTGCCCGTGCGGTCGATATAGTTAGGTTGGTGGGGCGATCCTCCCGCTTCGGCAGGAGGCGAGGGGAGGCTTCGTGCGTGTGCGACGCACTGCTCGCCGATGTACTGGAGGTTGTAGACGATAGCCCTCTGCATACGCTCGAGCTGCTCGCCGACGTACCTCTCCGCGGCGTCTGCCCGTGTCAGTCTCTTAATCGCCATAGCCCGTTAGATGAGGATACGGATCTGTCCGACGGCCGTAAGCGGCTCGATCTCGATAACGGAAGCCTCACACACGACGCCTCCGAATACGTCCTCGAGACGCACCGCCCCTGCTGTGAAGGGTTGCTCCTCGATTAGTATCTCGTAGCGAGCGAGGCGCACGGCCTCTCCCTGCGCGCGCGTCAGATTGCTATAATCTCGCGCGCGGAATTGGCAGCGGATAGGGCTGTGCCAGCACTCCCCCTCGGCGCGGCGTGGGTAGCCCGTCTTAGGATCGAGCGGGGGCGTTGCCTCGGTGGCCGCCCGCGTGTATAGTACTCCGTTGTCGATGATCATAGGTTAGTCCCTTTGTATCCGTAGGTGGCCTTTGCCGCTCCCGTGCCGTCCTCCTCGCCGAGGTCACGATACAGCGCCGAGGCCTGATTGCGCAGCGCCTTGCGTTGCTCGTCTGTGAAGCTGTACGACTGCCCACCCTGCGAGACGTTCGGCGCTTGTGAGATCCATACGAGGAGGTCTGCGCACGTAAGGCGATACGCCCTACCGCGCAGTGCCTCTCGCGTGGCGTCGTCGTCGAGCAAAAGCCCGCGCGCCGTCGCTATCCCTACGAGCGTGCGCTCGGGGATAGGGTAGGCGTTGAAGCCTCTCAGCGCTTCGGCGATTGTTACCATACGACGTCGGTTATGCTACCAGTTCTGCGCGTCGGTGCGGACGTAGATATTGCGGTACGCCGTGTCGAGGACGGGGATAGCGTCGGCCTGCCCGAGCGTTACCTCGGTCAGTGGCTCGATCGTGCCGTACTTCTTTACCACGGTGTGGCCACGCTCTACGCGGATGACGCCATCGGTCACGTTCTCCTGCAGGAGGTCGTACTGCGTAGAGCCGAGTACCTCCTTCTCGGAGAGGATGATACGAGCGTCGGCGAAGGGGTTACCCGCGATGCTACTGCCGTCGGCGAACTCGCGCGTGATCGTTTGGTCGATTACGCGGATCTGCAGGCCGTTGAGCCAAGCCTGCTTCCCGAGCATCTTGTTCACCTCATCGATGTCTGGAGACTGCGCCACACCTACGGCGTTGAAGATGTAGTTCGAGCAAGCCTTGATGATCTGCTCGGAGGAGCTGATCTTGTAGAACTCGTCCATGTTCATAAAGATGAACTTCGGGTTGAGCCCCTTGTCCTTAGCCAGCTTTACGAACTTGCGCAGGTCGCCGATGATGTCAGCGGAGGAGGCGTTGCCCCAGTCGCTCGAGGTCTTCTGCTTCTGGAAGTCGTAGACGTCGTAGTCGAGGTCGTACTGGTTGGCGAACGTCGCGTTGTTCGTCGTCGTGAAGGAGAGCTTACCAGCGTTGGACGCCAGCGCCCACGCGATGTACTCAAGCTCCGACTGCACGCCGTTGAAGCAGAAGTCTACGTCTTCGCCCCAGTACTGAACGAGCTTCGTCGCGTCGGCGTCCTGCGCCATTGCCAGCGCTACCTGATAGTCCTTGATCTCGGAGCGGCCGAGTTCTCGGCTGATCGAGATAAAGGGGATGTCACCACGTGCACTCTCGAACGTAGGGCGGAGCTTACGGAGTGAGGTTGAGCCGTCGGCGTGGATGTCGGCGGCGACGTTGAGCTTAGCTGCCTGATTGGCGAGCGTCTTCCACGAGAAGCCGTTTACCTTCTTGATCGGGAAGTGCGTACCAAAGAGGAAGGGCTTAGCGTCGATGCCGTTCACGCGTGCCTGGACGATCTGCGCGTCGAGGCCTTCGATCATAGTTCCTTGTACCATATCTTGATCTGTTTATTTGTTAGTAGTTCACGACGCCCGTAAGGCTCTTGCGGATGCACGAGGGGAGGGCGTGGCCAGTGGTGACGGCGATCACCCACGCGTCCACGATAAGGTTGCTCTTAGGCTCGATGCCGACCTTCTGCCCCGAGATAGCGACGGGCTGATACTTCAGCGCCGAGGCGTTCGTGCTCTCCTCCTTCGCTTCGACGAGGATAGCGCCCGTCTTCAGCTCGCCGAGGGCGGCCTTGATAGTGATAGTGTCGTAGTCTTTAGCCGTGTCGTCGATCTTAGAGATCTTCGTTGCGACCTTGGCCTCGTCGACCATCACGACGTCGTCTACGCGGAAGTTGTGACCCTTCGCGATCTTGACGGACTTTTCCGTCGCGCCGACGTCACCCGCAACGCGGGCGATCTTGACGGCGTGGCAGACGCCATTCACGGGGGCACTGAGGGGCGTACCCTCGAGGAGGACGTCACCGCCCAGCTCCTTCGTGTCTACCGACACACCGCCGCGAATGTCCGCTACCTTATGCACGACGACGCGAGGGAAGTTGTCGTCGCGGCGTCTCTTTACGGTCATTGCCATAGTTAGTTTCGTTTTGGTTAATGGTTGGAAATTCTAATACTGCACACTTAGAAGGGCTGCTCCCCGTCTGCGGGCTTCCCGCCTCGGTGGTTGATCGCTTCGATCTGCTCCTTCGTCAGCTCCTTCTGTGCGGCTGCCCCGCCGTGGTGAGCGCTGGGCGTCGAGAAGACTGCACCCTTGGCGGCGAACGCCTGCCCGATCTCCCCGACCTCTGCCGTTACGTCAGCCGAGAGCTTCGTGAACTCGTCGTCGGAGAGCGTGTCGAGCGGGATGCGCTCGTAGCCCTTTCGCAGTGGCTCGGGGAGGTGGCCGTAGATCGCCTCGAGTGCTTGTCGTCGCCCCGTCGTCGTCCGTTCTGCGTCGCGTCTGTTCAGCTCGTTTTGGAGCGCCGCCACGCGCTCGGTGAGCGAGACTGCCCATGCGGGTACGCCTTCGTCCGCTTGTCCCTTGGGTGCGTTGTCGTTGCCGTTGCCCGTAGGCGCTGGCGGGGTGGTCGGCTTGCCCTCACGAAGCCCGTATTTTGCTTCGTAGTTCGTCACCGCGGTCGTCGATGCCTCGGTGGCGCGGCTGTCGCCGTAGCTCTCGATAACCTCGATGAGCTCGGGTGTAACTCCCTCGACTGCGGTCGTTACCTGCTCGGGCGTCGTGGCAGTCTTCGCCAGCTTGTCGGCTATCCTGCCCAAGATCACGGCACTACGTCCTGGGAACTTGGAGCGGAGTGCCTCGAGAATTTGCTCTTTCATACGTTGGATGATTAAAAAATTAAACCAAATGGTTTACTTCCACAAATGTACTCTTTTCGGGAATGCCTACGCCACTAAGTCGTTTGTATTGTGCGAAATGCGTGTTTGTCTATGCGTATTAGGCGATCACCTATGCGCGCTATTTGAGTAAATAGTTCGCAGTAGTATTTGTATAATCAAAATATAGTACTACCTTTGCAGTAAAGATTTAACCAATCGGTTAAATCAAGATCGAACGGAATAGTAACTCAAAAAGCAACGACACGAAATGGAACACATCGACGCCATTACCGCCGTACTTCGCGCCATCGACGCTGGTCAGCGTCCTATCCTCCTCGAGAGCTGGACGGGCGTAAAGTACTATCTCTCCCCACTGACGCACGCCTTCATCATCGCCAAGCTCGTACACCTCGAGCAGGTCGAGTGCGCGCAACCTATCCCCGAGTGGGCGGGGACGTTCCCCGAGGACGGCGGGTATTACCACATCACGCTAAGCGGCCACGAGGGGCTTGTGCAGATCGCTATGCCCGCACCAATCACTAAGACGAAGTAACGGATATGAGACTACGAGACATTGACCCCGATATTATCGAGGGAGGCTGCGCGCTGGGCTTCGTCTACGACCTCCTCGAGCAGGTCGAAGGCATCGAGGATCTGTATAGCCGCGTCCGCACCGACGCGACCTATCGGACGTACTCGGCGGAGATACGCCAGTACCTACGTCAGTACCTCATCGCCACTATCCTACGCCCCTGCGCACACTCGAAGCTCAAACGCGGGCATCGCATCATAGCACAGCGCCTCGAGCGACGCGACCGCGTGGCCTTCGCCGCCTCTCTACGCGTCGACGCCGAGCAGGTCGTCTACGCCTCCGACTACGAGGAAGGCTCGACGGACGTCTATCTCGTCACGCAGTACAGCGACCGCGTCTGCCGTGGTATCCCCCTCCCCGAGGGCGCTGTACTGCAAAGCGTCGCCGCCCTTAACAACGTCACCTACTACGCGCACAAAATCAAATAGCAATGAAACTCTTACTCCTTGCGTCCCTCCTCTCTATCGTCTGCTCTTCCTGCAATAGCTCTCCGTACAGAAACGGGCGTGTCATCGGGAAGCACCTGCGAATGGAGGGACAAGACATCGCCTACGTGGTGGTGTTTTACAACGACTGGGTATTCCCAGGTGAGTATTACTCGGCAGTAGTCTCAAAGGAGGCTTACAACAGTACCCAAAAAGGCGACTATGTTGAGTTTGACGTGGAAGTCGGGAAGAAGAAATAAATCAAATAGCAACGACTATGATATACGTACTTTACGGCGTAGACATGCTCAACCACTACGCTAAGAAATGCCACGCGTGGGCAGTAGCTAAAGGCTTTTATGATGAGCCTCACCCCGTCGGGCATCATCTGATGTTGGCTTTCGGAGAGCTTCACGAGGGTATCGAAGCCGACCGCATCGGGAAGTGGGCGAAGCTCGATCCAAACACGATAGACACGCTCCATCGTATAGAGGGTGCTATCTACATTCAAGAGTTCCTCCGCCTTGTCAAGGACACCGTGGAGGACGAGATCGCCGACGCAGTGATACGCCTGCTTGACCTGCTGGGGTGGTTACTCAAAACAAAGCGAACGACCGAGATCCTCAACGAGAACGACCTAAGTAAGGTATACGGCATCCTTGATACACCACGCCCTGGAGAGGAGTTAACTCTCCTCCTGCTACGCATAGTTGCGGACACATCAGGGTATTGGCGTTTGGGACTGCTCCGAGAAAAGGGCATCCTCTACGCCATTAAGTCCCTCGAACAGCTCTGCGACCACCTCGGCATCGATCTGATGGCGCACATCGACCTCAAGCTGAAATACAATGCCACACGCCCTGCGCTGCACGGCAAGAAATACTAAGGAACTATGACAACGGACAACATAATCGACCTGCTCATCATCGCCTGCGGTGGGCTATTTGTGTGGGCACTCGCAGCGACGCTCACGCTGTGGTATGAGCGCAAGGAGCGAGAGCCAAAGGCAGCCACCGCAGAAGCGGAGAGCGTCACGCCAACCGAGATACCCGAGAATGACAAGGACTGGCACGTGCGCCATGACTATGTAGAGTGGATGCGAACAGAGATAGTCAAGAACTTGGATGGTAGTCCCTTCTGCTGCGTGCGCATCGAGGATAGTGGCAAGGGTGATGCTCTAAACCACGGAGAGGCGCACGCACTACTCCTGCCCTTCCTGCAGAAAGGCTACTACGCCTACCGAGAGCTAACAGGCTGGACGGGGAACAAGGTCACCCGCTTCCGAGTGGCAAAGCATCGAGACGCTGAGCCTACCGCTCTCGAGATCACCGAAGAGTTACTAACCAAGAATGTACAGCTATGACTATGTCGATCGGAGCATTCACCACCACCATCTTAGTGATCTGCGTTATCTCAATCGCGTTGGGCGCGTTCTTCTATTTCCGCTGTGTGTCTTTAGAGTGTGAGGTGGACGTAGTCCAAGAGTCAAAGGACGCCCTGCGGGAGAGCATGAGCAAAACGAACTACTACCTCCACCAGCAACTCGAGCGTGTGAAGGGAGAGAATGAAGCCCTCCGCACCCAGCTCCACCAGCTGAGGAAGGAGCAACAGAAGCAAGGCAACCAAATACACAAGGCTATGACCAAAGAACAAAAAGAGAGGCTGAGAGCGTGGTCACTCAACCTGCTTGTCACCTATCGTATCGACTTCTTCAGAGGAGAAGTGCTATCGAGAGTGGTGAACTTCTTGAGCATGGGAGACCCCGACCGAATGAAGAAAGCGATAGAGGACTGTCGTAAAATCTTCGACATCGGCTTTGAGCCCGATCAGAAGGACTACACCGAGCTACTCAGAGAGCTACGGCAGATAGCAAAGGAAGTGCCTCTAAGCGACACCGCACAGAGCGCCATTACCTACGTCTTCGGGGGTGAGTGGGAGGAAGCGATAGAAGCCCTCGACAAGCTCAAGGGCGAACGCAACGAACAGAACTAACCACGAGTGCGCCCTGCTTGGGTCAAGCCCACTTTCACACACCTCCTTTCGTGGGAGCGGGGCGCACTCTAACCAAGCAACGAGCTATGACGCAGAAAACGACACCCACGCTAACATGGGATGAGAACGGAAAAGGACTACTAATAGGAACGGCCTTCCTCGACGACGGCAGTGTTGTGCAATACAGCTGTCGTAATAAGGGTGACGATGATAATCCGAAATGGGTACACTTTCGGATAGTATCCCGCTCAAGGAGTGAGGGTGACTTTGGTGGCGAGATTGAAATGGACATAAAATTCAAGCTCGATGGTGGCGAGGATGCGCAAACGCGAATGCGCTCTATCCACCTATGCATGAAAGACCTTAGAGAATTAGTAAAGACGCTATGACACGCTCTAATCAAGATATGGAAATGAAGTTCAACGGAGATATGCTTACGATAAAAGATAGCACAGGGCGACTATCGATACCTGTGGAGAAGGACGGAGATTTCTACTTCTTCCCGAAGAAGAGTTACAACGGCTTGTGTATAGCAGTAGACGAGTCCTCCATATACTACTGCAAGGATGCGTCAGTAACCTCGACAACTGAGCTAACGGCTAACAACTTACTTCACGCAAAGAGGTCGCTTGTGACAAGAGTATTGCTAAACATAGTAGACAACTTAATCAAATGACACGCGAAGAAGTAAAAGCCCAGCTTGCGAAATGCCCGCTGGAGTGGGAGGAAGATATCGAGGGAATACTTACCGCTAAGGTATGCGCTCTTGATAGAAATGTCTGTATAACCTACCGCTTAATCGAAGATGACGTGTATATAAAAGCAGCTAATGACAGTGGTCGCTTCGTTGGCGAGTTCCTCGGTGTGGAAGGTGGAGAGAAGGCGCTCAAAGCCATAGCCGAAGACCACCGCCTCCTCTTCGCCTGCCGACTGCTCGGCATTAACGACTAATACAGACAAACGATATGAAGCTATTATTTTTCGACCTCGAGACGACGGGGACAAACCCAGCACGCCACGGCATACATCAGATTAGCGGCATCGTCGAGATCGACGGCGTCGAGCAGGAACGCTTCGACTTCAAGGTGCGCCCAAACCCAAAGGCCGAGATCCTCGACGAGGCTCTCGCCGTCGGTGGCGTCACCCGTGAGGAGATAGACGCCTATCCTCCGATGGAGGACGTGTACTGCAAGCTTGTAGCCCTGCTTTCGCGCTATGTAAGCAAGTATAACAAGACGGATAAGTTCTTCCTCGTTGGCTACAACAACGCCTCCTTTGATAACCAGTTCCTGCGGGGCTTCTTCCTGCAAAACGGGGACAACTACTTCGGCTCGTGGTTTTGGTCGAACTCCGTCGACGTGATGGTGCTTGCGTCGCAGTACCTACTCGCCGAGCGTCCGCTGATGCCGAACTTCAAGCTCTCGACCGTTGCCGCACAGCTCGGCGTCGTGGTATCTGAGGACAAGCTCCACGATGCACTCTACGACGTCGATCTCACGCGCGACGCTTACCACATAATGATAGACGACGAATTATGATCAAAGACGATACTACCTACGCGTACGAGGTGCGCTTTCACGAAGCCCCCGAGGGACACAAGGAGCGCTCGCACTACTTCTTCTCGCTGGCTGCTATCTTCGAACACTTCACGCCGTCGGAGGTGGGCTGCACGGTGCAGACGTTCTACCGCGTGAAGCTGACCGAGGGAAACAAATACGAGGGGCGTCGGTGTGCCGTTCGCCGTGTGCCGATCTACCACAAGAAGCAGCGGGCGAGAGCATAACGACCATACTACAGAATAAGCCGAGGGGCGGACGTTGCAGTGTGCAGCGCTCGCCCCTCGTCGTCTGTGCGTGTGGTGCTTGTTACGTTGTGTAGCCCTTGTTGTCACGGATGAAATAGGGAAGGGATGCCCCGCCGTCGATACGTCCCTTGTTCTCGGCGAGCCACGTCTTGAAGCCCTCGGGGACGTCGCCCACGGCGTTAACGCTCCGCCCGTCGGTCGGCTCGCCTCGGAGTAACTTCTGCGTGTCGGCGGCCATTTCCTCGGGCGTCTTAAGTATCGGCGTAGTGTAGCATCGGCAGTTGGGGTGCCATCCCGTAAACTTAAAGTCCTTAGGGTACTTGCCGACGAGGTCGTCGCACATGCACTTGAAGGGCTTGCCGTTGAGGGTGTGATTGCCCGACAGATGCACCTCGACGCCGACGACGAAGTCGAGCGCCTGCTGTCGTTCGTGGTCGGCCGCTCGGTAGGCTATGTTCGTCTCCGTGGCGGCGAGGCGGAGGGCGTTCTTGTACGACGAGCGATACACTCCCTGCCCTGGGTGGTAGGCCTTCGCACGCGCCGATAGTCGGAGCTGTCCGTGTTCGTCACGCACTCGTCGGAATAGCTTGTTAGGCTCGCGTAGGAAGCCACGCAGGGATCGGGAGAGTTCGTCGGCGGACTTACCCGCACGTATACCAACGTCCAGCCCCAGCTCGATCTCGGCCTTAAACTGGTCGGTATATCGCCATACGCGGTCACTAAGCCCCAGCCCCTGCTCCTTGCGCTTCACGAACGCCTCGCGGGCGTCCTCGTTGTTGCTTAGGAGTATGTGCTTTCGCTCCTCGGGCATCGTCTCGAGGCTCTTGCCGTAGACGCGTCTCACGAGGGCGTCGGTCTTGTTATTCGCCAGCGTCCACTCGGTGCGCACGCCCTGCTCGATGATACCCTGCATACGCTTCTGCAGGCCTGCCATAACGCCCTCGATGCGCTTCTTTGCCGCGGGGTGCTTGTCGAAGGTGAAGATCTCCCCCTCGGGAGGCTTTACGCTGTGGATGCTGACGGCCACCGCGACCGCCTCGTATATGGCTTTATCGTACGCCCCCGAGATCATACGTGAGTAGGCCTCGAGGTGGAGGCGGTGCAGGGCTTCGTAGTCGAGGCCTGCCGTGCGTCGGCGTCGGCGCGGTGTTATGAGCGTCTTTGCCATTGTCTGTCGTTAGTCCTTGCGTTGCGTGAAGTGCGGGCAGGCCTCCCTCGAGAGGAGATCGAGGAAGCGCCCGCCGTGCTTGTTGTACTTACATCGCCCGAGGGTTGGGCGTCCGTCGACGGCCGAGGGGTAGGCGAGATCGTGGATGAGTGCGCAACCTCGGCACTGCCCGCGTGAGCCTTCCCCGTCGCCCGTGACGGCCTTTCGCCTCGTGGCTGGGGTGTTGTTACGCTTCGCCACCGATAGCGCCCTCTAAGGGGTTAAACACGTCCCCCTGCGACTGCTCGGCTATCTCGCGCAGTGTCTGATCGACGTCCTCGGAGTGACCGAGCGCCTCGATCGCCTCGCGCTGCGACATAATAGGGAGGCCACCGCTCGCCGTGATTAGCATGTTGATCTGTTCCTGCTGGTCGCCTATAGAGAAGGGCGTTATCTTCGTCTCGACGATTAGCGCGTCGATAGCGTCGGTGTATGCGGGGAGAGCGCTCTTGAGGAAGGCCTTTACGACGTTAAGCTCGCGGTCGAAGAACTCGAGGAGGCGGCCGCTCTCGTCCGTGACCTTCATCTGCGCGTCGATGAACAGCTGCTTGCGGCTCTCGCCCGAGAGTGCCTGCTGGCTCATCTTCTCGTACGACCAGTCGGGGAGCTGTAACTGGGTGAAGAAGAGCGAGCGGAGGTTATCGACAAAGAACTTGAGGTTCTCGACGGCCTGCTCCCACGTCACGTACTCGGCGCGTGCGCCCGAGGGGTACTGCATCACCGAGCGGAACTCCTTATCTTGGCTCTTCTCGTCGCCGTAGGAGATCACCTCGTCGGCCATCACGATAAACAGCGGCTTCGAGTTCTTTCGGAGGTAGTTGCCGTTGCGTGATAGCGCCATTTCGATCTCGTAGACGGTCTCCGACGTGTTCTCCCAAATAGGCGTAGGGCGGTACATATACACGGCGGGGATCTTCCCGAGTGTGGTAGCTTCGCGCTCTACCTCCGTCCACTTGCCCTCTCCGCCGTCGCTGTATCGCACGTGCAGGCCGTCGGTGTAGGCGTCGAAGTAGTTAATCTTCGCCTTGCCGACCTTGCGGGCGTAGCCCACCGAGAGCGCCACGAGGTCGCCGTACTCGTCGAAGAGCGGGTACAACGCATCGCCGAGCATCGGTGAGAAGTTGCGGCTGCGAAATTTCAGCCTACTATCGAAGCCGTAGACGTTGTTAGGCGCTTCGGTGGCGTACCAAAGTGTCAGCACCTCGCACCCTGCGAAGAGCATGTTGAGGCGCTCGATATTGAGCGTGTCGACGCGGTTACGCAGGAGGATCGCCTCGAGGTACTGCGCTACCTCCTTCTGTCGTTCGTCGGCGGGCTTGTAGATACGCTTGACGGGGATGCCGACGCACAGCTCCGTCATACGCTTAACTGCGAGGCGCTGGAGGTCGAGCGCCACGCGCGTAACCTTCTCGATACCCTCCTTGCTGACGACGTCGGGGTATTGGGTCTTATCCATCACGGGGTGGTACTTCGGATCATACTGCCCCTCGAGGTTTTTCTTGCCCGCCCACGCTGGCACCTCGACGGCCTTCTGTTTGAGGGCGGTGAGCTTGTCCTCGACGGAGACGGCGGCGTCGTTGAGGAGGTCGTTAATCTGTGACATCTTTCTCTCTCTCTTGTTTTGGTTAGTCGTTAGTGTCGTTATGTTGGTGGCACGCTATACGAGCGCGCTTAGTCGTGCGAGGTCGATACGGCCACCCGTGACGGCGTGCGTAGGGTAGAACGTGTTGGCGAGGGCATCGAAGCGGTCGGGGGAGCGCCCGAGGCGCCTCTTAATCTCGTCCTTCTTCTCGATGAGGACGCGCCCGTCGGATCGAAACGACCAGCGCACCTCGGACATCTCCTCGGCCAGCTGATCGTCGGGCGGTAGCATTGCGCCCGTGTCGTTCTTCGGGTCGAGCCAGTCGCGCACCGCCCAAAAGAGGTAGGCGCGGAGGTTGGCGAAGCGGTACTGCCCCGTCATATCTGTAAGGTCGCGGTCGCGGATCTTAGCCCCTGCGCTGTACTTACAACTGATCAATAGACGGCTATCCCCGCCCAGCTCCTCGAGACGGCTATACACTCCCGCGCCCTCGCCGATAGTGTCGATGCTCACGATGAGGTTAGGCTCACGGCGTCGGCGTGCGTGTACCTCGCCAGCGACGGCCATATGGTCGGCACGTCCGCCCGAGTTACGGCAGTCGAGTGGGAAGACGTAGTTGCCCTTGCGCTCGCAGAAGCACGAACTATCGCGACCCATACCTGCGACGTCGACGCCGAGGATGCGCTGCTCGTACGCGGGTGGCTCTTGTCCGCCTGCCCGCCGCCAGCGCTCGACGGCTAAGTCTATCCACTGCTGGGGGATGAGGACGTCGTCTCCGACCTTCGGGAAGCATCCGAGTACCTTCTTTCGGAATAAGTCCTCGGGGCGATACCACTGCCCCTCGAACTCGAAGTCGTCCTGCTCCTCGGCGCGGTCTCTCTCGTCGATCGGCGTACACCACTCGCGGAGCTTATCGACCACCCACGCGTAGTCTACCTGCCCAGGGATCACGACGCGCTTCTCGCGGACGTTCGGGGCGGTTAGGCTGTTGAGACGGAACTTCGCCCAGCGGTCGCCCTTGTGGCTTCGTGCGGCGTAGCCCGTCGTCGTGTTGGGGTTGAACACGAGGAGAATGCGGGAGTCTCCCTGCAGGTTACCCTCGATAGCGGCAAACGTGTCCTCACCGATACCCGACGCCTCGGTGATGATAAACATAGTGTGGACGGCGTGGAAGCCCGACCACGCCTCGTGGTTATGCTCGTCGGCCTTGAAGCCCGTCAAGAACCACTCGTCGTTACTCGTTCTAATGTCGTAGGCGTTGAGCCGTCCTGGGAGATCGACGCCACGACGTCGCGCGCGGTTGAAGAGGCGCGCCACTTCGGGCATCATAATATTCTTTACCTGTCTATCGGTCGGCGCTGTGAGGGCTACCTTCGTATTCTCGATCATCTCGCCCTCGGCGTTCCAGCGTGGCGTGAGGTAGAGGAAGCAGACGGCGGCGCAGGCGGCGACGAAGTCCTTACCGCGCGCCGTACCCGAGGCCACCGACGTACGGGGGTTGTGTTGCACGGAGCGCAGGATCGCCTGCTGCTCCTCGTCGAGATTGACGCCGAGCGCCTCCTTTGCGAACTTGCACCAGTCGGCACGCCACGACGCGACGAGGTCGACGCCCTGCTGTCGCAGTCGTCCCTCCTTGCTCGTCGTTCGTGTCTTCTTTGCCATTGCCCGCTATTCGTCGCTGTCGTCGTCCGTGGGTGCGTCGAGGTCGATCTGCCCGCTCTCGATGAGGAACGAGGCAAACGATACGCCCCCGCTGATGTCCTTCTTCTCGGGTGCGTACAGCCCGAGGAGCTTACGGCGCTCCATCAGCTGCTTGCGGATCTCGGCGATATACGATACGTCGCCGAGGCCTGCCTTCGTCTTCTCCGTCTCGGTCGCTTCGACGGTCTGAAGGCCACCGCCCGAGCCGTTAGAGCCACCGCCCGAGGGTCTCCCCCGCTTGCTCTTGTACACCTCGATCTGCACCTCCTTCGAGCGCTCCCATTGCCCCCACAGCTCGCGCACCGTGTCGTCGATGCGCTCGAGTTCGAGCTGTATAGCGTCGTCCATATCCTCGAGCCTACCCGAGCGCCACTCCTTGAGCAACACCTGTATGTCACGATGTACGACGCTCGTCGAGTAGCTCGCGAGATCGAGGCGTTTCATAACCTCCTCGCTGATCTGTCGGCACGAGTAGCCCTTCTTGTACAGCTCGGCGACTATCACCAGCCGCCCCTCGCGCTTGCGCTTCGCTTTGTCGTTACCTGCTTGTTGAGCTTTTCCCATAATTCTATCTATTCATCTGTTGTTGTCAGTCGTCCTTATGCCCAGCAACCTTATTCTCGTTGGTGAATGGGAAGTCTTCCTGATACCTATCCCACGCAATATTGTCGTGTTCAGCCCTGCCTCGAATTATACACGGTCCGAGGTATTTATAGTTAATACGATGGTGTATTCTACCACCGTTTTTGGGCTGGTACTCAGCTTTTATCGCCGACGGGAACTGGATCACCGTCACAAGAGCCTTGTTAAGCAGCTTGCACTCGTTATATAGATCTGTTAGGCCTCCGCTCTGCGTTGCCGACTGCACCTGCTGTAAAACGATGGAGTGCTGTGCCGTACCCGTAAACAGACCCTCGTTTATTATACCTGTGAATAGACTTGTATCGTCATCCTGCACACCTCTTTCACCCCTGTATATGTATGGAAGGAGGTAGAATGTTGTATTCATCACCTTTCGTGTGAATATCGGGTATTGATAGCCACCGATGAAGTCGCCCGTCTGTGGATAGCCGAACACCCCAATGTGCCTCTTCCGCATTAAGTCCTCAGCCTTGTTGAATGCCCGTCTGACAAGATCTAAGTCACGGATCGTTCGCCTCATCATAAACGAGGCAAAATACTGAGTGTCATCATCCATTACGACGTAGAAGTCGATGCCTATTGACTCGGCGTAGTCTTGAAACATATTGCGTGCTTGCCCTGCACTACGACGAGACACAGACGCCCTATGTACGTAGTCATACCTCCTGCGTGCCTCCTCCATGTTGAATACGTGGACGTTGAAGCCGTATTTAGCAGCCTCGTCTCTGTATTCGTCCTCATCGCCTGCTTGGTCGTCTATAAACACGGTGACAAGCGACATATTCCACCCAGCCTTATGAAGGAAGTAGACGGTCTTTATATTCCTTGGTCTGTGGTAGCTCGGGATAAACACCCGACACATCTGGCTGCTATCCCCTATCATAGTCGTATCCGCTTACGTTCTCCGTCATCCAGCTGTCGTCCGATGCCATAACCTCCTCGCGAATTCTGATAAGGTCGTCCTCTATGAAGCCATCGACAGATCCGTCGACAAGCACCATCCTAAGTCGCTCAATCACAGCTTTCTCTTCGTCGGAAGCATTGAACTCGTAGTAATTCGCAACCGCTTCAAAGTTTATCTTGATAAATCGGTAAGCGAACATTAACATCACGGCCTTCTGCTCCGACGTTAGGTTGCTGCTCTCTATAACGGCAACCTTCGCGTCGAACTTTGAGGTATCTATGCACTCTGACAGCTCTAAGTCAGGCTTACGCTTTGGCTCGTAGTACATACCCGTAAAGTCAAGGGAGCTTAGTCGCTCCGTCTCCGTAATTCGTTCAGTGTCATTGTCGTCCCCAGTCTCATCGGGCTGCCACACGTCCAGCCCCCAGTCCTTCAGCTCGGCTTCGTCCCACTCGTTGGCGAGGGCGTCGTAGTCCCACGCACCGAAGCCGACGTTGTCCTTGATGATGAACTCGCGCGCCTCGGCGTCGGTCAGTCGGTCGGCGCGGAGGATGACGGCCGTAGGGGCGTCGCGCCACGTGAGCCAGCGATTGAGGAGTGCCTCTTGCTCTGGCTTCGGCTTCTTGATGAAGTCGGGGAGCTGTGCAAGGCGATTGCCGATGGCGTCGTAGCTCATATCGGCGATGGCGCAGAGCGCACGATAGCGCATATTACCACCGAGGGCGGTCATCGTAGCGTCGACGACGATAGGGCGAATCTCGAGCATTTTGGGGAGGACGAGTACGCTATCTACGAGGCGCTGGAATTGCGCGCCCGAGATAGAGCGAGGGTTGGCCGCGTTGGCCTGCACCTGCGAGAGCTTGACGATCTCGGGCGTCGGTGTCTGTTGTTGTGTATCTGCCATACTGCAAATTTACTTTAAGTGATTGAATTTTAATCACTATTTGGGCGCGAAAAAGAGTGCGCGCTCTCGATAGTGCGACGTACGAGGTCGAGCGTTGCGCCCGTGGTGAGGGTGTCGGGCGTTACGCGGAGGATGCGCCAGCCGAGGGCGGTGGCGGTGTTGTATTTCTCCATGTCGCCGAGGAAGCCACGGGGGCGCGTGTGTCGTCCCTGCGTCCACACGCCACCCTCTACCTCGACGGCGATCTTATGCTCGGGTATAGCGTAGTCGAAGCGCCAGCGACGCACTGGGTGGAAGCGCAGCTCACGGACGCAGGCGACGCGTAGGTCGCTCCGACAGAGCGCCGTGAAGAGGTCACTCGTGGCGATGTCGGAGGCCTTCGCTTTGGTCTTGGTCTTTGCCATTTGGGCGGGCTATTTGATAGGGTGCTTCTTTCGTGAGCGTTCGAGTTCGTCGGATAGGTAGCGGACGAGCAGCTCGAGGCGTGCCTCTCGGTGGAAGATTACCCCCTCCTTTGCGAGGTCGATAGTTGGGTAGCGCCCCTTTATGGTCTTGTCCCCGTCCTCGACGTGCAGGACGGTGTACTGCCCGCCCTCCTCGTGTATGCGATACTGCCCGCATATTGACCACGGCGCACCGAGGGCGAGATCTCCGTCGGCCGCTGTATAGAAGTCACCGACGCCGACGCTACTACACCTCCGCTCCTCCTCGATAGCCTCAAGGGTGCTTTCGGCTACGAGGTCGTCGATCAGCTTCGCCGCCTCGCGCCACTGGTAGAGGATGGCTTTCAGCATAGCCTCGGCGACCTTATCGGGTAGGCCGTTAGCCTCGCAGTGTGCCTCGACGCCGTAGGTGGCGCGTGTGCGGTAGTCGTCGGTGAGTTGTCGGTAATAGAGGAAGGCGTGCGCCTTACGGCAGTAGTCGGCGGCCTTCTTTAGGTCTGCCACTGGCGCGCCCTTGAACTTGTAGCGCGTTAGGTACTTCACGACGTTGCCCTGGAAGAAGTCGAGGTCAAGGCCTGCGATGAGGTCGAGGGGCTGGTGCGGTAGATCTGTGTAGTGCGTCCCGCCTATCTGTGTATCGAGTGTATTCATTTCGTTGTCTGTGGGGTGGTGTGGTGGTTAGTAGCCCCTCCCCACGTCGTCGGCGGGGAGGGTGCTTTGTGTAGTGTGGTTAGCCGTTGACGAGGTAGCCGCGCTCCTTCAGCTTCCACGTCGGCCAAAAGATGATAGCGTCGGAGTTGTGAAACTGCGTAGATCGAGCGCGCCGCAGTTCGAGCTGATTAGCGCGGATCTGTGCCATGTTGTCGCGGTAGTACGGTGCGGTACGGAGGTAGGCCTCCAAGCTCTTCGCTGTGTACGTGAGTGCGAAGTGACGCACGGCCTCGATACAGAGGCTCGGTACGGTCATATCACATTCAGGATCGAGAGCGATGTCGACGATCCAGCGGATGACCTCGTCGGCGACGCGTTCCTTGCGTCGCTTCGACGGGCGGTACAGCGGGTTGACCTTTTTCGCGGGCTTCTCCGCCTTTGTTTTCTTCGCGTCTTTCATCGTGTGCCGTGGCCGTTAGAAGGGGAGATCGTCGGCCGCCGTGGGTGCGTCCGCTGGGGCTTGTGCCGCTGCGCCCTTGGCCTGCGTCTTCGGCGCGGTGGCCGTAGGCTGTGCCGTCGGAGCTGCGGTCGCGGGTGCTGTCGCTGGTGCGCCCTGCTGCTGCCCGTTATAGACGACGTTCCACGCGCGGACGTCGGTATACCAGCGCCCGTTAAATTCGCGGCTCTCGATGTCCACGGAAGCCGTCACCGACTGCCCGACCGCGAGGGGGAACTTATCGACGTTGTCGCCGAAGAGGCAGACGCACACCTTGCGGGGGTACTGCCCATGCGTCTCGAGGATGAAGTCCTGCTTTTTCCACTGGTTGCCCGCCTTCGACGTCCCCGTCTGCAAGGGGAGGATGTTAAGGACGATGCCCGAAATGTTAAGGGGCGTGCTGTTGTTAGGAGTAATTTCGCTCATAATTAGCTGATTATTAGTGATTAGTAGTTATGTTCTATCTGTACCCGTTCTATATTAGCGAGTTAGAAGGGGAGCGGCGGGCGGTCGCCGTCGGTCTCCCAGTCGGATAGTCCCGTGGTACGGAGGAGGGGATCGTCGTCCTCGTCGTCGGAGGGATCGAAGGGGATAGCCGTTGATGCCTTTGCTTCGTCGGCGTTGCGCTTGTCGATGATGTCGAGGTGCGAGGTGTTGTCCCACTCGGGTAGGACGTCTTGCACGTAGGGGACGTAGCGGCCGTTATTGAGGTTGTAGTGGAAGTAGGCCGTACCGCACGTCCCGAGGTGTCGGAACTTGACCTTTTGCACGTGTACCTCGACGTTATTAGCGATGCGGTTGCGGTGGACTACTATCCCGAAGTCGGCCTTGTTGAAGAAGTTCGCCGAGCCGCTGATGTCGTAGAGTGTGGGGGCTTCGATGATGCCGTCCTTGTTGCGTGGCTGCTTCGTGGGGTGCGCCATGAGGATCACGAGGAGGTCGTTACGCTGCGCAAAGTTTGTGAGCTTGTCGAGCAGCTCGGATATGTACTGCGTTTCGCTGCGTGTTCCCTGCTCGCTCTCGAGGCGGTTGTAGGGGTCGATTACGAGGGCTTTTATGCCCTTTCGTCGTACGAGTGATTTGGCCTTCTCGAGGATGTTGTCGACTTTGAAGCTGTCGGTCGGCGAGATGAAGAAGTAGTTGTTTTCGATATGCTCCTTCACCCGCTTGTACTCGACGCCCGAGAGGCTCGATTTAGAGAAGCGCTTGCCCGTGTATTTCTCGATGAGTTTCGAGGCGTGGTAGGCGAGGGGGGCGTTCTCGGGGGAGAAGTAGGCGAACTTCCACCCGTAGCGGACGTTTAGGCGTTCGGCGATCTCGTCGATAAACTCCGACTTCCCCGAGCCGGGGATGCCCGTCACGATGCAGAGGCGCTTCGTCTCGAAGGAGCAGAGGGCGTCGAAGTTGGGGTGTCCGATGGTCTGCCCCTGCTGCCAGCCATGCTCGTAGAGTGCGTCGAGCGATCCCTCGAAGTCGGTAACGGTAAATACCCCGTCTATGGCCGTCTCGGGTGCGTCGGCGAGGCACTGCAGGAGCGAGGCTTTGCCGTATTTGATGAGGTGCTCGTTGGCGTCCTTGCACCCCTCGCCGTACTCTACGACGCGGCAGCGTTCGACGCCGAAGCGACGCATAAGCTCGTCACGCAGGACGACGCCCTTAGTGTCAGTATCGACGGCTATATAGATGACCTCCTTATCGTCGAAGTACTGCTCGAGGTAGTCGTCGAGGTAGTCGAGGTTAGCGTTAGCGCCGTTGGGGACGCTAACGACGTCGAGGCGTCCACATTCGACGAAGCTAAGGGCGTCCATTTCGCCCTCGGTGATGACGCACTCGGGTGTTCCCCCGATGGCGTTGATGTTGTATGGGAGAAGCTCTGCGCCCGATACGAGCTTAAACTCTTTTCGCCCCGTGCGGTACTTGACGTTGACCAGCTCCTCGCCGCGGTAGTAGTTGAACTGCACGGTGTTCTCGGGCTTGTTCGTCTGTGGCATCCACTCCATACCCTCGGTCACGTTGAGTGCTCGGAGTGTCTGCTCGCTGATGCCTCGGGAGGCAAACCACGCGAGCGCCTTCGCGCCGACCTGATGGCGTTGCTCCTCGGTGGCCTGCGCCGTGGGGAGTTTGTACACCTTCTTCTGCTTTCGGATCGTGGAGCGCTGCTGCCAGTCGTCCTTGACGCGTACCTCGTTCGTCCCCGACCAGTTGCAGTAGTGGCAGTGCCATACGCCCTTGTCGAGGTCTACGGAGAGGCTTTTATCTCGTTTGTTACTCCGCTGGTCGTGGCACTGGGGGCAGATCGTCTTGATCTTCCCCGACCGACGGCCGTAGGGTATGTCGATGCCGAACTCGGCGTAGTCTTTATGCTTGGTTTCCATAATCGCTCTCTAAGCGTCGATTTTTCTGTGGGTGGTATAAGTGTCCGCTCCGATGGTTTGAAGCCGACACGCGGCGATTGTGTAGGCAAAAACGGGTATTTGTTGCTTCATCGTTGATCTCCGCCGTTAGGTTATATCAATATCCACGCCTTCGAGGAGGCGTCCCACTGATGCCGTGCCGAAGGGCGAGCGGGTGCGTCGGTGGGTATCGTCGCCAAGCCCGAGCCATAGGTGCGTCGTCCAGTCGTCGGATCGATACGTTCGTCGACGCCGAGTGTCACCCCCTGCGCCGTCGTGGTCGTGGTGTGTGCCGCTTTGGCCGAGCGGTTGTTGTCGTAGTTACCCTCGAGGACTTTGACGACGTTCGCCGACGATCCGAGAAGCCAGTCGAAGGAGGCCACCCAGCCCGAGGAGTTCGCGCCGAGGAGGAAGGACGACTGCCCGACACGCTCGAAGAGTGCGCGCATCTGTCGCACCGCCTCGTCGGCATCCTTCGAGAGTTCGCCGAGGCGTAGTCGTATCTTTTTGCGTCGCTCGTCGGTGAGCTTCTTCACGACCTGAAGGCGGTCGCCTAAGATCTCGTTCCAAGCCGCCACGACCTCCTCGCACGCATGTGCGTGGAGAGTTCTCTCTTCTCTACTCTTCTCTACTCTACTCTTCTCTACTCTGTCGTGTTTCTGTTTGCTGAAATTCACTTCAGCTGCGTTTCTGTTGTCGGTAATGGTGGTTTCTGCATACATTAATTCGGTTTCTGTCTCAAGTGTAGGCTTTTGAGGTAGGTCAGTTTTGCGACGCTTGTAAACCTCCGAGAGGTACTTCACGAAGTTCTCGATCCAAATTATGCGCCCTTCGCGCCACAAATTGGCGTCCACTTTGCCGAGATCTATTAGCGTATCGATGATACTGCTTGCAATTTCCCCGCTCGTGCGAGTTTTTGCTAACAGAAACTCCCACTCAACGGGGTTTTTGCAGGAATAAAAGTGCCCTTCGCTTTCGCCGAGAAGCTCGAGGAGTTTAAACCAAAAGGCGTACCCATCGTTACCGTATTTGCCTTCGAGGATGTAGAGCGTTTTACCGCCCTTGCAGTAGTGAAGAAAGAAGTCCACCGTCTGTCTTGTTGGTCGTGCCATTGTCGCTGTTTGCTATCTGTTCGTTGTCGTTGTCTGTCGTTGTTGTGCCGAGGTGCTGTAAACGTGAAGAGCCTCGGATGGTTGGCGGGCTTATAGCTGCCCGTTTGTCCCGTCCGAGGCTCTCTCCACTTCAAATACTCAAGCATCAATAGCCAAACAACGGGGTAAAGATAGTGATTAAAATTCAATCACTTTGCACCGCGTCCTCCTCGCACTTTCGCCGCAGTCGCTGGGCGAGTAGGCGAGCCGTCCGTCGCGCGTTTATGTGGCGGTTGTCCGTCCACGCCACCCCCGACGTTAGGACGTCGAGGAGGCGGATAATGGAGCGGGCGTCGCCGTGTGAGATCTTAATCATATCGCGGTGGTGATATTAGAGTACCGTGAGGCGTCGCGAGCCCTGCACCTCGTGCGTGTACTTATCGGCGAGATCGGGGTGGTCGGCGCGGAAGGCCTTTGCGTCGAACTTCGCCGACGGCTTCGGAGCTTTGAAGCGCGCGAGCGTCTGCCCGCCGTAGCTGATAGCCTCGGCGTCGGCGAAGGCGAGCTTAATAGTGTCCTCGCAGCGCAGCTTCCTCTCCTCGAGGGCACTAATCTCGCGCCGTAGATCCTTCAGCTCGTTGTAGGCCTGTACGACGTCCTCGCCGACCTCTATTACCTTCCCGTCGGTGTGGCGGTCGTACTTGAGCAGTACGTCTCTGACGCTCGTCTGTGCAGGCTCGACGCCGCCGAGGATGTTGTCGTGCCAAAAGCGCTCTACCTCCTCGATCAGCCAGCCGAAGAAGTCGGGGACGAGACGGAGGTCTTGGTAGCCAAATTCGCGCCCCTGCGTCAGCCAGCCGATGCTACCTTGGTTGATGCGAGCCACGCCGAGCTGGTACTGTACTTGACAAAACCAGTGTTTGGGGATGTCGTCGGCGTCGATCGTCTTCTGCGTCGTCTTACACTCGAGTATGCCCGTCGCGGTGTGCGTGTCGTCGAGCCAGTAGAGGCGGTCGGGTGATACGCGGAGGAAGGGCTTAGTGTCGTCGACGATTAGCCAGTCTCCCTCGGAGGAGAGGTCTACCTCGCGCCCCGTTGCATCCTCCCAAAATCGCGCCACCGCAGGCTCGAGGATGTGGCCTGCACGCATCGCGAAGTTCTCCTCTATCGGTGCGTCGATGCCCTTCTTCCTGCGCCATAGCTGGTATTTCGTCTCGAAGGGATTAAGCCCGACTATCGTGGCCACCTCGGACGATCCGATGCCCGAGCCTCGGTACTTGAGCCACTCATCGCGGTCGGTTGGTCGTATGATCGTTGTACTCATTGCTTGTCTTATACCTTCTTAAACCAGATGCCCTCGGCTTGCATGAACTCCGCAAGGGCGATCAGCTGCTCGCGTGTGCCACGTACTACCATCGTGCGCTCGAGTACCTCGGGGATGACCGCCTCGGGGGCTTCGTACGCCGTGGGTGCTGGCTCGGCCGTCGGTGCGACGTACGCCTCGCGTGTGGCCTGCGCCTCGGCCTCGGCTTGTCGTCTTGCTTGCTCCTCCTGCAGGCGCTGGCGGTTAGCTTTGAGAGTCGCCGAGTAGGCGAGAGTGCGCTGCAGGTCAAGGCAGTCGAGGTAGTAGGCACGTAGCACGTCGCCGTCCTCGGTATCGACGGCTGCGAGGGTGTCCAGCTCAGCCTCGATCTTGAGGAGCTTCTCGCCGATCTCCTTCTCGATGGCGGGCAGGCGCTTCGTCTTGTTGAGCCACTTATCGTCCCATAGCTTCGAGAGCGGTAGGAGGGTGATGCCCTTCCTCTCCCATAGCTCCTCGATAGCGGCGCGCTTCTCGGCCTTCGCCTTGCTCTCTACGCCCTTGACCACCGCGTCGATCTTTGCGCTCCCATCGGCTATCATCTTGACCGTGTCGCCGACGATGCCCTTAAACTCCTGCAGTGGTGCGTTCCATTCGCGCTCTATCTGTATGCGTCGGTCGTTAAGCTCCTTCGCCGCCTTGTTGAGTATGGCGCGGTCGGCCTTTGCTTGTTCGACGTTGTCCTCGGAGTAGTTCTCGGGCGTGTAGCGCTCGAGCGTCGCGGCGACGTAGTCGTGCAGTTGCAGGGCGTTCGTCGTGAGTGTGCCGAAGGTGAGGTCTAATACGTTGAGGGCGAGGCTTTGCTCGGTCAGTGGCTGTACCGCCGTCGTTGTCGTTGTTGCGTCCATTGTTTGTAGTTGCTTGGTTAGAGGTTAGAGGAGTGTATCATCGCCCTGCCCGTCGGTGGGGAGGAGTTCGCCCGTTTCGGCGTCTACGACCTCCGCTGGTGCTGCGGCCGCCGCCTTTGCCTTTGCCATCGCCTCGGAGGCCTTCGCCTGCGGAGAGCCTGCGGGGACTTCCTCGGCCACGACGTCCTCGATCCGTGCGTCGTTGTCGGCGTAGCGGGGTGCGCCGTCGGTGCTATTAAACACGGCTTGGTCGGCGGTGATGGCCTGCTGCATCTCGACCGAGAGCGGAGCGAAGCGTGAGAGGAGGAGTTTCAGCACGGTCTTGCGAGCCATCGCGTCGAAGTTCTTCGACCACTGCGACGACGACCAGCCCTTGTCCTTGTCAGCTTTGTAGGTCTGCGAGTACTCGTAGGCGTGCGCCTCGACCTCGTCCTTCGTCATGTAGAGCGTCTTCTCGAAGCCGTTAGTAAGGCGGATAAAGGCGGCGTATCCCACCGTTGGGAGCTTCTCACGTGCGGGGAGTGCCTCGAAGCGCGTCTCTCCAGTCAGTAGGTCGAAGTGCTTTACCTCTCCCTCCTTTACGTCGGTGACGTTGATCGTGCGGAACTGCCCGCTTCGGATAGCAAGCTGGATAAAGCCCTTGTACCCGATCTGGAACTGCGCCTCCGTGATGCCCGCCTTTCGGTTGGCGTAGGGGATGACGTAGGCGAAGCCGAGATTAGGATCGAGGGGGAGGTCTAAGGCCGTCGCCTTGATACCTGCGTAGATGACGCTAAGGGGCTGGCAGGCCTGCAGGTTGGCGTTGTTAGCCACGAGGGAGGAGATGTTGTTGACGAATGAGTTCTTTTTCGTCGCCAGTACGCTCTCGAGGTAGCTCTGTGTGCGGGGGTTGCTTAACGTCTCGTTGAAGAGTTTAAGCGTGCTTGTCTGTGCCATTGCTTTGTTTTGTTTTAGGTGGTTATATGCGTGATGCTTGAATTCTATTTGTGCGGCGTCGTGCCGTGTATGTGTCTGCCTCGGAGGCGATCTCTTCGCTCGTCTTGACCTTCGTCTCGAGCAGCCACTCCTCAAGCTCCGACTTGCGGAAGTAGAGGCGGTTGCCTCGCTTGTAGTGGGGGATCTTCCTCTCGCTCGTGAGGCGGTAGATGCGCCCGATGCTGAGGCTTGCGAACGTCGCAGCCTCGTCGGCGTCGAGGATCGTCTTAGCGCTTATCAGCGTGAGCCGCTCGATGCGGTCGAGGCGCTCGGCTATTGCTTGGCTGTCCATTGCTTTGTTGTTGGTGCGTGGTTAGTAGATGATGCCTGCGCGGTGTGCCGCACGGCCAGCGATGACCGCTACGGCGACCAGTGCGAGGCCTGCGACCTTGATAGCGATCCACTCGCCGAGGGTCATAGGCGCGGAGGCGTTCGGGGCTTCTTCGCCAGCGAGGAGTGCGATACCCGCGATGCCGACCACGACGAGGAGGGCTTCGACCGCGATGCAGGTTAGATACTTGTTGTTGTTCTGTTCGTTCGTTTTCATTGCTACTTGGTGTTGTTTTCGAGTGCCTCCATACGGCGGCGGATCGTGTGGATCGTATTCTTTGAGTGCAGGCCGTACTTGTCGCAGAGGTAGCTGTACACTGCGACCTTTCGCACTCCGTCTCCTTGCATCAGCTTTTTGTAGTCGGCATAGATGCGCTGGTCGCGCTCGAGCCGCTCTCGCTGGTAGGGTGTTAGTATTCTTTTGTCCATTTCGTTGTGGTACTTATTTGTATCTTTGTTCGTGGTACTTTTTAGTACCCACTGCAAAGGTAATACAAAATGTACTACTTGCAAATAGTAATACGTTGTTTTGTTTTACTCGGACTTGATAAAAGGCTGGTTTATGTCTAATAATCAAAGGCTTGCGCTGATTTACGAGGCGCTGAAAAAATCTCAGAAAGTGCGCAATCAGTCGCACTTTGCGAGCCTCGTCGGGGAGAAAAGCAGGGGCAATCTGTCGAATTACCTCTCAGGATCTAAGCCTCTCGGCGATGACCTTGTAAAACGTTATGTTGTATCTCTCTCGGATGCTATGCCCGAGTTGTCTCTCGACTGGTTAAGGACTGGCGAGGGTGATATGGTACGCGCGTACCCCGCGCTCGCACCCGTAGAGGACAACCCAGGGGCGTCGCTCCCCGATATAGGACGACGCACCGACGTATGGGTGGGGAAGGACGACCGCGTCTATTGGACGGAAGCCATACAAGTAGGAGACGAGGAGGACTACCAGCGTGCGACGCAGGAGGGGGTGAAGCTCATCCCCGAGTTCGCCGAGGCCTTCCGCGGTGGCACGACGGGCGAGGCCGAGGAGCTGCGCACCGTAGACACCTATTGGGGACTGCCCGACGTAGACGGAAATATGGTAGTACCTATCCGCGGAGACTCTATGGCACCTCGCTATCCTGCTGGCTGTCGCGTCGTCCTCAAGCCCTATCCCTTCAATCCTCGCCGCCCTTTGCTCCTGCCCTTTGGTGAGGTCTTTGCCGTGGCCGTGAGGCAGGAGGACGGCTATCCTCCGACGCACTACCTCAAGAAGCTACACCGCCACCCCGACAAAGCGAAGGAGAACTACTACTATATCGCTCGGAGCTTTAACAAGGAGTACGAGGACTTCGAGATACCTATCAATGATATATGCTTCCTCTCGGCGGTCGTCGCTAAGATAGACCTCGAGCATACGTTCACGTTCTAAATCGCATACACCTATGAAAAGAATTACCCTCTCTCTTCTCACTCTCGCCCTCCTCGGCGCACCAGCCGTCACGTCGTGTAAGAAGGACACACCCGCCGACGTCGTGAAGCCTTCGAGCCGTATCTCCAGCGTCGCACGCGCGCTGTCGGGTGCTTTCCACGGCGAGCAGATGGCCTCGCCCTCGACATTTGCGAAGCCCGTTATCGAGGTAGAGGACTTAGTATTTACGCCCTACGCGTCGACGCAGAAGAAGTACTACACACGTGGCGGGGAGGAGTTCGATGCCTTCGGCGAGGTCACCTCGGAGAGCTATATCAAGATCGACGGCGTCGCCCAGCCGTCGATAAAGCGAAATAACCTCTACTCGCTCCGCGAGGCTGGGAGCGAGGTGTACCTCACGATCTACTCCCTCGACGGCGGTCTAAAGGACTACGTCACGGGGAAGACGTCACGCGTCATTACCGACGTCACCGCCGACGGCTTCACCCTCCTGCGCTTCGAGGGTGCGACCTCACCCTCCGACAAGATGGCGTTCAAGCGCCGATAAGGCAATGCAGGACAGACTTAAGGCTATCATCGAGTACAAGACGGGCGGGCGCATCGGGGAGTTCGGTGAGCTCCTCGGGTGGTCGCCTCAGTACATAAGCAAGCTCCTCCGCGGTGCGAGCATCGGCTTATCGCCCGTTCGTACGATCCTCGAGGCACTGCCCGAGATTAACGCCCGCTGGCTGATCCTCGGAGAGGGGCAGATGCTCGACAATGCGCACGTCTCGGCGCTCCGTCGTGAGGCCGTGGCGCGCGCCTCCTCGCTTATGGCTATCGATAGGTATATAGACGTGATGACGCCCGACGAACTGCGACGCCTCGAGAAGGCTATCGCGTCGGGGCGCGCCCCCTCCTTCTCTCCGTCCGACGTTGCACGCTGGGAGCTACTGCAACAACAGCCACCACACGCTAACCACTAAGCGCTCTATGCAGTCCGACGATATGCAGGCCATCACGCGCCGCTTCTTCGACGCCCTCGCACGCCTCAAGGCCGACGGCACTATACGGGGGAAGAAGACGTTTACAGATCGCTTCGGCATCAATCGCTGGAACTTAAACAGCGTGGAGAAAGACCCTACGGCCTGCCGAGTGCCTGCCACGTGGCTATCCTATCTCGTAGTCGGTTACAACGTCTCCGCCGACTGGCTACTCACTGGCCGCGGTGACTTCTACGGGGCGGTGCGTCGCTCTAAGTAGTACACTTTTGTGTATCTTTGTAGCGTAAACTAATCGCTACAATTATGAGACAACGACTACGCGCTTACATACGCGCAAAGGGCATCACCGAGTACCGCTTCCTGAAGGAGGCGAAGCTCTCCCTCGCCTTCTTCACCTCCAGCGCCGACGGCGTCAGCGCCCGCACGCTCGTCAAGATCGGCGAGGCCTTCCCCGACCTCAATCTCGACTGGGTGACCACTGGCAACGGCTCGATGACGACCGACGCCTCCGACGGCTACATATCAATGGCCGACCACCAGCGCGCCCTGCGACGGAAGGACGACGAGATCGAGCGCCTGAAAGCACAACTATCCGAGCTACGCTCCCGTCTTAAATAGCCACCTCGGCGGGGCAGGCAAAAAAAACTTTTCCCAAATTTTGGTAGTACACAAAAATGTATTATCTTTGTAGTGTGAAAGGGGAACAACGAAGCCCCATCCACAAGATCGAACTATAAGTAACAACTAAAAGAGTAAACGAAAATGGAAACGAAGAAGATCACCCTCGAAGGCATCGAATTTTACGAAGACCGCTACAGCGGCAATCTTGTAGCATACGACAAGATCGAAGGCGTAGACGACATTGACGACGCTAAGCGACGTATCGAAGCCCTCCTTTGCTCCTACATCAAGGAGTACCCTTACTTCGGCACTTGGAGCATCAAGATGGACACCAAGGACGGCCACACTGTAGAGCTGCGCTGGTCGTGCGACAGCGTCGAAGAGTACGACGAGTTCATTACGACGTTCGTAGACAACGAACGCGTGTACGACAACAACCAATCAAACTACCTCATAAAGGCGTACGAGATCGGCGACGCAAAGTGGACGCTCGCTTCTACCGACGAGGAGATCGGCGAGATTAGCGAGGCGTGGTTTAAGGGCCACGTTGAGGAGGTCATCGAGCGATACCCCGAAGAGTTCACCGACGAAGAGAAGGCTCGCGCCGAGGTGGTGAAACCCCTCCTCGCCGAGTACTAAGATAACGGCCAAAAGAAGCGCCCCCTGCGATTAGCTCGTCGGGGGCGTTTTCGTCTATTTGGGTGCGCGTTTGTTGCTCGCGTTGCGTGGTGTCTGTGGCAACGCCTCGTAGGTCAGTTAGTTAAGTGCGTCGTGTAACATTCTGCATCGGAAAGTAGCGGGGTATTTACGTGCGACAAACGACGGCAAGCGTACGACAAACGACAGCAAGATAACGCGCTTAAATAGTAGGCCTACGCATCGCGCCTCGGGGCGTTCGTTTTGTCGTTGTTTGCTTTTCTATTGTCGCAGGTTTGTTGTTACTTTGTTGCTCGAGAACCACTAAGCAACAACGAGCAACAAATCTATGGCTACCTCTAAAGACCCCGTGCGCCTGCGTCGGCGCACCACGCCCTCGGGGCGCATATCACTCTACCTCGACATATACCACGAGGGATCGCGACGATACGAGTATCTAAAGCTCTACCTCGTCGCCGAGCGCACACGCGCCGATAAGGAAGCTAACCGCGAGACACTCCAGCTCGCCGAGGCTATCCGAGCGAAGCGACTACTCGAACTACGTAACGGCCTCTACGGCTTCGCCACGGCCAAGCCTAAGGCGCGCTTCTTCGACTACTACTGCTCGCTCGTCGAGCAACGCCACGGCGACGAGAGCGAGGGGAACTGGAACAACTGGCGCTCCGCCCTTCACCACCTCCGCCATTATGAACGACGGGAGAGTATCAAGCTCTCCGAGATCACGCCCGACTGGGTGCTGGGCTTTCGCGACTTCCTCCGCCACGACGCCCGCGCGTGGTCGGGGAATTTTCGCAAACGCATAGACGACAAGCCCCTCGCGGTCAATAGTCAAGTATCGTATTTCAATAAGCTACGCGCCTGCCTCCGACAAGCCCACGAGGAGGGGCTGATCCCGAGCAACCCCGCCAAGGCCGTAGACGGAATAAAGGAAGAGGAGGCGACGCGTATGTATCTCACGATCGACGAGGTTCGCCTGCTGGCACAGACTGAGTGCGCCTATCCTGGCATCAAGGCCGCGTTCCTCTTCTCCTGCCTCACGGGCTTGCGTCGCTCCGACATAACGCGCCTAACGTGGTCGGACGTCCACACACACGGAGATTACACGCGTATCATCTTTCGTCAAAAGAAGACGCGCGGGCAGGAGTACCTCGATATTACCCCCGAGGCCGTCGAGCTTATGGGGGAGCGAGGACGCCCCGACGCGCTCGTTTTCCCCGACGTCCACACGGCTAACTGCACTAACAACGCTATACGCCTATGGGTGGCACGTGCGGGCATCGCAAAGGACATTACCTTCCACTGCGCACGCCATACGTTCGCTACTATGATGCTCGACCTCGGGACGGACATATACACCGTGAGTAAGCTCCTCGGTCATCGCTTCCTCTCGACGACGCAGATATATGCGAAGGTGCTGGATAAGAGCAAGCAGGAGGCTGTGTCGTCGATACCCTCTATCCTCGGCGGTGAGTGACGTATTTTGCGTATCTTTGCCGTTAGATGTTGCTCCAGTTGTTGCGCATCTGTTCGATCTGATAGGGGAGGCGCCGCCGTGTGCTTCCCCTATCTCTTCCCCTCCTCCCCGTGTAAACCATTTCGTTAACTCCAACGATATGGTTTAAAAGATCAAGGCCTCGACGCTGTTACACGCCGAGGCCTCTCTCTCATCTATCTACCTGCTAAAACCCTGCGACTTAGGCGCTCCCGCGCATCCATCGCTGTATCAGTTTAATGAAGAACCGAAGCAAAGGTAGCTATACATTTCCATTTAACCAAATGGTTAAATTTTCGGGTGGGCGGACAAAAACTTTCGGTGAATTTTGGTAGTACACAAAAATGTATTATCTTTGTAGTGTGAAAGGGGAACAACGAAGCCCCGCCACAAGATCGAACTACAAGTAACAACTAAAAGAGTAAACGAAAATGGAAACGAAAATGAACATCGAGGCTTTCGGGCTGACGTTTAAGAGAATTGACGACAAGAGCGGTGTCCGATACCAAGCTAAGGTGTATAAGGTAGCCGAGAGCGTAAATGATGTTAAGGGGGCGCTCCTCCACGTAATGTGTAAGGCGATAGATGCAGAACCAATGGTTGTATCACATCCTTACGGCATATCAGTTCAGATCTCAGACGAGTACGACGGCTACCTCTACCCAATCATAGCGATATGCAAGCCTGCCGAAGACGTCGCTGAGTGGCTCGGGAATTATTACCACGAAGTTGCCCGAGTGCTGGGGGACGGTACCGAGGTCCGATACGGTGTTCCCTACCGAACGGGGCTACCTTGCGAGGAGTACTGGGAAGACTGGGACTAACAAAGATAAAGATGCGCCCCGACTGCAGTAGGTAGTCGGGGCGTTCTCTTCATAAAAGAAGGGCGAGGAAGTCACACCTCCCCGCCCTTGTTAGACGTTGCGAGATTAAGCGAATAATCACGTACATCTGTGAGCATAAGCTCGTTTCAATTCAGCACCCCGAAGGGTGGACACGTAGAAGCGTGCACTCATCTACACTGCAAATGTAGGGAAAGTTTTGATACCACCAAACACCCGCAGACCTTTTTCGTGAGGTCACGAAAATGCTCTCACGTTAGAGAAGCCCACGCAGTATCGGTAGCCACAACTTCCTCGACACCCACGCACCGAGGGCGATGGCAATAGCCAGCAGTGGGGCAAAGGCTTTGAGGCGCATAGCCTGCCACGCAGTGAGCTTGGCTGGTACTTCGACGTGCCTTGTGATAGTATGCACGACGCGCACGCTATCGACACGTCCTGCGTTGATAGTATCGTGGACAACTCTATCTCTGTTGCGATAGACCTCCTTCGTCTTGTATATAGTGTCGCCTGCCTGCCTCTCGGTGACATACACGCTGTCGTGGATGTACACGCTGTCTAACCGCCAGCGGTCTCGCCACTCTACGCGTCCGCGCCACTCTGTTCGGGTGTTCTCTACTGGGAGTACCCGTCGGGAGCAGGAGGTGAGGGCATAGCCTATCAGTGCCACGGCTATGACAACAAGGAGCGTTTCCCACCAGCTTAGTCTATTTGTTTTCATCGTAAATCTTTGTTAAGTCTTTGATAGGTAGCCACAGCTTGCTACCTTTGTAGGAGAGAGGCGCTGGGGCTGGAGATTGGCTTTCAGATTTCGTACTCATAAATCCTATCCAGCCCCGCCTCTCTATGCGCCCTGCCGACTGGCGGGGCGCTTTCGTTTAGGGCTGAGCCTCGCCCTCTTCGGGCTTGGACTTAGCCTCGTCCTCCGCCTGCCACTTCACCTCTAAGGCGAGGGCTTCCTCTTCGGGCGTGAGTACCCAAAGGTCGGCCGCCTGCTGGTCGGGGCAGTAGAGGTAGTAGCCGATTAGTCGGTGGCTTCGGTTCACATAGGCGAAGCCGTCGGGAGCGATTAGTTCGATCATATCCATAGCTATCTAAAATTAAGTGTGAAGCCCTTGGCGGATGCCTTTTGGCTGTACTCTCGAGCCACTGCCGTGTGCGCCGTCTGCCAAGCTCTCGCAAGCGTGATAGACTTCCCCGTCACCTGCTGGAGGTTATCGACGAGGAATTTCACGCTCTCAACGGAGAGGTTGGCGCTATGCTGGAGATTGAGGTCTGCCTTGAGCCCCTTGATGCGCACCTCCTCCAAAGCCTCGCAGAGGTATAACATGTTGGTCGTTGCGGCGAGCTTTGAGAAGTCCAGCGTGCCGTTGATGCGTCGCAGGCGAGTGCAGCCGTTGAAGGCGTTATCTACCTTGGTCAGCGCATCGCCCGTGCCGAGCGTCACCTCCGTGAGCGACGAGCACTGCTGTGCTATCTGCGCTATATCGGTCACGTTGGGGGTCTCCCCGATGGTCAGCGTCTTAAGCGACGCACAGAGCGTGGCGAGGAGCGATAGCGTCGTGCATCGTGGCATTGCGCCTATCGTAATCGTCTCGAGTGCTGCGCACCCGTAGAAAGCACCTGATGCGAGAGCGACGGCGGGTAGGTCGGGGAGTGTTGCCGTAGTCATAGATGCGCACCCACTGCACATTTGGCTGATGTTCGAGATTTGCCCAGCGTTGCGGATCTCGGGGAGAACCTTAAGGGCTGACGCGTTTGTAAACATACTATAGAAGTCTGCGGGATTGAACTCAGAGTAAACCTCGAGCGTCGGGAGGTAATCCGACTTAAAGCCGCTAAGCTGACGCAACGCATACACGGGGAACACGTACACCTTAATCTCTTGGATCTTGCCCGCTAGGTCAGTTAGCCCGTCGGTGTCATCCACCGATACGCCCTTGGCACGCATGGCCGTGATGATTTCCCTGCGGTGGCCGTCTGCCTCCAGCAGTTGCGCTCCTGCGGTCGTGTTCTCGGGTGCGCTCTCGTCTGTGCCGTTGTTGATCTTGTAGAGTAGCTCTATCTCTGTTTTGTTCATACCTTCTTCGTTGCTTCCGTTGTTGCTTCTTGCGCTTGCCCACTCCTTCTCGGAGAGCTTGGGATTGTCTGTCGTGGTCTCAAGGTAGGATTGGTAGGCATTCTTCCCGTCCTTCCCCTTTAGGCTGGCGAGCCAATCAGCCTGCGAGCCTTGGTAGCCTCCTGCCTTAGCAAGCTCGTACGCACTCTTACCTGCATCGCCCTTGAGGCTCTCCAGCCACTCCTCACGTGAGCCTTGATACCCGCCAGCCTTGGCTACCTCGTAGGCATCCTTGCCGTCCGAGCCACGAAGGGACGCAAGCCACGCCTGCTCGTCACCTACGTAGCCATTGCGCACCGCCACCTTGTAGGCGCTTTCTCCGTCTGCTCCCTTGAGCGAGGCTATCCACTCCGTTAGGCTACCCTCGTAGCCCTCCGACTTAGCGAGTTCGTAGGCGGATAGCCCCGTCGCACCGATGAGGGTCTTTAACCACTCCTCTCGGCTACCCGTGTAGCCCGCTTTCTTGGCGACTTCGTATGCATCTGCACCATCCTTGCCGACAAGGCTCTTTAGCCACTCTTGGAGCGTGCCTTGGTAGCCCTCTTGCACCGCCAGCTCGTAGGCGGACTTGCCGTTACCGCCACCGCCTGCTCCGCCCTTGGGTGTAAGGCTCTTTATCCATTCCTCCTCCGT
>ERZ773061.65-NODE-65-length-42747-cov-8.443881_pt1 | contig 42747 bp, 30 predicted proteins | sample MGYA00580627_ERZ773061 | MGnify/ENA primary metagenome ERZ773061 (study PRJEB29015, sample SAMEA2738119) | human oral metagenome | biome: human oral; feature: human-associated habitat; material: saliva | place: China | collected 2223 ...
CGCGACGCGGGCGTGGAGGCGCGCCACCTTGGCCCTGGCCTTGGCGCGTCGGCGTGAGCCTTTCACCTTGCGGCTGAGGGCTTGCTGCGCCATCTTCAACCGCCGCTCGCTGGCCGCGAGCGCGCGCGGGTTGTCAACAACGGTGCCGTCCGAGAGCGTTGCCAACGTTTTCACACCCAGGTCAATGCCGACGGCCCCACCCTGCGGCGGCTTCGTCACCGGCTTATCCTCGCGTTCGACTGTGAGCGATGCGTACCAGCGGCCAGCCCGTTGCGAGACGGTCATGCGCAGCACGCGAGCGTCACCAACTCGTGCCGTGACGTTCTCCATGCAGTGCACGCGGCCAATACGCGGCAGTCGCAGTGCTTTCGGGTCACCCTGGATCAGGCCAAACGAGCCAGTCGTATAAGCGAAACGCGGCGTGGTACGGTCCTTCGACTTGAACTGCGGGAACCCAACGCGACGGCCCTTACGGTCGCCCCGGCGGCTTTTCGACCAGTTCGACAAGCCCTTCGCCAGGGCCTCCAACCCGCTGCTGTACGCTTCTTTCGAGTTCTCGCGCCACCAGATCACACCATCATCGCTGACGGCCAGCGTGTCCTTGCTGGAGTTCCACCAGCGGCGCAGGCCATACAGCGACCACTCGGGCTTCGCGCCGGCTTCGATGCAGGCTTTGACGTGGGCGAGCCCAGCGTTGTACGCAAAACGAGCAGCGCCAGCATGAGACAACAGCAGGCGCTCCTGGGCGGGAGAAGGGTCTAACGCGACCTTGACCGATTCAAGCACCACGCGACCCCCCTTTCCCTTTCTCTACATATCAGTAACCTATAATGCACAATAGCACGCTGTAGCAGGCCAAAACTACAACGGCTCACAACCCCCACCCCGATACGCCCTCGCTGGGAACGCCACCGATTGCCACCAGGTGACACAACCGACGGGACAGGCGCTCGATGGGTGGGGGTGCCCTCGTATTACGGGCACTGTCCCGTCAGCACTGACACTCACACACTGAACATCTGCGACCACAACGGAAGGGAAGGGTCATTCGTGACCACCTACGACGACACCATCAAGGCCCTCGGAGGCCACTACATCACCGACGGCGACGGCACCGACTACGGGACGTGGACCCCCAACACGGTCAAGACCCTCGTCATCGCCCATGACGGCGTGTACGTGGAACGTCACAACAAAACGAAGGGCGAGCTCACGCGCGCCGCCACGAAGCCCTCCTCCACGTCGAAGTCTCCGCTGCGCGCGCTCTCCCACAAGCAGTTCGGCGCACTCGAAACCATCGTCGCCCCCGCCAGCATGTTCGAGGGAGTCAACGTCGAAAGCATGTTCAGTGAAGGCGTGCGACTGGGCGGCTACTACCAAATCCCTGACGACATCATGCCGCCCATCGAGCAGATCGCCCGGAGCCTGCGCCTCGAACGCGAAGCCTACCTGTCGGGTCACCCCGGCGCGAAAGGCGACCCGCGCCCCCTCATCCCCGATGCCCCCGAAGGCGCGCGCCTCGCTCTGGCCACCGACTTCGCCATCCACGGCCACTACACGCAACTGCGTCCCTTCGCGCAGGTTGTCGAGTCCTACCAGCTCGCTCCCAACGTCTACGCCTCCGACCAGATCGGCGGCACCCTCGAGACCTACCTGTCCTCCCTCAAGGCCCCCAAGCGTGAGCAGATGCGCGACGACACCACAGTGGACGTGCCCTCCCGCATCCCCACGCCCGACGAGGGCACCCCCGACGACGACCTTGCCGATCGTCTCCGCGACTTCGAGACCAGCCCCCACCAGACCAAGATCCTGACCCTCCTCGAGGCCAGCCTCAAAAAAGGCGAACCCTACACGGCGGCTATGGCATCCCAGTGCCGCGACCTCACCAGCCTCGATACACAACCAGAATGGTGGCCAACCCTCGCCAACCACAAGGCCCTCGCCTCCAAGGTCAACTCCCGTAGCCGTGGTGTCCTCCTCGACGCGACCAGCGACAGTCGCTCAGCTGCCCTCTACCTCGTCTCCCTCCCCGCGGACACGCGCAAGGGTCTGGGGTTTGAGAATATCCCCAGCGACATCACCCTCGACAAGGTACTTGACGCGCTTGCAAACGAGGTCTCGGAAGAGGCCATGACCTTCTACCAAGGCCAGGTCACCGCCCGCGCCGAAAGTGTTCTCAAAGAGTACGACCGTATCTTCAAGTCCGGCTACAGTGTCCTCCAACCCGCTGGTGTCCTCACCTGCGACGAAGAAGGCCAGGGCCGGCTCATGGCCCTCTCCTCTGACGGGCGCGCCTACCAGCGCACCCACAATCTCATCCTTCTGCGCCTGTGGGAAAAGGTGCAGGAAACGCTGCACCTAACCCCCCTGCCAACAAGAAACATCAACGAGATCGCCGAGATCCTAGTAACGGGACAGGATCGGCAAGGGAAACAGGATCGGCAAGGGAAACAGTACCCTGACGGCACTCGTTTTTATTTCCCCTACAAGATGCTCGAGTACGCCTTTGGACGCGAGTCCAACGACGGCGCGCAAGACCTCTACCCCCGCCACAGCGACGCATCCTCCTGGGACACCTACCGCGAGCGCGAAGTCAAGAAGAGCCTAGAAGCCATGCTCACTACCGTTGTGCGAGCTTTTCTTCAGCATAAGGCGGAGGGGCGCACGCACCACGATCCAACCCTCATGAAGGAAGTCGCTAAAGCACTGGACACTATCTGCAAGGCCATGACGACGTGTGTCCTCGTCTCCGCCTACGACAACTCCCCGAGCAACATCCCCGTCAAGGTCAAGGTACGAGTCCTTACCCCCTACGAAGGCTTCAGTGAGAACATCGTCGAGCGCGCCATCGTCGAAGCCCTCGGCTTCGCAGGCGGCACCACAGCCCAGAACTACGCCCCCATCAATGACGGGATCTTCTGGGAGTTCAGGCACGACATGGACAAGGTGCTCGCCAACGCCTCCCCCGTGTGGGCAGGCAAGATTCTCGATGCGATGCAACGCCAGGGACGCAAGCCTAGCGCCAGCAACATGATCCTGGGTATTGGCCTTGACGATGACGTAGTGACTACCGGAAAGGAGATCAAGGAGTTCAACGATCACACCAGCCATGGCATCTTCGCAGGCTCCCGCTCCGGTAAGGGCCTGACCACGCAGACGATCCTCGCGATGCACCTCATCGCCGGCATCGCGCCGGGCCTGGGTGACAACAAGCCCGACATGGCATCCCTGCTCCTGTCGATCAACCCCGACGCTTTCGTCATCAACGGCTCGAACATCGCCTGCAACCCCGAAGAGGGCACGGACATGTTCATGCAGTACACGGCAGCGAAGGTCGCCGAGCTCGAAGCCCGCGCCCATATCCCCGAGTACCTGAACAAGAACAATCTTGCGTGGGCACCCGGCTACACGGGCACCCTCGGCACCGTCGTCTACCTGCGATACATGATCCTCGCGCTCGGAATGCTCGCGGCCCGCACAATCAGCCCCGAAATCGCTGAACAACTGGGCGGAAAAGACGGCATTTGTATCGTGTTTGACGAAATCAGTAACACGAACCAGCAGATCCAGACGTTCTTCCAGTCCAACATGCAAGGCCACATGTGCTACACGAACTACGAGTCCGAGTGGGCCGCGTGGGAGCAGTCCGGCTTCGACGACAAGAAGAAGCCCAAGCAGGAAGTGAACCCCGGCGAACTGTGGTTCACCAGCATGTACTTCATGATGCGCCGCTCCTTCGAGAAACTATCCCAGCTACGCAACGCCGGCTTCAACAACGCCGAAGCCAAACGTTCCCGCGTCTTCATGATCGGCCAGGATCCCGTCAACCCCGTCACCGACATCGGCCAGTTCTTCCCCGCAGGCAAACCACTCAACGCCAGCACGAAGAACATCTCGATCCCCTTCAAGGAGGCCGACAACTTCATCTACTCCTACGCCTCCATCGGCAAGACCGACGTATTCATCGGCCACCACCCTGGACGCAACTACCTGAACCAGCTCACCCCCAACTCCTACGCCTCCGACAAGCTGTCCTCCACCATGCGATGCTTCGCCTACGTCCCCGGATTCAGCGGCGACAACATCCACAAGATCATGAACGGCGACGAGTCCGTTGCCCGCACCGCCACCTACCTGCGCCCCGGCCTCCTCTTCGCCGACGGCAGTGAAGACGGCTACTGCTGGAACAACTCAATCTCCTACATGAAGAGCGCAGGCGTAGACGTAGAAGCAGTCCGACGCGACGTATCCACCGACACCGGCGAACTCGACCCATCCCTCGGCTTTGAGGGCTACCTCGCGAAAGCCGGCGTCACCCGCGAACAAGCCGCGGCTACCCTCCAGAAGCTCTCCGACGCAGCGAACCTCACCGTCCGCAAGCTCGGCTACGAGGGCACCTGGCAAGAATGGGTGTCCGACCTGCGCCCGCAGTGGATCGCCTCCGTCGAGGACATCTACAACGTCTTCCAGGGCTACGAGTACGACCCCCAGTCCGTCACCTTGTTCCGCCGTGTCTACCCCAAGGCCTTCGAGTCAGAAGACACCAACAGCAGCTTCGCGCTCGCGGGCAACAGCGGGGAAGAGTGGGACATGGACGACCTCGCCGCCGACGGGGAACAGGCCCCGGCCCCCGCTGCTTCTGCGACGCCCGCTAAGGATGAACACACAGCGACGACTCCGATCCCCGAACCGCCGGTGGCTGCCCCGGAGCCGATCGCGACCGCAGTACCGACCCCGCCCAAGCCGGTGCCCCCTGTTCCCCCGCCGCCACCCATGCCACCGGCCCCCACCGTCCCCGACATGGACGACACCACCGACCCCAACGCCGACCGCATGGCCATGCCCGACGAACCCGACGCCCCCGCACCCACATGGGACTACTCCACCAGCCCCGTGCGCCCCACCACCGGCGGCGGCTACGAGTTCAACGTAAGCACCCCACGCACCATCACCCCCACGGAGATGACCCCCGACGCAGTACAGGCAGCACTCTATGCCGACATGAACGAATGGGCCGGCACGTGGGCTCGCGTCAAGCGCGTAGGAGTCGTCGGTGAAACCATCATCATGAACGGCGTCGCCTACCGCACCCAGGTAACCGACGACTGGCGCAACAACCGGGTCATCCCCCCGTACATGACCGACGCGATCCGATCCTCCAACATCGCGCCCATCATGAACTGGACCGTCCTACGGGAGATGCCCAACCTTCGCCGACTATCCTTCGACTCCTGGGACTTCTACTGCTCCTACGTCTGCCCCGACCTCGGCTACAAGCCCGACTCGTCCATCTCCCAGCTCTTTGCTGACATGCCGCTCCTCCAGCACATCAGCATCGAAGGCGAAGAGTTCGACCGTCAGACCTGGAGCACCATCAACGGCACACCATCAGGCGTGCGACGCTACGACGAAATGCAGCGCGCCATGTCCGTCGCAACGCACATCCTCTCCTCCGGCCAACACAACGCCAGCGAGTACACGCGCAAGACCTGGCAGCGCACCGACCTCGGAGGCCTGAGCAAGACCTGGCGCATCACAGCAGGCCTCACCGGCACCCTCGCCATGGGAGCCGCCAACGTCGCCTCCAGGGGCGTGCGAAGCCTCGCCTCCATGATCGGAGGCGGCATCGCCAACTACCGCCGGCAGATGAATAACAAGGAACAAGCATGACACCCCGCCCTAACCCCCGAGACCTCAAGCTCCTCGGCGTGACCTCCACCGCCAGCCTCGCCGACCTCAACCGAGCGTTCCGCGCCCGAGCTCGCACCCTCCACCCCGACAGGGGCGGCGACCCCCGCGACTTCCAAGAACTCAACAGCGCACACAAGCGCCTCACGGAAGCGCTCGCCCGCCCCGTCCTCGTCCACGACCGCCACCCCCTGCACTACACCGTGCGCAACAACTGAAAGACCCTGCCATGTTCTTCCTCATCACCGCACCATTCCGACTCCTCTACAAGACGCTCGGAATCATCCAGTCGATCCTCTCCCTCCTCCTACTCGCCGCCGTCATCTACCTCGTGACACTCTGGCACCCCTGGGCCACCGCCTACGTGCCTGAAGGCATCGCCGGTCTCGGTGCGTACACGGCCACCACCACCCAGTGCATGGTCGAGAAATCATGGAACGACCTCGACCCCGTAGCCATCGCCCAGATCCAAGACACCCGCTCACTCGCCAACGTCGCACCCGACGACCTCGCCAAGATCTACTCCCACGCCACGGAGTGCTCACACTAGACTCCACTGCACCGACCAGTCGGCCCCTCAGCTCATAACCGCGAGCGAGGGGCCGATCTTTATGCTCACACAGGGAAGGAGGTACACCTAGTGTCACATCCAGGTACACCCTCACCGACATCTAGGTTGTCCCTCCTGACATCCAGGTTGACCTACGTAGCTCTTGGTACTACTAGACCCTAGGTCCGCACGTGAAATCGAAGATAAACGTTGCACCTGTCCTAGATCACGGTTGCACCTATCGAGAAAGAGGTTATACCTACCTAGTTCTTGGTACTACCAGAGGTCATATCCACACGCAAAAACGAAGATAAACGTTGTACCTGCGCAGATAATGGTTACACCTGTCGAGATAGAGGTTGTACCTGAGCAGATAATGGTTGCACCAAGGGGTAGATCAACACGGGAAAACGAAGATATAGGTTATACCAGTTGAGATACAGGTTAACCCTATCAACATCCAGGTTGACCTTGCATAGATATAGGTGCAACTAGAGGTACTTCTTGGTACTACCAGGGGCTAGGTCCGCACGCGAAATCGAAGATAAAGGTTGTACTAGTTGAGATAATGGTTGCACCTACCTAGATCAGGGTTGCACTAGGCATAGTTCAGGGGTGCACTAGCGGACATCTAGGTAGCACTAGAGCCAGTTCCCACCGAGAGAAGCTGGGATGCACACGGCGCGACTATAGGTCCCACAGGCAGGGGACACATCCCACCGACAAACGCCCGGCAGTGGTGCAACTGGACAAACCCCGACAAAACACCCCATTCCCGACTCTCGCTCACCCGCGCCCACAACCCCCTCTAGCTGCCTCCGTCGCATCCACAACGCCCGACCTGTATCTCAATCTGCGACCCTCCGACCGCTCAAAGTGATGAAAATTGTTGATCGTGAAATGATGGTTTCAGGCATCGTTTTACGTCCACGCGCACCTCCAAACCGGCTGTGAACCCCTCCAGGAGGCCCAAAACGCCACCAGCAAAGGTACGTGGACAAAAAACGATGGTTTTTCCTACATCGACGATCACCCCCTCAAACAGGGGTCCAGAAAGGGAGCATCGTGGCGCGGTTCTATACCCAACTAACGAGGCTTGTCTCAAATGCGCGCACCCTGTCCGCCGACGCGCAAACCCTCATCAACCGCACCATCGTCTACATCAGGGGAGCTTCCTACCGGCAAACCCGCCTCTACCCGCAGGCAATCCGGCTCCGCATCCCTGGCACACCCGATGGGGCGCTCGCTCATAAGGGCATGAGCTATGAGGAGATCGGTAAGCGCCTTGGCCGCAAAGAGACGACCGTGCGCATCGAAGTCGAGGCCGGGCTCCGCGAAGTTGAAACCCGCCTCGGGAAGAACTTCCTCACCCTCATCACCACCGACACCCCTGACTCTCTCGCAGCCGCGGCCCGCACCCTCGACCGCGCCGTCGCCCGCGACGCCGGCACCGGGAGTCTTGAGGACTACTTCGACGCAGAGTTCATCGCCCAACTCAACGCAGCAACCGCCGACGTGACCCCTGCGACTTCGCCAGACATCGAACTACTCCAACAGACCCTCGCCTACGTCATGCAGTTCTCGAAGGTCCGCATCCACAACGAGCTCCGCGCCCTCGACGCGCCCACCCTCGCCTACGTCGCAGCACTCATCACCGGCACCGGCGGCAACTCGAACGACCAGTACATGTTCGCTCAGAAGCTCCGAAACGAGGCCCGCCGATGATGAACCCTCAGACTCAAGCCCGACAGACGCTCCCCTACAAGCAGCAGTGGGAGAACCTGCTCCGCGCTGAGAAGCGCCCCCACAAGCGCGCCGCCCTCGCCCGTGAGGGAGACACGACGACGATCACTGTCTCCACGGAGCCGAAGCTCACCGACGCGCAGACCGTCACCGCCTACATGAGCGGCCTCGCCCACTGGGTCCGCACCACCCCCACCCCGCGAGCGCTCATCACGCCTCCGGTCGCGCACGTGAAGAACCGACGCATCTTCCAGCCTCTCGCGCTCCTCCTCTGGCAGCTCGACAACCCCAACATTGACATCGACACGACGCGCGCGACCTACAGGGACATCGACTACGTGCTCTGGCAGGGAGTCACCCGCGAGCTCGACACGTTCCGCCCCGCCACCGTCGAAGAGAAACGCGCCGCCGCCTGGTTCACCACCGGCAGCGTCGTCGTCGTCCACTCGCGCCTCTCCACCGCCTCAACGGCAGGCTCCTACCCGCGCCTCACTGGCTGCACACTCGCCGTCGTCCGCAACGACCCCGCCACCAGCGACCAACTGGACCTACAGACCTGGACGATCAACGGCACCATCGAAGACTCCATCACCGACCTGTGTAACATCCCCCTCGCCGACAGGTGGAAGTACACAGACCTCCTTAACCCCCCACAGCCTCACGATGCCTCCTACCGTCTCGCCGACTGCGCCGTCGGCTACCTCGGCTACCAAGAGCCGTACATGATCGAACCCATCGACCAGACCAACACCGTGCCCACAGTCGTCACCCGCGACGGCCAGCTCACGCCCACTATCCTGTCCGAGGTAGACCTCGCCTACTGGGCCTTCTCCCAGCACGGCATCGACTTCGACCGTGAACGCTTCCAGGCTGAGAACGCCGAAGCCCTCAACGGCCAGCCGCCAGCCTGGGACACTCGCGGAGAACTCCCCCCACCCGACCTCGCGCAACGAGTACAGCTCGAAGCGACACGACACCTATCCACTGAGGATGACGAATGAACCTACGAGAGCTCATCAGCTCCACCCCGTACACGACGGTCCACGCCCCACACCGCGGCCACGTCGCCTACTCCACGCGCCGACGCGCCGGAGCGACCGTCGAACGAACGGCCCGCATCGACCTGTGTACCCACCCGTCTTTCACCCACCTGCACACTCTCGCGCACCTCGCCACCATCCCCCTGCCCATCTACAACCGAGGAGGGGCCCGCACCATCAAGAAGGACGAATACGCCCTCCACTACGACGACGGCCACGTCCTCGCCGTCACTATCACCAGCCCCCGCTCTAGCAACGGTACCCGCGCCGCCGAAGCCACCCGAGGCCTGGCCTATGACACACTCATCCTCGACGTAACCGCGCAGGAACTCCACCAGCAGCACGACGGCTCCTACACGTGGGCCAACATTCCGCCCACAGCGCGCCTCCACTACAAAGACCTCAGCCCCCACGCCGCAGTCACCTCCTACCTCGAAACCCTCAACGCCGCCCGCATCCCCGCAGCACTCCGCCATCCCACCGATAGTTGGAGCACAAACCGCTCCTGGATGTACAACCTCTGCCCCCATGTGCTCGACGAACTCGTCCACGCCACAGCCCAGCGACGCGCAGCGCTCACCACCACCACGAAAGGCAACAAGTGAAGTACGCAGGCAAAGAACTCACGCTCGAGAACTACCGGGCGATCCTCACCGGCTACCCCCTCGACATCCTCGACGAGGTACGCAGCGCAATCTTCGACGGCACCCCGATCATGCCCTACATCGACCGAGACCCCGACGACCTCCACCAGATTCGGCTCGCCATGCTCGAAACCATCCCCGAGCCATTCTTCGTACTCCCCGCCCCCATCTTGCGTATCGTCCGCAACCACGCCCACAACCAGGGCAACCTCAACAGCTTCCGCCCCTTCCTCAAGATGGGCCTCACCGTCCCCGTCCTCGCGGCAGTACTCGAATGGACCGCGCGCGGATACCCCACCGCAGGATGTGACTTCCGGTACATGCGCGAAACCCAGCTTTCCCTCTACGAGAGCGCCCTCGCACAAGGCATGGACATCAAGCCCTACCTCAACGCGGGCATCTCCTCCGACACAGTCTTGCGCTCCCTCCTCAACCTCGCACGCCCCAGCCTCGCGCGCGCAGGCCTCAGTGAGGAACAGCTCCACCAGATCAGCCGGGCACCAATCCTCGCCGACCTTCCCCTTACAAGGAACAGCCAGGCCGACACCCTCGAAGCGCTCGCCGACATGTACGCCACGCGCATCCCCGACACGGTTCCCGGCCTCATGCAGCAGCTCTCCTCCCAGAACGAGGACGGTAGCTTCCAGTACTCCGGCACCCAGATCGCCCGCATCCAAGAAGGGTGGGAGAAAGGAACTCTCACCCGAGAACTCCTCATGCCAGGCCTCAGCAACGCCACAGTCAACGCTCGAGCCCTCGAAGCGAACGTCGCAAATCAACGACACAGACACGCCTAAACACATGTGCAGGCCATTTACCGATAAAATGGTCTAAACAGCGCACGAAACCACATAGAAAGGACGCGCTAGTGAGTGAGCAGAACCCGACCAAGGTGCAGGCGCGCCTGGTCATCGACTTTGGCAACTCGGAAACCCGAGTTGCTGTCCTCGTGAACGGGAAGGCCAGCCCCATCACGATCCTCCCCAACGCCTTCGCAGCCATTGGGGACGACTACGTAATCCCGGAGCAGTACGTCGCCGACGAGGTGAACGGCAAGCCCAACGAGCTCCGTTCAATCATCCTCCGGGCACCACAGGGACTCACCGCTGGGGAACCAACGCACCTGTACGCAGCAGGCCCCCTCGCCGACCGCGAGTTTGGTATGTCCGCAACCCGGCCCAGCTCCGCGATCGCAACGAAAGCGCAGTCGGAGACAACGCTGTGGAGCTTCCACTACGCCCTCTACATCGGGCGCGAGCTCGTCGCGAAGCTCCTACGCAAGAAGCCAGACTCCATCGATGTCACCTGGGACGTGACCCTCCTTGCCCCGCCCAGCGAAACCAACAAGGGCGACACCTTCAAGAAGATCTTCACCCTCGCGAAGAGCGTGGAGATCGTCGCTCCCGAACGCGCCAGCATCCCCATTAAGGTGGGGGATGTGTCCGTCATCGCAGAAGGACTGGCGGGCTTCATCGCCACAGTCTTCACGCCAGCCATGGGCACAGTCGCCGACTACGCGGACAGCGTGGGGGAGCCGATCATTGTGCTGGACCTCGGCGCTGGAACCGCCGACGTGACGTTCATCAAGAACCTGAACCCCATCACGTCCGCGAGCGCGTCCTACCCCGTTGGCGGCAACACCATCGCCTCCCTCGTCGCCAAGTACGTGCACCAGGAATACGGTCGCGCGCTCTCCCGTGAAGCCGCCACAGAAGCGGTCCTCACCGGTACCATCCGCTCAGGCGCGAAGCGCAAGGACGTGTCTCGCCAGGTCAACGCCGCCCGCAACGAGGTTGCTGGCACTATCACGGCTAACCTGCGAAACACCTTCGAGGCCAACCGCTTTGGGCCATACGAGTTCGCCTACTTGCTCGTTATCGGCGGTGGTGCGATTAAGACGGAGCAGACAGGCACCGCTGTTGATAAGGCGGAAGAGATGGAGCCTATTGCTGAGTCGGTTGTGCGCCTGGTCAAATCCTTCGCGCCCGACATTGAGCTACTGCCCGTCAAGGACGGCATCAACCTGCGCACCCTCAACATCGAAGGTGCCATCAACTTCGCGCGTTTCGCCGACAAGAAGAAGTAACCCCACAAGCCCCTCCGCGCCCCCACGGTTCACTGGCCCCTGCTCACCCAGTCGAACAGGTAGGGGCGCGGAGGCCCCACCACATAGGAAGGAGCCCGCATGTTCAAGGCCTACTACTACGGCCTCCCCGACTCCGCGGTGAAACGCGCACGCGAGGGCTTCGCCCAAATCTACGGTGCTGAGGATGTCGTCGAACTGTCGGAGGTGCCAGCCGCTAGCATCAAGCTCCAATCACACCTGAGCGCTACGCGCAACGACGTGGTGGCCTTCATCGTCCCCGACGGGTACGCGGATAAAGGTCAGATTGCCCCTAGCATCGTGAGCACCGACAAGTACATCCCCTACTCGACTGACGCGCGCCTCGTCGAAGCCCTGAACGCTCGAGGAGCCACGCTCGACGCTCCTACGGGAGAGCAACCGCTAGACCCCACAGCCTTCATGCAGGCCCTCGCCGCGCTCGCAGCAGCGCAAGGCGCTAACACGGCGGCTCCCCAGCAGGCCATCCCGGCTGTCGCGCCTGCCGTCACGTCCCCTAATGCCGACGTGGCGCGCCTACAGGCAGAACTCGCCGCAGCGAACCAGAAGCTCGCAGAACAAGAAGCCCTCCTGAACACGCGCGCATCTGAGAGTGGCCGGATCGCCGCACTCGAAGCCGACGCGACGCGCCTAGTACGAGAAAAGGCCGAGCTTGAAAAGCGAGTGATGCACGGTGGCAGCGACGTGGAGCTCCGCAAGCGTCTCGCCGTTTTTGAGCGGTCCCCGTTCGCGCGTCTCGACGCTTTCTCCAATGCGGACTCCATCCTGATGCTGAGCCTGCCGACGGTCGCGACGCTCTCGCCGACGGTCGTCAAGAGCCTGCACGTGCTCTTCCCCGGCACGGGAGGAGCAGTTAAGACGACGTATAAGCTCATCCAGAAGTACGCCGCCGAACTCGCGTACAACGGTCCTGTCTGCGTCATCGACCTGAACGTGGACAGCCTCATCGACTACCGCTTCGGCACCAACGACGTGACCGACGGACGCTCATGGCTCACCAAAGGCAACGGCCCGGTCCCCTATACGGACACCAGCGTCAACCAGGTCAGCTTCATCACCATGGGAGCGCGCGCCTACATGAACGACCTCGCCTATCTGCTCGTGGACTGGGCAGCTCGCCTCGCGCAGGTTGCCCACGACGGCAAGCAGATTATTCTCGTCGGACCACCCGCCACCAGCATGGTCGCGCGCGTCCTCTATATGGCGTTCGCAGCCCACAAGCTTCCCACCGTCATCATCGACGGAGATATACAGTCGCTACGAGCGACCCTCATCAACCTTAGAGGACTGAACCCTCAGCCTCGAGCCCTCATCTACAAACCCTCATCAGTAGGACAGGCGCAGCAGTTGATCCAGTTCATCGCCAGATCAGTTGACACGAACGTCGTCCACGAGGGAGATAGGCTGACCGATGTCATCGAGTAAGCACACGCTGGTCGTCAAGGATCTTCCGCAGGACATCTACGACGACGTGATCCGCCCGTTTACGCAGCAACGTAAGGCATCCACCCTTGTCATCACTCTGCTGACCGCTTACCGCGACAACGAGGAAGTGCGACGCATCGTCAACGTCATGCTCGGCTACGAGGAAGACTTCGAGCGCGCTCAACTCCAAACGGCCCTGGATGAAGCGCAGCAGGAGAATGAACGCCTCCAGTTCATGCTTGACTCACTCACCCTACGCACACAACAGGGGATGAGATACTTTGAGCAGGTCGCGCCCGTGCAACCGCAGGTCGTCGTACAGGCCCCGCAGGTAGAACCCAAGAAGGATGACCGTATAGACGAGCTTGAATCCCTCGTCCGAGAACTACTCAGAACCCAGCAAAAACCCCAAGAACCCCAACAAGTTCAGGTGGAAAAAAGTGGTTTTGACGAGGCAAGCCCTTGGGTGTTCCCCACGGGTGACAACGAGGACGACTTCGCCCCCCGCATCGACGACACCCCCGCGCTCCCCACAGTGGAAGATCCCGAGCCCGCCCCGGAGCCGGTGGACACGGCGAACGCTGAGACCTTCTTTGGCAACCTCATCGGCTAATCAGGAAAGGAGACAGGAATGGCTTCCTGGGACACCAACATCCCCACGCAGAACAACGCGCCCGCACAAGGCGAGGCCTGGGACTCGTGGGGATCACCCGCTGCACCCACAACGTCAGCCAAGAAGAAGCGCGGAAAGAAGAAGCTCCTCAAGCGTTCCCTCATCGCCCTAGTGCCCGTCGCACTGATCGGCACCTACTTCGGTGTCATCGTCCCCCCTGCGAAGAGCCTCCCCGAGGCCGCTAAAGGCACCTCCACGTTCGTGCCCTACATGACAGCCCTCCACGACTTCGACACCGACGGCCTCAACTCGGTCATCGAGCAGTCCTGGGTCGCGCGCGAGTACGACTACCTCAACGGCAACGAAGCGCGCACCAACGCCGTGCGCACCATCCTCGCCACCGTCACCTACCAGCTCCCCGAAACCGGGCAGCTCACCTGGACAGGCCAGCCCCACCGCAATCCCTTCACCTGGAAGCCCACCACCGCCCCTTCGACGCTCAACAACGGTGAGAACGTGGACTTCCAGCTCGTAGACTACGGGGCAGTCACCCTCGACAAGACCGGCGTGAAGGACGCGCTCGCCAAAGCGAAGCTCACGTCGATCAGCGACGTGGAGTTCAGCCGTAAAGTCACGGATGCGTTCGCCAGCTACATTGCAGCGAACGCCGCCAACCTCCCCACGACCACCGTCAGCCGCCCTCCCATCATGGACTGCACCGGCACCGGCCTCGGCTCCTCCTGCCGACTCTCCAGCGCTGAGGACGTGTATATGGATGACACCCTGTTCGCGTCCGACAGCTTCCGCAAGCTCCAAGACACGTTCAGTGAACTCGCCGTAGACGCGCTCGACCCCGAACACGCCACCGCCACCACGCGCGACGACTCCGACGAAGCCAAGACCACCCGCAAATACGCGGACAGCTACTACACCGAGCCCAACTGGATCGGCGCGCACGCACTCACCAGCGCAGGACAAGACGGATCCCTGCCCGACACGAGCACACTCCCGAGAGTCGGAGACGGCACCTTCAACGCACCCGCAGGCCTGAACACGCCCGTCGTCGTCAAGACCAGCGACGGTACCCCCATTGAGGTCACCCTCAGCGCCTTCCTCACCGGCCCCGACGCATTCCGCGCCATGAGCCAAAAGTCCGCGCAGAACCGAGGCTTCGTCGAGTCCAGCGAAGTGCAGTACGCCTTCTACACGTTCAAGGTCCGCAACCTCGGCACCGAGACCATCACCCTCACACCCGACGACACCCTCGTCGATGCCACACGCAACCCATACACCCGGACGGGCACCGTGTACGGCCTCACCAACAGCGTTACCCTCGCTCCAGGTGAGTCCGGGACTCTCGAGTCCTGGACCTCCTCTACGCGCCTCTCCGAGCTCTACCTCATCTGGGGAGCCTCCTACGACCGAGCAACTAACCCAATCTGGTTCCGAGTCCTCGCCGGCAACCCCTCCAGCGGAAAGTGAACAGACCATGACCATCACACCAATGACCGCCGTCCCCGCAGCCCACGCACAGCAGCTAGGCCTCACCCCCGTCGAAACCCTTGACGGGAAGACCGCACTCGAGGGCATCATCAACGTGTGGCGAGCCTTCATCCGCGAAGGCGGCGACTACCGAACAGCAACCGGCATCGTCACCAACGGCAAAAACGACTTCTGGGTCGCCGTCGCACCCCCACAGGACAACCCAACCTTCAACCTGTGGTCATTCATCATGCCGAAGGTCGCCCCATACTGGACAGCACTCACCAACGGCGGCCCACGCCTCGTATCCCCCAACCTGTCGCCCGTGACGCTCAGCCAGATCGTCGCCCCCGCAAACGCTCCGCTCGCAGCCATCGGTACCCCCGACGCTCTCGCAGCGGCCCTACGCGCATCGGTCAAGGACAAGACCATTCCCGCCGTCGAGCACTCGGCAGTGGCCGACCTCGAAGCCATGATGACCCCCGAGCCGCCACGCAAGTCACTATTCAACCGTGCGCCCGCGCCGCAGCCGCCAGCCCCGCCGGTAGTAGCCCCAGAGCCGCCACAGCCACAAGCAGCTCTCCCTGCGCCGACGCTCCCTGAACCTCCAGCCCCACCGGCCCCCATCGTTCAGGCCCCCGCGCCGGTTACGCCACCTCTAGCACCGGCTCCCGCGCCAACTCCAGTTGTCGAAACCCCGGTGCGCCCCGCACCTGCCCCCACGCCCGTCGCCCCCACGCCCGTCGCCCCTGCGCCTGTCGTACCCAAGCCGGTAGCATCCGCCGCAACCAACGAAGACGACATGACCGGCTTCTTCGACGACGACGAACCCACGGCCACGACCTACAGCCTCCACAGCCTCACCACAGAGGAAACCTGGCCGATCCTCACCCGCCCCGTCGTCATCGGGCGCTCCTCCACGCGCAGCGAGATCAGCGTCAGCCGCGACAGTAGCCTCAGCCGCAGCCACGCCCAGATCTACGAGCAGGACGGCCAAGTCATCGTCACCGACCTTGGCTCCAAAAACGGCACCCACATCGGCGCACACCGCCTCCAGCCCCACACCCCCACCATCGTCCCCGACGGCGCGCTCCTACGCCTCGGCCACGTCGCCTTCAACGTCGTCAAGGAGCAGGCGTGAGCGTCCACACGATCACCCACCGCAACCAACGAAAAGAAAACCAGGACACCTACGCCTGGGCCACCTTCACCGCCGACGGCAAGACCGGCCTCCTCGCACTCATCGCCGACGGCATGGGCGGAGTCGCCAACGGCGCACAGGCCTCCCTAAGCGCAGCCCGCACCTACATGGACGCAATCAAGGCCGGAGACATCACTGACGACACCCTCATCGAAGCCGTCACCACCGCCCACCAGAAGGTCACCGACACAGGAGGAGGTACAACTCTCACCCTCCTACGCCTCTACGACGGCCAGTACTGGATCCTCCAAATCGGTGACTCCCGCGCCTACAAGATCCCCGCAGGCACCCTCGAGGGCACTCAGCTCACCGAGGACCACTCAGCCCTCAACGACTTCAAGCGCCGCGGAGTCACCATCACCCCCGACATCGCCCGCACCTACGCCAGCCGCATCACACGCGCACTCGGCAACCCCAAAGCCGACGGCCACACCCCCGACACGTACACTGGCACCTACCAGAGCGGCGACATGTTCCTCCTGTGCTCAGACGGTTTCTGGCACGCTTACGAGGCCGTCGGCAACAAGCTCGACGCTCTCACAGAAGCAGGTCTCAACGACCTCGCTACGCGCGCACAAGCAGCGGGGGAGCAGGACAACATCACCGCTCTACTCGCCTCAACGGAAGGACTCGCATGACGAACCCGCGCAAAAAGGGCTCAACCTTCGGCAAAGGGGATCGCTACGTCATCAGCTCCGTACTCCACAACGGCACATTCAGTCAGGTGTACGGAGTTTCCGACGCGAAGAACGGTAAGCTCGTCGTCCTCAAAGAGGTTGCAGCCCCCATCCCCGACCCTAAAGGCCGCGGCAAAATCGCCGTCGATAACCTCAAGCGCGAAACGCGCCTCATGCAGCCCCTCACCCACCCTGGCATCCCCCGCATCCTCGATGTACGCGACCGCACCGACAAGCCGGGCGGCAAGTACTCCATCCTCATGGACTACATCAGCGGCTACGACCTTACAGAAGCCGCCAACCGTACTGACAAAGGCCGGTTCAGCGAGCAGTTCGTCGTCTCCAAGATGATGCAGGTCGCCACCATCCTCCAGTACCTCCACACCCTCCCCTCGCACATTCACCACGGCCCCATCGTCCACCGCGACATCAAGCCGAAGAATATCATGTACCAGAACGGCTCCATGGTGCTCATGGACTACGGCCTCGCCGAAGTCATCACCCCCGACAACCAGATCAACACCCACAACCTCGGCACTAAGGGATACGCACCACCCGAGCAGATCACCAAAGGCACCCAGCTTGACATCCGAAGTGACATCTACAGCTTCGGTATGACGATGTACCAGCTCCTCGTCGGCAAACTCCCCGAGTCCGACCGCAGGGGCATCCCCACAGGCCCCGTGGACGCGCACGCAGCCAACCCCGAAGTCAGCCATGCCCTCTCCGACGTGATCGCCAAATGCGTCGCCCTGCGCCCAGATGACCGCTACTCCTCCATGGTCGAAGTCATCGCAGCGCTCAACACCTACAAAACCACCGACAGTCGCCACCGAGCCAAGCACCGCAGACGCATCCGCACCGTCGGCGCACTCGCAGCAGCAGCCCTCATCATGTCAATCGCATCAGCAGGCACCTACACCTACGGAGCCAACGCCGACGCGAACTCCTACGCAGCACTCACCAGCGCCGCCCAAAAAGCAGGCACCGTCGAAGCATGGGAACCCGTCATCAACGCACGCCCTGCCAACATCGACTCCTACTTCGACACAATCACCGCCATCAAGCAGGGCGACGGCAGATTCACCTCCGCTGAGGAAGCCGCCTTCATTCCCCTCGTCCGCGAACACATCAAGGACATTCAAGACAACCCACGCTACCCAGAACTCGCCTACCAGATCGGTGAACTCTACTGGTTCTTCTACGCCAGCGACGCGAACGCCGACGGCCTTGCCCTATCCGCCCCATGGTTCAAGGATGCGATCAACGGCAACTACAACACCGAACAGGCGAGCGCCCTTTACAACATGGGCTCATTCAACCGCGACATCGCATCCGCAATCCAAACCAGTAGCGACACCGGCATGTATCGCGCCTACTGGAACAACCTCACCAGCCTCAACACCGATAACTCCGGCGAGGTCGTGCAGTTGCAGCTCCTCAACTACATCGTGGACTGCATCAACAACTACACGTACAGGCTCCGAACCGACGGTGTGCCCAAAGCCGACGTTGACGCGCAGCTCGAGCGCGCGAAAGACTACCTCGCCCAGCACCCCAACCCGACACCAGGCAGGCCAGCTGAACTGTCAGCCCAGCTCTCCACGAAGCTCGACCAGTCCCGCACCCTCGTTGATGCTGTGTACGCAGCCGAAGGAGCCACCAAGTGATGACCGTATTCACCGCAACGGCAATCGGCCTCGCAGTCGCAGCTCTCATCCTGTTCTTCACCGCTCTCATCCTGTTCTTCCAGTGGGACATCCCAGCAGCGCGCAGGGAACTCAAGGGCCAGGCGTTCACCGACACCGTTGAAACCCTCACCTCGACACTGAGTAGCGACGGATCCGTCGAAGCGTACCGCAAGATGTCCGCCCTATCTCTCGGTGAACACTCGCCCCTGAACGACGCAACGAATAGCGACTCGTTCGACAGCGGTACACTCGCCGACGACACAAGCGGGGCGCTCTCCGGCGACCTCACCCCCGCCCCGCCACAGCCCACCACAGTCACCCCTGCGCCCACTATCGCCCCCAACAAGCCTGCGCCAGCTCAGCCTGTCCCCCTACAGGTCGCAGACACCCCCACGCGAACCACACAGCCACCCGCACCGGCACCGCTCGAGCGCTCCGCTAATGTCGGAGAGGACGACGACACCACGTTCTTCTCAGACGCAAGCACGGAAACCACCGAAGAAGCAGACACCGCGTTCTTCGAGGACACCGAGATTCCTGTCGCAAACCTCGCGCCACAACCATCCGCGCAGCCAACCGACCCGCTCAGTCGCGTAACCTTGGTGTCAGAAGCTCATAGTTGGCGTTAAACCCCATCATCGGAAAGGTTCAAGAATGACTCCCCGGAAGACGACCAAGACGACAGTGCGCATCGCTGCCCTCCTGGCATTCGCCACAGCCACCACCACCGTCGCACCCGCAGCGCTCGCCACCAACGCTTTCGGCACCACCAAGCCCGCCGCCACCGTTGCCCCCGCAGCCGTTACCGCAGCGCCCTCCCCTACAGCGTCCGTTGACTTCGACCTCGGCAACTACTCGCAGGTTCGCAAGTGGCGGGGCACCGCGACTATCGCCCCACAATCCGGCGCGACGATCACCAGCGTTGAAATGCGCCGCTACGACGCTTCCGGCGCGCTCACCGCAGCAGGCCAGGGGACAGTAGGCGTGAACCATCTCCCCGCCGACATCACAGTCCCCACGCGCATCGTCTACATCGTCCACACGGATAAGGGTGTGTACGCTGCGGGCATCCTCGCCACCAACACCGGCGCAACCCCCATCACTATGACCGGAGTCATCCCCACGGACTCCGGCGCGCTCGCGCTCGCGGACGGCTCCTACACTGTCGGCACCGGTCGCGTCCCCGCGTCCGGCACCCCCACCGTCACATGGGACAACACGACCTTCACGCTCGGCGCGCACACCACCGTCGGCGAACCGTCGATCACAGCTATGACGCTCGACCCGGCCACCGGCCCTGCATGGGGCTTCTACACGACCCTCCCCGCCCTCACGGCAACGATCAGCAGCGACACGCAGATCGTGTCCGCCACGACCGACGAGGGCTACTCGGTGAACCTTAGTGGCACCACTGCCACCATCAACCTGGCTGGCAAGCCCAGCAAGGCCACACTGCGCATCACCGACGAGTTTGGCCGCACCGCCAGCCAGTCCATCAACGTCCCCTACGACGACGAAGGCCCGCAGTTCTCCAACCTCCGCGCAACCGGAGGCCAGGTCAACGCATATGGCGACTACGCCACCTCCGGCAACGTCACCATCAGCGGCACCGCCACCGACAGCCCATCGGGCGTGTACTCCGTTGAGCTCGTCAAGGACGGCGAAGTTGTCACCACCCTCAAGCGCCAGGGCGGCAACTTCACATTCACGATCACCGAAGCAGGCACCTACAAGGTACAGACCATGGACGAAGCAGGCCTCACCAACGAGGTCGGCCTCAGCGCCTTCACCGGCGGCGACACCGACGTGGTAGCCGTGGACTCCACCATCCCCACCCTCACTGTCCCCGACGCGATCACCAACGCCAAGACCCTCGGCGACGGCCAGTACTGGCTCACCTCCGCCCCCACAGAAGACCTGACGTTCACATTCAGCGACGACCAGGCCCTCTCCCCGCGCGGCATGAGCCTCATCTTCGACGGTCGCCCCATCGCCCCAACCCGCGAAGCCGACAACAAGTACACCTTCACGATCCCCGCATCAGAGTTCAACGACGGTACGCGCCACCAGATCGACTTCTACGGCGCAGACCGCGGCCTCCACCGCACCTCCTGGACCGGCACGATCTCCACATCCACCAGCCAGGCCACCATCAACGCCACTGTCCGCAACCCCGGCGACATGAACGTCACCCCCTACGGCGTGTTCTCCCGCACCCCCATCCAGGTGCAGCTCACCCCACAGGGCGGCGGTGGCCTCGCGCAGACCTACAGCGACCCCACCAGTGGCATGACTGTCTCCCCCGACGGCGTTGCCACCATCACCGGCAGCGTCAACGACCCCACCGTCACCGTCACCGACCCGCTGGGCCGCTCCCAGACCCTCCATGTTGCAACAGCGCTCGGTTGGCCGTCCACGCGCGCAGCCGTGGACACTCAGGCCCCCACGATGACCACGGACATCACCGCCACGGATGGGACATGGTTCTCATCAACCAGCGGGGCGATCAACAGCTTCACCGCCCACGACGACAACGGCATCGCCACCATGACCGCCACCGTCAACGGCACCCAAGTCGCCACCATCAACCCCAGCGACAAGGCCGGTGAAGCCGCCACCACCGGCACCCTCGACGTGGACTACACGAAAGCCACGCGCGCGGAGGACGGCTCCTACCAGGTCACCATCACCATGACCGACCTCGCAGGCAACGTCAGCTCTCGCAACTACACGTTCTACGTGGACGACCAGGCACCGACGATCATGAACTTCGTCGTCGTGAACCCGTCCTACGCGCCGGGCAAGACCATCAACGGATCCGACCGCTACGGCCTGTTCGTTCAGGGAGCCACACGCATCAAGGCTCAGGTCTCCGACCCCGCCCCATCATCGGGCATGGGTAACGCTCTCATGACGTTCTACACGCCATCAGGCACCGTCATCCGCACCGAGTCGGCCCCCATCAACTCCGGCGTGGCCGAGTTCGACATCCCCAGCGGCTTCAAGGGCTTCGTGTCCGCCACAGCCACCGACAAGGTAGGCAACATCAGCGACAGTCAGCGCCCCGACGGCCTCGTCTCCGAGGACTCCAACACGACGATCACCAGCACCGACATTTCTGTTGAACTCGGAGCCCCAGCAGCGACCAACAGCGCTGGCGTGCCCCTCTACAAGGACTCCGCATCCGGCACTCTCACCGCCGTCGCCACACACTCTGGTATCCGTACCCTCACCTGGGGATACGGTGACACAACCCTGGGTACTGCGACCGTCTCCCCCGACGGCCAGGTCGATAACCCCGCAGTCCAGGTGACCGCCACCGATAAGAACCTCGTCACCGGCGTATCCGTCCCCCTGACGCTCGCCGGTGAATACCCCGCTCAGGATGTGTGGATCCACGTCGCCGACAATGCTGGCTACGAGGCTGAAACGCGCCGCACCATCAGCGTGGACGCAACCGCCCCCGAGCTCACGGTCACGTTCGACCAGACCAACCAGTCCGGCTTCTACAATACCGACCGCCACGCCACGGTTACCGTCCGTGACAGCAACTTCGACCCTGGTAGCCTCACCACAACCGGCCTCGTCGGCACGTGGGGCACATGGGTTCACTCTGGCGACACCTGGACGAACACCATCACGTTCTCCGACAACACGGACTACGACTTCACCTTGTCCGCAGCGGACATGGTGGGCCACCAGTCCAACACCTTCACGTCGGGTCGCTTCACTGTGGACAAGGTAGCCCCCGTCGTCTCCGTCGCCTGGAACACCACCGACGTGCGCAACGGCAAGTACTACAACCAGGTACGCACAGCCACCGTCACCGTCGTTGAAGAGCACTTCGACCCCGCCCTCAACCAGCTCACCGGCACCGGCAGCATCAGCGGTTGGAGCAGCGTCGGATCCACGCACACGGCGACCGTGACGTTCCCCGAGGGAGTCCACACCTTCGGTTTCCGCACCACCGACCAGGCAGGCAACCCCAGCAACGAGGTCACCGAAGGCGAGTTCATCGTCGATACCACGAAGCCAGAGATCAGCATCAGTGGCCTCACGAAGGGCACCGCCTACTACCAGCTCCCCACCGTCGGCGTGACCTACACCGACACCAACGCAGACACGAGCAGCGTCACCGCCGTCCTCGTAGGCCGCAAGGGCAACGTCTTCAAGCCCTCAATCAGCGGCGGCTACCTCGACCTCTCCGAGATCCCCGAGGAAGCCAAATACGACGACCTCTACACCCTCACCATCAAGGGCACCGACCTCGCAGGCAACGACCAGACCGCCAGCGTCGAGTTCATCCTCAACCGCTACGGATCCAACGTGGACGTAACCGGCACCAACTACCAGGGCCGCTACCTCCAAGCCCCCGTGGACGTTGACCTCGCAGAGACCACCGTCGAAGCCCTCAACGAGGACAAGACCGATATCAAGGTCACCCTCGACGGCGCACCATACCCCGTCGCCCCCGCCCTCCAGTCCATCACGCGCACGGGTGGCGACACCGATGACTACGTGTACGCCTATCACATTGATAAGGCAGCATTCCAGGACGAGGGAACCTACCTCATCCAGGTCATCTCCCAGACTGAGGGAGGCCTCGACCAGGTGAGCCGCCTCGGCTACAGCTTCGTCGTGGACTCCACCAACCCGGAGATCCAGGTATCGGGCATCCGAAACGACGCAGCCTACCGCTCCGAAAGCCGCGACTTCACCGTCACCCCACGAGACATGACCACCGTGACCCTCGAGGCCCAAGTGGACGGAAAGCCTATGCAGCTCCTCTCCGACGAGAACGGGATCTACACGGGCACCCTGCCGCAGTCCACGGGCGCACACACGGTTGTCCTCAAGGCCACCGACATGGCAGGCAACGTCACCGAGACAACGATCAGCGACGTGTACGTCAACGCCTCCACCTTCGGGCAGGTCATCAACTGGATCCGCCACCACGTCCTCGCAACCAGCGCCGCAGGCGGCATCCTCGCAGCAGCCGCAGCGCTGATCGTGTGGGCCCGCCGACGCAAGAACACGGACAACTGACCTGCACTCGCCCACAGGGGGAGGAGGACCAGCATCATGTTGGATACCTCCTCCCCCTTCAACATGCCACGGTACAAGCAGAAGAGAGATCCCCGGAAAATGGTAGGATTGTTCAGGAAACATCAGCCAGAAGGAGCAGATATGGTATCCAGAAAGCCGTCCCGACTGCGGCGAGCACTTACTGCGCTCACAGTCGCCGCCATCGCAGCAGTGGGACTTGTTGCCACCCCCACCGTCCAACAGGCAGCACATGCGGAAACAGTGCCCGCGTACAATACGCCGACGTTCGCGCCCGACGTGTTCTACGTGTACGTCAAGAAGGGCGAGTATCTGTGGTACAACTTCCTCGGTAAACAGCCCGAGTATGTCCTTGACGAGGACGGTAACGTCGCCAACATGACTGCGTGGCAGGATGGCATGGCCTCTCACTACGCAAAGCACGATGGCATCTTTCAGGTGTACTACGTGCCCCACATCGACGCGAATAACCAGTATTCGGACAACCAGTTCTTCTGGAACGTCCAGGCCGTCAGCGCAGCAGACAAAACGATCCCCGGTCGTGTGTGGGCCGACAAGGTGTTCGTCGGCCAGCGGGAGTCTTTCAACTGGGATAACCCCGCAACCCCGCAGCCGGGCTCTATCGGCGAGATCAGCCTCATCGCTGTTTCTCCAACCGGCTACAGGTACAGGCTCACAGCCCGCGAGTACGGCGGCATCCAATCCCTCATTACCGCCACATCCTCTGGTATCAACAAGGTCGTCACGAAGGACGGGCAAGACTACTGCGAACCGACATACCAGTCCTACGATGACTGGGCAATCCGCGACGGATCAGGCTACGACGCATACACCCCCAACGGACAAACCTCCGGCACGTGGGTCAACCACTACCGCACCAACTACAAGTGCGGCGAACGCTACAAGCTGTTCTTCACCACCCCCGCAGCCGACCTCCCCGAAAGCATCCTCCCCACCCTCAAGACGCTGGGCACCCCCACCGTCGAACTGAAAGACCTCGGTAACCACAAGGCGCAGGCTGTCATCAGTGGCCTCGACAAGTTCGCGTCCTACACCTTCACCGCCGCCGGGAAGGAAACCACTGTCCAGGGCAAGACCAGCGTCACCATCAACATCGATGCAGACAAGGCCGTGGACTGGACCCTTAAGGCCGCATCGAGCAACGAAATGCACCTGATGATGAGCGACGTGGAAATGCTCGGAGGCATCACCATCCAGGCCCTCAACGGCCCCTCCGCAGGCGACGCAACCGTTTATTGGGACGACCGTAACCTCACGTCCTGCCGCTACGTAGAGAACACCCGCACCCCATGGGAAGCACTCGCAGGCGTAAACTCTGACACCCCCTCTGGTGTGCACGGCTGGAACGTGAACAACACGAACCCGAAGCTCCACCCTGAATGCAGGTCGATTGAGCAGGCCACGCACGGTGACGGTCGAATCATCGACACCTGGGCGCGCTCTGGCGAGGCTCGCGAATGGACAGGAACCTTCACCCCCGAAACACCGTCCATCGCCCTGACTAAGACTGTCACCGAGAAGACCTACGGCGACACCAGCACCGAGCTCCACTGGACCTACACGGCCATGAACACGGGCAACGTTCCCCTGACGAACGTCCGCATCATCGACGACACCTACGACGGCGGCTACACGGGCACCGACCCGAACACCGTCAACACCGTCACCGAAGCCTGCGCAACCGTCCAGCCCGGCAACACCTGCACCTGGAAGAACATCACCAGCCCCCTCGTGGACTCCGACTTCCCCGACGCGGGTAAGACGATCGCGAACACGGCGAAGGCCACCGGCATTAGCCCCGCAGGCATCACCGTCACGTCCGACCCGTCCTCCGACTCCTCCACCTACGTCCCCGCCAAGCCAGCGCTCGAGATCGAGAAGACCGTGGACAAGCCAGAGTTCCACTCCGGCGACAAACTCACCTGGACGTTCACCGTGCGCAACACCGGCGACATCAGCCTGCACGACGTGACCGTCGTCGAGGACTCCTACAACGGCCACAAGTCCCTGTCGGCAGTCACATGCCCCGGCACGACGCTCGACGCAGGCGCATCCATGACCTGCACGGCTACATCCGACACGAACGACGATGACATCCGACAGGGTGACGTGACAAACACTGCGCACGCAACCGGCATCTCCGACGGGCGCAACCGCAATGTCGAGTCAGCACAATCTACAGCCAAAACTGTGGGTAAACTGACGCCCGTCACCGTCATCCCGCGTCTGCCCATGACCGGCGGCACCGGCATTGTAGTCATTGCCGGCATCGCGATCATCGTAACACTTTCAGTCGCAGGTATGACTGTCGCCTACAAGCGTCGCTCCAACAAGGGCGACGACAACTGACCCCCCAAAGAAAGGAATCTGTCTTGAAGAAGACGACCCACCGATACACCGTCGCATCCGCGACCGCAGCCCTCGCGCTCGTGAGCCTCATGGGCGCAGGCATCGCCAACGCAGCCCCCAGCCCCATCCTCGACGGTGGCCCCACCCAGGGCACCATCAAGATCCACAAAATCAAGGGGGTGGAGAGCGGTACCCGCGCTGACGGCACGCCGCTCTCCGACCAGGCTCGCCAGGCACTCGGCGAACCACTCGCCAACGTGACGTTCGATCTGTACAAGATCGACGGCATCGACCTGCACTCCACCGCAGGTATGGCCATCGCAGAGAAGGCCGCGGACCTCACCCTGACCCCGGAGATCGTCGCCTCCGGCAAGCTGTCCATCGACGGTAAGGACTACACCTTCACGAAGGCGACGAGCGTCACCACCAACGCCACTGGTGACGCATCCGCGACTGTCGAGCTCGGCGTGTACGTCGTCAACGAGAACCTGGCGAACTACCCAGGTGACGCATCGGCGATCACGCCGGCTGCGCCGTTCCTGGCGATCATGCCTCAGACGAACCCTCGTAATCACTCGGATTGGATGTACGACATCGACATCTATCCGAAGAACACGGAGAACAGCATCGAGAAGACCGTCAAGGACGGTAACCCTGGCACCCAGAACCAGGACGGCTACAAGGTCGGCGAGAACCTGACCTACACGCTCGCCTCCACCGTCCTCGCAGGCGATAGTAACGGCGATGGCCAGGTCAACGGCGCAGACCTGGGCTACTACTACGTCCAGGACACCCTCCCCGAGGGCACCGAGTACGTGTCCAGCAAGGTCTCCGTCGGCGACACTGCACTCACCGAAGGCGCGGACTACGTACTCTCCCAGACTGGCAACCAGCTCGGCTGGTCCGTGACAGCAGACGGCCTGAACAAGCTCGCCGCCAACACCGGCAAGAAGTTCACCGTCGAGATCGTCACCCGCGTCACGGCGAACAACGTCACCGGCGAACTCAAGAACCAGGCATGGTTCATCCCGTCAAACAACTGGCTCATCAACAACGGCAACAAGCCAGGCACCCCCGGCAACACCCCACCCGAGACCCCCAACAAGCCACCAAAGTCGCCGGAGGTCGTCTCCAAGTACGGTGACATCGTGCTTAAGAAGACGGCGACCGACGGCACCGTGCTCGCGGGCGCGGAGTTCAAGGTCTACCGCGCCACAGGTGGTACCGTTTGTGATGCTGCCGCCGTTTCCGGCGAGCCGATTGCCACGTCGGCCCCCACCGACGCGCAGGGCTTCACGAAGATCTCCGGCCTCCAGCTCTCCAACTGGTACAACGGCGCAGAGCAGACCAGCCTGCACTCCTACTGCATCGTCGAGTCCAAGGCCCCCGAGGGCTACAACCTCCTACCGAGCCCCGTCAAGTTCGACCTGACGGTTCCCGGAGAGGTCACGGACCTGGCCGCAGCGTTCGCGGACCCGCAGCGCGACGTGAACACCACAGACGACACGGGCGGTTCTCGCACCATCGTGGACACAAAGAAGCAGCTCCTACCGTTCACGGGTGGCGCAGGCGTGGGCGTGATCGGTTCGGTCGCTGTCATCATGGCGGGCGCGGCTGGGTTCTTTGCCCTCCGTTCTCGCCGTAAGCAGGATGAGACCGCCTGACGGTCCCTCTTCCATCCCATTTTGAGGCCCCGCGCTGACTGGCTAAGCTGCGAAGCGCGGGGCTTCCCCATGCCCAGCAGCAACTAAACAACACGGGACAAACAGCAACAATTTATCTGGAAAACCTTAGACAGATGATATTCTTTATACGGTAACGTCAATGCAGGAAGGGAACCCATGAAGGCAGCAACCATGCGACGCTTCGCCGCAGCGCTCATGCTCGCCGTCGCTCTCATGCTCGCCTACCCCACTGTAGGCACCATCTGGGAAAACCAGCAGGCCCGCGAAGCAGCAGTCCAGCAAACCCAGCAGGCCGAAACCCTCAAGCGACAGCAGCCCGAGAAGGTCGAACAGGCACTCCGTGACGCTCACGCCTACAACCAGTCCCTCGCAGGCGTTCCCCTTGCCGACCCCTACACTGCTACCCAGAGTGAGCAAGACGCAGCTGCCTACGACAACTACCTGCACCAGCTCGCCGACACTGACGTAATGGCTCGCATCAGAGTCCCCGGCGTCGGAATCGACCTACCCGTCCACCACGGGACCAGTGATGAAGCCATGCGCACCGGCGCAGGCCACCTCTACGGCACAGCACTCCCCGTCGGCGACACGAACGCCCGCCCGGTCCTCTCCACCCACACAGGCCTACGCAGCGCCACGCTCTTCGACCGCCTCAGCGACGTGAAGGTCGGAGACGTGTTCTACGTGGACGTGTACGGCGAAACCCTCGCCTACGAAGTCACCAGCATTGATGTCATCACCCCCGACCAGATCGAAGCCCTCGCCCCTGTCCCCGGCAAAGACCTCGTAACCCTCATGACCTGCACCCCCTACGCAGTCAACTCCCACCGCCTCCTCGTCACCGGCGAACGCATCCCCTACAACCCCGAAACCGACCCCACTGCAACAACAACGACTCCCGGCCCCGTCGAGTTCATCCTCAACACGATCACCCCACTGCCCTGGTACATGCGCCTCATGGGAACAGCATCCCTCGGTGCTCTCATCACGGGCATCGTCATGGTGATCCCCACGAAGAAACGCCCACGACCACAGGGGGACGCATGAGTAGCATTGAAACCCTCGAAAAACGCACCGTGAGCGCCCTGTCCTACTTCGGGCTCTACAAGCTGCACCTCGCGAACCTCTACCTCGCCTACGCGCAAACCCAACCGTGGATCCTCAACAAGACGGAGCTACACGACGTTGCGCGCTCCATCATCCCCACCCTCAGCTGGAAGCTCGACGGCACAGCCATCACCACAGCAGCCCACTACCGACTCGCCTACTCCACCATCAAAGACGACCCTTTCATCACCGACGACGACAAGCAGATCATCTACGACGCATGGCAGGCCCTCCGCTGGCGCACCCACCTCCTCGACCTGCACACCAACCAAGAAACACTCGACGCAGACAGTCGCCTCGAACGCCGCAAAACCAACACCCCCAACTGCCGCTGGATCCTTGAGGCCCGCACCTTCGGACAAGGAATGCCCACATTCCATACATGGTGGGAACACCCCGACGTGCAAGAACTCTTCCACAACACCATCGGCACCACCACACCCATGATCGAAGCACTCGACGCGCTCCCCAAAGGCTTCGACATGTGGGTAGCCCTCGACGGCCAATTCTCCACCGGCCAACACACCCCCCTCACAGACGCATCCCTCAACTGGATGCGCACCCACGACGGGCAGCCCTGGCAACAGTGGGCTTGGGAGCACTTCGCCGACGACGATGCCCCCCTGCCTGCGCGCCTTGCCGAGAACGAATGGCGCTCGCGGGGCGGCTGGTGGACCATCGACCCCACCCTCGGGCGACAGATGGTCGCCTTCCCCGACGAGTACTCCACCCTCGAACCAACCGACCTGTTCGCCCGCCCCCCATTCATTGACCTCGGACTCGCAGGCCCCCTCACTTACGGAGACAGCCTCACCCTCCACCTCAACGGCGACAGCATCAGCATCGACGACCCTGATCTTGCGGGACTCCCCTCATCCGTACCTCTCCCGCCACTGGACCAAATCACCGTCGATCAAGCCTCCGAGCCTGGGATTACGCACGCCGCACCAGGTCATGTCGTCACTTACACGATGACGGCAAACGCTACCCTCGAGGAGTACTCCAATGACCTCTACTAGCATCAGACGCGCGCTACGAATCTTCGTGCGCCCCAACAAGGCCTTCGCTCTCCGCGGCCCTCAAAGCGTCTTCTCCGGCCCCGTCGTCCCCACGCCTCCCGTCCCACAGCCTCCCGCGATGGGGCCAGCCGGGCCAGGCAGCGCACCAATCCCGCCCACGCCAGAAGCCGCTAAGGATCCGCGCAACCGCCCCTACGGGCACAACAATGCAGCCTTGCGCTCTGAGTTCTACTACGTCGCCTTCCAAGACCACGCGCCCGGCCCCTTGAAGCACACGGCCCCCGACACTCTCCTACCAACACGCAACCCCGCCACCTGGTACGCGCCCGCCCTCAACATCCTCCACAACGCTCCCTACAGCTCCACCTACACGGACCTGTTCTCATGGGTGGACCTCATGGAACCAGCACTCGCTATCGACGCTGACCTCCTCCAATGGGCCAAGCTCCCACCCCAGGGCAAACAGCAGGCACTCACCGCCCACATGCGCCGACTACGTGCCCTCATGGACGCTGGACTCCGCGTCGGAGCAGTACGCGAAACCCACGCAACAGGCACCGTGAACCTCAACCTGTCAGCCTACAAGCGACAGGGCTACTCCTTCGCAGAATGGGCCGAGAATATGGCCTCCGGCAGCGCCCACATCCCCCTGCCCCTCATCGTCTCAATCCTCAACGCACACCCCGACTTCACCACACCCCAGCAGGTGATCCTCCACCTCCAAACACAGATGAGAGTGAGCGACCTATGATCGACGACTACACGGCCCTATGGGTCGCCCCCATCAACGACGTAGGCCTCCCCGCGCGCGCCGCCGAACAAGAAGGCCCCCACGCACTCGCCGAGCTCGCAGAAGCCCGCGACATCCTCACCCCCGACCACGCAATCAATCCGAAAGCAGTCCTGCGCCAAATCGCATGGCGCAAATACGAACAGGCGTGCAGGACCACACGCCGATACGGAACACTCAGAAAGGACACCCCCAATGGACAACAACGATGACTTCTGGGATCTCCCAGTCGCCGACGAAGACACCTACGAGACAACAACACTCCCCACCGCAGACGAGCCGGCTCCCGAAGTGGAGAAGAAGCGCAACGCGCGCACCGTGATCCTCGGCAGCATCACGCTCGCCCTCGTGATCCTCGTGGCCCTCGTGGTCGCTATCGGACTCAAAAACTGGCACAACGCACCCGCCAACGCAGGGGCAGAAGCCTCCACGCCGCAAGCAACCATCGCACCCACAATCCCTACACCTGACGCGACAGTGGCACCGCAGCCTGCCCCCTCCCAGCAGACACCCACGCAAGACCCTGCAACCACAGTACCAGCCACCCCTGCTCAGCCGACACCAAGTGCGACCATCGACCCCAACAGTCTGACGTTCGCACCGGCACAGCAGGCGCGCGCCGTCGTCATCGGGAAAGACATCACCGCAGTCAACGGCCAGCTGGTCTTCACCCTGCGCATCAACATCCCCCAAGTCACACAGAACGGCACCGTCGCATACGTCGTCACCAAGAGCCAGTACGACTCCTACGAATCAGGCTCCCTCATTGACGTTCAGTACCGAGTCGATCAGGACGGTCGCATCGCTATCGTCCGCTAACGAGCGCCGTACACACCACAACACGATCCCATAGGGTTTAATGGAGATGAACACGCGCAAAGCGCACATCAACCAAGGAAAGACAAGATGAGCCACAACCCCATCACCCCCCCACGCATCGCCAGAGCGAAGGGCATGACCAAACGTGATGTCCTCAAGCAAATCGTGGACACCCCAGACCCCCACGCCTTCAAGGCGGTCGCCGACAAGATCTACCTCGTCAGCCTCATCACCGACCCCTCCAAGGTTATCCCCGGCAAGAAGAACCCCGACGGCACCCCACAGCGGGGCATGGTCGTCGGTTATCGGTTCCACACCGATGTTCCGCTACGCATCCCCGACTTCGGGACGGGGAAGAAGTTCCGACGCGACCCTTACGCGGTTGAGAACCCCACGCACTATAAGGACGTGGAAGCCGACACAGAGTTTGACCTCACGAAGGGAGAGCTTGCCGGACTTGCCGGTAAGATCGGCACGCACATCACCGGCCAGAACCCGAACATCGACCGGGAACAAGCCCTAGAGATCGAGGCGCGATGGGGCCATGGTTCCAGCCCAGACAGTCGCCCCAGCGCCGTCCTACTACGCCCCAACGCTCGCATCATGGGCGTGAGGTCACTCATCGGCGTGTATCCAGAGATCCCTGTCCTCAACTATGTCGCTACAGAAAGCTGCGAAGAAGGAGAGAACTCGCAGCCTTTCAAGGCTAAGGGCTACAGGGCGCTACGCCCCGAGTTCGAGGGTACGAAGTTTGCGCCTCTCGGCTACAACCCGTCTGAGCGCCCCCACACTCCAGCGAAAAGCCGAGAGCAGAAGGCAGCTGAGGAATCAGCAAAGACGGCGAAGCTCCTTGCCAAGCTCTACCCCGACAGTGGCGACTGACAGAGCAAGACGCATCCCCGCACGGTCGTCAACGCTCTCACTCCACACCCATCAACCGCAAGAAAGGAACGCCTGCCGTGAAACTCGCCCCCGCGATCACACGCGCTGCTCTGACGTGCGCCCTCATCGTGACCCCAGCAGCCACCGGAACAGCCGTTAGCGCAGCCCTCGCCGCCCCCACGCAGGGAGTCGTCGCCGCCTACGACAGTGACGCGAACACCAACACGCCCACCCCGCAGCCCACGCAAGCGCCCGGCACTACTCAGCAGGGCACGCAGCAGACCCCCAACCAGCCGCAGCCCACGCAGGGTAGTAACGGCCCATCCAAGCCCCAGATTGACGTGACCAACCCCGGCACTGATCCGCTGGTCAAAACCGACCACTCGAAGGACAAGGGCGGCTGGCTGTCGGGCGGTTGGACCGACGATGAGAGCGTCAAGCAGGGCGCGGAGAGCGCCCGCCCACTCCTGGGCTTCCTCTCATTCGCTATCGGATGGCTCCTTAGCATCATGATCGCGCTCGTCACAGTCAGCAACATGCTCGGCCTGTTCTACGTCGCCGTCAGTATCGGCTTCATCCGCACCATCCTCTCGGGTGGCATGTACGGCAACGGCACCGGAAGTCAGTCCGGCGCGAACTCCATGGGAATGGGCATGGGCATGAGCGGTAACCCCAACGGTGGCGCAAAGGCACAGGGCGGCTGGCTCAAAGGCATCCGAGTCATCCCCGCCGCAGCTATTCAGGCAGTCGAGATGGCCGAGTCTGGCGAACGCGGAGGCCCCTCTGGTAACCAGATGGGCGCAATGATGCCCGGCAGCTTCGGCGGGGCCCCGCAGCAGGTTGGAGGCAGCGCGAAGCCCATCACGCCGATCCGCTACTACCTCCAGAAGCAGGCACTCGAGCTCGTAGCCCTCGGCGTAGCGATCATCCTCCTGGTCCTGTCCAGCGTCCTTGTTGATACCGGCATCGCCTTCGGCAACGGCCTCAGCCAGGTTCTCTACTGGATCCTGTCCCAGATCTTCTAACCCCCACCGGGGCGACGCTCCTCCGCCAAACAACAGTGGGGAGCGTCGCCCCCGCACCCGCCAGAAAGGAAGCCCATGAGCACCTTCAAGGAAGTGTTCAGGCAGCGCTTCATGCCTAACAGCCGCCGCCAGGCCACCGAAAGCGCGCGCGTCTCCGCATCCACAGCAGACGCGCTCCTCACCATGCTCAAGGAGCACGTCCCCACCAACGGAGACGTTCTCGAGTTCGACATCATCCGTGTAGCCGAGGAAGCCGCCGTCATTCAGGCCATGTCCGACCTCAAGATCATGGCCGCCTATAACATCTGGCAGGACACGGAGGTACGCACCAAGTACTACGCCTCCATCAAGACCCTGGAGTTCTCATGACCGTCAGAACCCCCCGCATCCGACAGACAGCAGAAACATGCCAGGTCAGCCACGCCCTCGCACACGAGATCATCACCCGATACGGTGAATGGACGGCCAGCCAGTCAACCAGCGCCACCCAGCCGACCACCGTCAGCTACCTCGGCATCATCGAGTTCTCCAACGGCACCCCCAGCTACGGACTCAACGAACGCCAGCCGCTCGAGGCCCAGTACGCAGCCTTCGCAGCCGACTACGGCTACGACATTGAACTCGCCCGCATGGTGCTCGCCGCATACGCGAACGCCATTATCCGAGACCTCGCCACGTCGGGGCGCGCAGTCCTCCGCGGCATCGGCGCACTCCACATCAGCGACACCGGGAAAGTCCGCTTCAACCGGGCAACCGCCGTCGCCAAATGGGCTGGCACCGACACGACCTTCCGCACCTGCGTCAACCCAGCCTTCCGCCAGCGCTTCAACGACCTACAGGAGGCCACAGCCTAATGCAGGGAGCAACCCACCGCGCCGGAGGCGCAGCAGCGTGCATGATCGGCTACACGGCCCTCGCCGCACACCACGCGCCACTCATTGAAGCGGCCCCGCTCGCCTCACTGGTCGTCCTCTACCCCTTCGCCCTGTGGGGATCCACAGCAAGCGACCTTGACCACCACCCCGGCAGTGTGTGGGATGAAGTGAAGCTCGCCGGCGAACGCTCAGGCCACACGATCCCCTCCCAGGATCCCGTATCCAGGACAATCAGCCATATCCTGCACCTCACGCGACCACTGCGTGACATTGCGCCCCGTAAGTCACGAACGGCGCAGATACTCAGTATCCTTGACTGTAAACACAGGTCTTGGCAGACCCACAGCGAGTTGCCATTCCTGCTCCTCTTCGGAGCACTCACGCAACTTAATCCACTCACGACCAACCTAGGGGAGGCACTAACCCAACTCATACTTACCGGCATCATCATGGGCCTCATCGCCCACCTCACTCTCGACCTCCTGACCCCCGAGGGACTACCGTTCGCAACGGGACTCTTCATCAACCGAGTGATACTCAGAAAGAAGGTCCTACCTGAACGGATCAAGATCATCCCTCACGTCAAACCCAAAAAAAAGGGCGAACCCGGCTTCTTCTCCACTGGTGGCACTTGGGAGAAGAAGATCGTGTTCAACATCCTGCACGCAGTCAACCTGGGACTCCTGGGCTGGCTGATCTACAGGCTCGGAATCGCCCCGTACACATCGTTCCAGATCATCTGAATCGACACAGAAAGACACCGAAGAATGAAACTCTCCCCACGCATGGGCATGGGCCGAGCGGCACTCGCAACGCTGTTCCTGGCCGTCGCCCCAATCGTTGCCACCACAACCGCTGCGACAGCGGCTCCCGTCACCGCGCCCGCGAGCGCGTCGATCAGCGTCACTGCACCAACAGTTGGCGTGCTGCCCGCAGCCGACGGCAATGGCGCTGGCAACGCCACACAGGAGGCCGACAAGGCTCTACGTACCACCGTCGCTAAGGATCTGGCCGGGAACACCTACCAGCTCAGCGGCGGCGGCACCGTCAACGGCTCGGACATTATCAAGCCCGATGGCACGATTAACCAGGCCATCTACGAACAGCTCACATCTTCGGCACAGACCCAGTTCGCCAACGACCTGATGGCCAAGACCGACAGCTACACTGAGCCGACTGCTCAGGACTACACTCCGTCCCTCGCCAAGTCCGCTGGCGTGAACTCTGAGACGAAGCAGAACTGGTTCAAGGAGCTCCGCTCCAACTCGGGCCTCGGTTCCAAGCTCCTGACCTCGACGCTCGCTCGCGGCGTGTACGCCGACCTTGACGGCGGCGCGCGCTGGTTCGCTCCGTTCAGCGGTCCACTGTCCACAGCTCTGGGCTTCCTAGCCATTCTGATCCTCGCGGGTACGACGATCTCAGCTGTCATCGACCTGGCGTACATCACCATCCCCGCGTTCCAGGTGCTCTCCGATGCCGTCGCTAACGGTGGCGGCAACGGCAATGGCGGCGGAGGCAATCTGCGCCAGGCAAGCGCCAAGCTCGTGTCCACAGCAGCCCGAAAGGCCGTTGAAGCTGAAGAGAACGGTCAGAACGCCGTCTGGGTGTACTTCAAGAAGGCAGCAGGTAAGTATCTGGCCGTCGGTTTCACCCTGTGCTTCCTCGCCTACAACCTCCTGTGGAGTCTTGTGGGCACGGCCATGGACCTTGTGACCGGAAGCCTCTTCTGATCCGCTCGAGGGCAGGGGAGCAACATGCCAGCTCCCCTGCCCTCATCGACATCCACAACACGCACACGCTCACGCAAAGGCAAATGACCCAATGACCCCCACGCAGACACTCGCAGGCCCCCGCAAGGTGCTCCTGACGCTCCTCGCTACCCTCGTCGCGCTCATCCTCTCTGTCGGGCCAGCCTTCGCGGACGACAACGTGCGCGCTACCACCTACATCGCCAAGAACGATGTCAACATCTCCGCCATCGTCACTGAAGCGAACCGGAGCCTCAAAAACTCCCCCGAGATCATGGCTTACGATGCCAAAGAAGGATCCGTCAGTTTCGACTTCACGACGTACAACAAGCTCGACAGCAAGGACAAGCAGACCTTCATGCAGGCCGCGCTGTCGGCTACCAGCAAGAGCGGCCTCGGTGGGCAGCGCAAGTCCAAGCTCTATTCCTTCATCAGTCAGCAGGACGGCAAGGTCTCAGCAGCGGTCAGTAACCTAACGACTGACGCATCCGCGAACTTTTACAGCGCTATGGCGCTCCTCAAGCCCTTCACTGGCCCATTCAGCACATTCTTGGGGCTCGTCGCGATCCTCATTATCGTTTTCGTGACGACGAGCCTCCTCATCGACCTGGCCTTCATCGCGATCCCCGTGTTCCAAGTCGGCGACGCGGACAAGGGCATCACCCGCAGGTTCATCTCGTCAGCAGCCCGACGAGCGGTGCGCGAGGAAATGGACAGCAACAAGTCCGCTGTGTGGATCTGGTTCAAGCGGAGAGTCTTCGTCATGGCTGGACTCGCCATCGTGTTGGTCTACCTCGTGAGCGGCAGTATCTATGAGATCATGGGGTGGTTCCTCCAGGTCGCCGGAGTGAAGTAAGAAAGGTTACGTAAATGAAGAAGATTCGCAGTGTTATGCGCTCGACTGTGCGCCGCATCAAGAAGGCTGCTCCCCGCGTCGTCATGTTCCTCATGGCCCTCGTCGTCACGAGCGGCGTTATCGTTGCTCCCGCAGCGTTCGCCGCCGACGAGAAGACCCCCACGGGCGGCAATGCCACGAGCCGTACCGCTGCGATCATCAACCTGGCGAAGAACCAGAAGCTCGCAGACACCAATGCCAGTAGCCTCAAGCCGGAAGAACTGCGGATCCTCGGCACCTTCGCATCCAACTTCTACGTGCCCTTCCAGAGCCAGTTCAACTACAACGGCTCGATCATGAAGAAGGACAGCGACGCTCGCGACGCGACACAGAAGTCCGTGTCCAGCGCCCTACAGTCCACCGTCGGTATGAGCGCCGACTCTGCCGACTCGGTTGCCGCCTACATCATCGGCAACGTCTGGCAGGGCGGCACCGACCTATCCTTCGCATACTCCGACGGCGACTACTGGGACCAGAACACCTCCTGGACAGTCAAGGACTCCTACCCGACCGACTGGCGTTCCTTCCTGCGCATGGTGTCCGGTGGTAGCCTCACCAACCCGAACTACACCTTCCTCAAGGAAGACGACCCGGCGATGAAAGCTAAGTGGAACGCTCTCGTCTACCAGGTGGACGGTAAGACAGTTCCCGCTTTCGTCTGGGATCCCACCGGCGTGAACCTCACCCCCTCCACCGTTGCCCTCTACCAGGCGCTCTCCATGGCCGACCTCGGCAACGGCTACGGCTCCAGCCTTTTCGACCTCTCCACCGCCGATGCGGACCTCTCCAAGGGCGAAGCCGACGCATTCACCGACGGCGTGGACGCAACCGCAGCAGCCAAAGCCCTCGCCGATACCGCCCTCGACCAGTCCAGCTTCTCTGGCAAAATGGCGATCAGCCCCTTCGGCGACATCGTGTACCGCGGCCCCAACCACACGTGGGTCGCGATCCCCGCATCCATGAACCCTGGCACCTGGACCAAGGTGGACTCCTCCGGTACCAAGTACGGGCCCGCGAGCGCCTACAACACCGTGAACTTCCAGAACCTTGTCCTGTCGAACATCGAGCAGCAGCTCACGACCCCCTGGGAGACCTCGAGCGGCTACAACACGAACTACGCCACCACCAAGATCAGCGGAACCCTCGATGACGCGAACGGCTCTGGCTACATGCCGATCTCTGGCTTCTACGGCAAGACGCAGCCCGGCTCCGCGAGCAACACCACCGCCAACGACGGGTTCTTCACTGACTCCTGGACCACCACCAAAGAAAAGCTCGAAGAACAGCTCAAAGAGAAGTACAAGACAGCAGGCGTAGCCTCAGACGACTACGTGCACAACATGTTCGGCGGCAACAACCAGAACGCCTTCGCCATCATGCGCTCCGCGACGCAAACCAACCAGTCCCGCTCCCCGTTCATCTACAAGGAATGGGTCGGCGCACACGAAGGACAGGCCTCCACGACCGTCTACACGACCAACAAGATGGTCGTCCTCGACGACATCCAGGCATTCAAGGGCGACGTGCCCGAAGACGGCATGTACCAGGATGCGATCACCGCTCCCTCCGGTGAGGTCTTCGCCAAGGCAGGCAACCTCGACAAGAACACAGCCTCAAACGCCTGGCAGAAAGCCCTCGACCCTGCGTCGAACCTCGCCCAGACCGCAGCGTCAATGCCCAAGCCCACCGCCGTCAGCCTCTACGCCAGCTACGTCATGGCCGCATTCGGCGACGACAAGGTGAATCAGAAGATGGGCTGGAAGTACAACGCCTCCCTCCCCGCCGTTAAGTCCGACGTGAAGCTCGAGGCCGACCCCGCGCAGGTGAAAAACGAGAAGGCCGACGCGATCACCAACTACCTGTACTTCTTCCTGTCCCCCAACTGGCAGCACACGAACTACGCAGCCCAGCTCATCACGAGCAAAATCTCCGGCCTTCTCATCCGCTGGCACGACGACATGACCGGCACCCAGGCCATCAGCATCGTCCAAGGCACCACCCGCTACACCGGCTTCGCTGGATACGTGTCCACACCCAACCTGCACGATCTGTCCTGGACCGACACCCTCATCAAGGTCTACAACGACTACGTTGTCTACCTGCTCCTCGTCATCCTCATCGTCCTGTGCGTTTACACCGTCATGAGCATGATGAGCTGGAAACAGGCCCTCGGCTCCTTCACAATCTTCGTCGTCATCGCCCTGTCAATCTTCCCCGTCATCAACGGAGTCGTGGACACGACAAACAGGTTCAGCAACGCCGTCTACAGCCAAAAGTTCACGTACTGGGCCGTTATCACCCACCAGACGTACTCAACGGAGATCGACAAGGCCGCAGCAGGTGACGACTACTCGAACTACCTGCAAACCGTGTTCAACAACAGTGCCGACATGGGCTCCTTCGTGTCCGACGGCACCGACGGCAAGGCCAACTCGATCAGCAACCGAGGCGGCGAAAACATCCTCCTGAAGTGGCAGTCCCCGAAGAAGCGCACCGCTGTCGAATACGGCAAAGACCTCGCCAACGCCACACAGAACAGCCCCAGCCTCTCCAAGCTCCTGAACAGTGCTACCCAGCAGGCCTACGGCGGTGAGACCTACCTCGACGACCCCAACTCCACGTACCTGTACCGCTCCTACGTGGACATCTCCAACTCCTCCCGCTACACCTACCTCGGCGTAGCGGCCCGAGGCGACGGCAAAGCCACCGTCAACACCGACCCTGCCACCGACACCTGGCCGCAGGGCCTCAAGGACAGCTACGGGAACTACAAGGCGGACCTCGACACCTACATGGGCTCCGGCTTTGCGAACCGCCCAACCGGCGACTCCAACCCCGCCACCCTGTCCTACATCACGCCCGTCCTGTCCAGCAAGATCGTCGCCGACCACTTCGCCGACGTGAACAAGCTCGACAACCTGTCCTACAACGACCACGTGGGTATCCCTGGCGGCGCGTACCAGTTCAGCCTCGGCACCTACACGCAGGGCAAGTCCGCGCGTGAGCAGATTAAGAACGCCAACCCCGTCGGATACAACCCCGACGACGAGACGTACACGGACGCCGACTACAACGGCCTGGGAGCCTTCGCGCTCGCATCCGAATCCCCCTACTACCACTTCTCCTGGTACACCTACGACCACGGACTCTCCGCGAAGAACAGCGCATCAGGCGGCTACAAGGACATGATCCTGAACAAGCCCAACCAGGGGTTCTTCTACAACAACGCCTCCGGGGAGAACGAGGACGAGACCGCCGACAACGACGGCGAGCTCAAGGACTACCTGGGCATGAAGGAACTCTTCACCTACACCATCCCCTACCTCAAGGCAGCTAACAACGTCGTCGTCGAATACGACAAGCGCTACAGCCTCAAGACCTACCCGAACCTCCCGTTCGAGCCAGGCCACGACGCAGAGTTCCGCGACGACCCCGAGAACCGACAGAAATACTGGCAGAACGTCAACGTCGCACAGCTCGCCAACATGCACTCCGCATGGGTGGACCAGCTCTACGACGCTTCCTACGCCAAGCAACAAACGATCCGCCACAACGGCAAGACCTACACGATCGCCGACCCCCTCGACCCGGCCTCCTACCCCGAAGAGCGCCCCATGGTGTTCTCCCCCTCCGAGATGAACGCCTACGGCCTCACCAAGGCCGACCTGACGAGCGTCGAATCACGCATCATGAGTGTCCTCGAGAACAGCCGCAAGCCGTTCAACGAGATGCTGAACTACTACAGCTTCCAGGACAGCGTGCTCAACAGTGCGACCTCGATGCTCACCACGTTCGAGTTCAACCGGGCGTTCTCCGACACGGAGTTCTTCGGCCTCAAGCAGGGCGTGCAGCTCTACCCGCAGTCCTACGAGCTCAAGAACTTCTCCTACGACTCCTACCTGCGTCTCATCCTGTCGAACAGCCTCCAGAAGGATGCTCTCGAGGCCGGCGACTACAACTTCTACAAGCAGGTCACCCAGGAATCGTCCATGACGACCTCCGTCATGCTCATCATCACGGACTTCCTGAGCATCTACGTGGTGCCTCTCCTGAAGTACGGGACGCTCCTCGCAATCGCCGTGTGCGCCCTCGTGTTCCTCCTCGCCGCCGTCTTCCAAGCGACCGATGGGAACCTGGTCTCCAAGGCCCGCACAGCGATCCTTGCACCACTGGGCAAGTTCCTCCTCATCACGCTCGGCATGACGTGGATTATCAGCCTCCTCATGGGCGATCCTGTCGATGGGGTGACCGGACAGCTCAGCTCGTCCGTGCGTCTCGGTGACCCAGTGTTCGTGCTCCTCGCGATCTGTGCGCTCAACGTCATCGTGTCCCTCCTGTACTTCCGCACCCTGCGGGGAGTGTTCAAGGACGTGCGCCACTACGCTACGGCTGCGTACAACAGCGTCTCCGGCGTGTTCGGCAGCGCCCTCTCGAAGATCGCAGCAGTGGGCGGCATCGGCGCAGCAATGAAACAGGGCTTCTCCAACGCCGTTGGCGGCACCGTCAACGCAGGCCAGCAGGTCATGCAGCGCCGACAGGACAAGAAGACGCAGGCAGCGCAGGACGAAGCCACTGCAACCAGCACGCGCCAGACGAAGATTCAGACAGCGCAGGCCGAAGCCGACATGCAAGAAAAGCTCGGACGCTCCGACCTCGCCGACAAGATCCGACGCGACGCACTCACCGATACCGTCCAGTCGTCCAAGAAGCAGACCCAAAGCACCGCCTCCAGCATCAACTCCAAGATCAAGGCAGGCGCTAAGAAACTCGTGGGCGGCAAGAGCTCAAAGGGAAAGGGTGAGCGTGGTGCTTGAAGCTGTCAAGGTCGCGTTGGATCCTTCTCCTGTGCAGGAGCGGCTGCTCCTGTCTCATGCGGGTGCTGCGAGGTTTGCGTTTAACGCGGGACTCGCCCACGTGAAGGAAGCACTGGATGCTAGTGAGAAGCCTGAGTGGTCTTTCTATTCGCTGGTCCGTTGGTGGAACTCGAGCAAGGACGCCCTGGCCGTGGACGCGGACGATGTGCCGTGGTGGCGTGAGAACTCGAAGGAAGCCGCGAACACTGGGCTTAGGTCGTTGGCAGCCGCCTTGTCGAACTGGTCAAAGAGTCGCCGGGGTGCGCGGAAGGGTCGCCGTGTGGGTTTCCCGAAGTTCAAGGCAAAGGACCAGGCGGTGCCACGTTTCGCGTACACGACTGGTAGCTTCGGCCTGATCGAGGGTGACCCGAAGGCACTGCGACTCCCGCGCGTTGGCCGCGTGCACTGCATGGAGGACGTCACCGAGCGCGTTGGCGACGCTCGCGTGCTGCGCATGACCGTCTCGCGCCACGCGGGACGCTGGTACGCGTCGCTCACCGTCGAACGCGACATCCCAACTGCGGCGCGGGCCCCGAAGGGTGGGGCGGTCGGCATCGACCTGGGCATCAAGACGCTGGCCACGCTCTCGGACGGCACCGTCATCGAGAACCCGCGCCCATTGAAGAAGACGGAACGGCGGTTGAAGCGCGCGCAGAAAGCCCTGAGCCGCAAAACCATGGGCTCGAACCGGCGAGCCAAGGCCAGAGCCAAGGTGGCGCGCCTCCACGCCCGCGTCGCA
>ERZ773061.73-NODE-73-length-41190-cov-58.979190_pt1 | contig 41190 bp, 37 predicted proteins | sample MGYA00580627_ERZ773061 | MGnify/ENA primary metagenome ERZ773061 (study PRJEB29015, sample SAMEA2738119) | human oral metagenome | biome: human oral; feature: human-associated habitat; material: saliva | place: China | collected 2223 ...
CCGCTGGTAACGTCACTATCAAAACCACTGGGGAACTGAAACACTGCACCTTTGCAGGTAACGTCACCATTGACGGCAACGTCTCTCTTGTGGGTATCGACTTGCACGGCGACGTACACTTCTCCACAAACCCCGGTAGTGACTCTATTACCATTAGGCATAAGGATGGGCGTAGCGCTCACGCGGTCTACGACCTAAACCACCTTAAAGCACGCGATAAAGGGTTTAACTACTCCATCACCGGAATTTACCTATCTGTCTCCTTGCAAGCACTCAAAGAGAACCCCGGCGCACTAGACGCAACCCTATGCATGAGTCATAGTGTTCATTCGCAACACATGACTAGTTGCCGATGCGCGCTCTGGAGCCCGCTCCTACGACTAGCAGAGCCTGTAGCAATGCATTACCTACTCCGCGCGGAGGGACTCCTAGATACATCTAACGCAACAGGTAACCCTCTGCGTGATGGAAGTTTCAGTAACCCGCTCAGTAGCCTCTCTAAGCGCCAGCTGGAAGAAGCCATGCACGCGCGTGCTTGTGAACTGGAAGAAATCTACGATAGGGGCAACTGGCTTGAGACAGAAAAAGCTATCAACGGCACCCTAGAGAAGAACTATGCTCACGCCGGTCTAGAGGGTGAAAAATTCATCTGGCGCGAATTGTGGGGCGCATACAGCAACTAAACAACTAACTACTAGAAAGGTAAAAACACGTCATGCGGAAGATGCACGACTACCTCCCCGGCAAAAAGGGGCACACCGAATACATCACTGGCGCACCCCGCACCATCCTCAAGCGCATCAACCCATTCTTGGAAGGCTCGCTAGACTGGCGGAACCCCGCGCCTAAAGTGAACCCGCCAAAGGAAGATGTTCGCTACGCCTTGCTCCAGCTCAAAGGCAAAGCAACCGTGCTTCTCGCCCCTGTAATCAACCACACGGACGAGAACCCTAAGCCGGAGGTGGGCTGGCAAATCAGCGTCATTTCCGACCGGAACAACCTGCACGGTGCGAAATTCACCCCGCTCCACAAAACCCGAACCCTCGAGTACGGGTACATGGACGGCAAAGATGTTCGACGCTCCATCATTAACAGCGACACGGTTCTTGAAGCCAACAGCATTATTGATGGGTGTGTCATTGGCGCAGGTAGTGAGGTTACGTCCTCTAAGCTTATGCGCGTTGAGGTAGGTAACGGAAGCGCTATCAAGGCTTCTAGCCTTAAATCACTTGACACATACGGCAGGCGTATCGTCAGTGTCGGCGCGGACGTTTTCGACAGCGAATTTACGGGTGGTGCCACTTTGGTAAGTGAAACCCCATATTACGCCAGGGATTACCAGAGCATCAGGATAGCGGATGTTGTTGTTCAGGGTGGTCACCTCAAAGTTCACAACCCTACAGATGACCTGCTGTGGATTCACCCGGACAGCTGGCACAGCGGTTCCTTCTCACGCCCCATCTACAGGGCAGGAATTTTCACAGGCGACTACGCTTTCCTTCTACCGAAGAACACCACAGAATCAACCCTAGTCGCCACCCGGCTACTGGCAGAACGGAATGTATGGTCGTCCAGCACCCTATGTATTGACGACAAGGGGCACTCAGGTAACCTAAACACCTGCCGGTGCCTCATGTGGTACCCGCTCTACCTGAAAGACGACCCGTTCGCCATCGAGTACGTTCGACGCGCACAGGGTAAACCTGGAGACGCGCAGAACCCGCTCGCTTCCATCACGCTACGGATGCTAGAGGAACAGATGGTTATGGCTGTAACCGGCACAGAAACCCGCGACTAACAAACCCACCTATGGGTGCCCTGTAAAGAGAAAAGTACTCCTTACGGGGCACCCATTACCCCATTAACTATTTTTCACAAGGAAGCCAATAAGCATGTTCGCCCAGCCCATCAAGTACTCACCCGAAACAGCGGGAGAGTTTAAATACGTCACCGGAACCGTAACTGGGAATAATGAAAATCGCGAAACGATACTCGTTATTCCCAGGTCAATTTTAGGGTTTTTCAACCCAAGGTCTTACGGATAACCTACTCCACATAAGCTCACCTGGTTTCGACTAAAGAGCCGCACAACCAGACTTGTCGCTTATGCTTCTGTTGAAACACTGCCTTAAAGGGAGATGCGCCACTGTCTCGCGTGGCTACATCTGTATAAGGCTGTATGAAGTTTATTGTACGCTATCTTTGTAGCCTTGTCCACGTCGTGCGATAACGTATGCGGCTCCAACGTGAGTGTTCAGTTTCATTGTTGGGCAGTAGAGCTGTTTCGCTAACCACGATGTCCACGCGGGGTTTACGCGCCTCACAGATACCGCATAACGGTAGGCACGTTGCTCAATTTTGTCCACGAATTGCCTATAGGCAAGCGAGTGCAACATTTCGTTATATTTCCTCTCCCTCTTGCTTTGGGGGCTTGCCTTTTTGCCTCTGAAGTCAAGGTTCTCAACACAGATATCCTTTCCTGTCGTTAGCGCGCGTTCCGCAACCTTTGTCGCAATCAACTCTAAATCTGTGGACGTTCTGTTCCCAGCTTTGAAACGATAGGGTAAGAGATGGGTGCCTACTAGGTGACCGTACTGGTTGGTTTCCGCGATGGCCACGAAGCCCTTGTTGAAGTCTAAGCCGACGGTTCCATGCGTGGAACGTGTCTGAAAGTCGCTCTTGTCCATCTGAATTTCAAAGGTGCAGTAAAGGTAGAAACGTCCACGCTTCTTAATGATTTTGTAGCTCAAAGGGGTGTTGCGCTGGCGGAGCGCCTCTTTAATCCACCTTTTATGGTGGTTACAATACACGCGACCGTAAACATACTTATCCTTAGTGTTCTTGAAGCCGCCAATATCCTTGCGCAACCTCAGTTCAAACTGATTATTCTTCGAGTTAAACCGCAAATGCAAGATTTGGTTACCTGATGCTTCACTCTTCGAGCCAACGAAGGACATTTGCGCGTCGCGCCTCTCCACAAAAGCTTGGTAATCAGTCTGTAAGAGCCGCTTGCTACCAAAGCAGATTTTGTATCGACCAGATTCTATCTGGTAACTCAAGTTTGCTGACTTTTGCGTGAGCTTATTGAGTTTACTTTTCTGCGCAACAAGCTTCCGTTTAAGGTTTCGGTACTTACCTAGACAGACAGGCAAACCTGTCTTTAGCGTGGACTTTTCAACCTCTAGGGCATGGATATTGGCTTCTAGGACTTTGATTTTGAGGGTTAGTTGCTTTTGCTCATGAGCTTTCAGCTCTTTTAGCGCGTTGAGCTGACCTTGCGCATCGGCAATGATGGAGTTCGCTGTTCGTTTCAGAACACCATAGGTTTCTTGTAGGTAAGTATTGTAGCTAGATTTGTTAAAATCTGGGCTGTTTCTGATAGCATAGAAAGTTTTTCGCAGAGCTTGTGCGTAAGTCCCGCGAGCACTCTCGAAATAATCGATAATGTCTTGATTATTCTTCTCGTGAAGTTGTGTCACTGTGGTAAACTTACGCTTAATCATGCTTTCCACCTCGTTATATCTTGCGCCTTGAACCCGTTTACGAGTTCCTTGGTGTCCATATGATACCATACACCCAATGAACGCAAAGTGTGAAAAATGGGAATAATTTCATTGTTTTTCTACATTATCTGAAACTGCTGATTAACCCTCTATGCGTTCAGGGGGAGCCGCTTTCTGTAGCGTACCTCAACCGTGCGCGCGGGATTGAAGACGCTACTGTCCTTACCGCTATCCCTTTAGCACAGCTCGAGGACGCTCTCACAAACCTTGTGTTCGATAAGGGGCGACGCTACTTTAACGAGTAATTTTATCGGTTTTCCGGTATTGTAGAGATGGAAAACATTAGACCCACCATTCTTTATTTCTGAAAGGAGTCCACTGTGGGATTTTATAAGAACATTATCGAAGGCATGAAGCGCCGCCTTAGTGTACCCGCTGAGATGACGCTTGGAGGAACCACTGTCCTGGACTACATCACTATCGATATGACTTCGCGCGGTAAGGTTTATACTTTCGCGAAAGTTGTCGACATGCCCGTGACGAAGGCACCCAATTATGATGTTCACGGGTTTAATATTCACCCGGACGCTACCATCAGTAACCCGGAGCGTTTGCAGGTGTGTACTGTACATGAGAACGTCACTATCGACACGTGCGGCGAGGGCGACCTACAGCATTACCGTTCCATTTTCCGAGGCAACACGACTATCACGAATTGCACCAGTGAAGCTTGCGTTTTTGATGATTTAGGGCTGGGTGCTCTTACTCTCCAGAATATAGATGCCGGAAAGGAAAGCCGCGTACTAGGGGATGTTGTACTCATTGGCGCTAAGCCGGGTATTGTGAAGCTTCCCCCGCACTCAACCTATCGGTACGCCATGAAACTTATCGGTGACCCCGCAGGGTACTATGAGGACGCTGATGTTTTCCCGTCACATTCAAGCCAAGGTGAGATGATTAAACTTGCGTACACGCTAATTCACGATGAGGACAGTGTGGAGCGGTACTGTGTCGCCCCAGAACTACACAAGAGCCGTGAAAACTGCCTGTGCGGACTCTACTACCCCCTTTTCCTGTTGGGGCACGATATGGCGATTAACTACTTCATGAAGCTGGCAAACGTAGAACCCGAGGGCGACTCACCTATGCAGTTCGTCCCTCTACAATTCATTGAAGAAACATTGAAGAAGTTCTACGCCGACAACCTTGCCCCCCTACTGAATGAAGAGTGGGTAGCTGAGCATAAGTGGCACGACATTCTATATAAGGCTGTCGGTAAGAAGGTAGAATCCATTGGTGACCTGCGGGAGGCTTTGAAAGAAGCAGGAATCAACCACCTGCCCACCGTGTGCGGCTTCCTGGAAGCTTCTAAGTACACACCTGCGTCCACCATCCCAGATGATGTTTACGCTATTCACCCTGCTGGTAACTTCGTCATTTCCCAGCACCTTAGCTACTAACCAGCGCAACCAAGAAACCGGAGCGCCCTATGCTGAATGTTGAACATAAGAACCGCACACACCTCGGGGATAACACTCTTATCAGCACCCCCGACGGTAGCGGCATCACATTAGATAACACCTCAGTATGGGGTGCTTCGCGTCTCTGGCTACAGCCTGGCGAAAAGCTGAACATCACGGGCGGTAAGCATTTCACTTTCACCGTCACCGGAAACAAGCACCGAACCAACCCCGAGCCTGCTTCTACGGTAACGCTTAGCGGAGACATGATAACCTGTGGGCTTTCCATTGCCACTATCGCGGGTGATAAAGGGTGTACGCGTGAAGAGTGCCTAAATCAGCCTGACATGTCTCTACGGGGCGAATGGTCGGCTCTAGACAGCACGTTCATTGGGAACCTGGATATTTGGTTAGAGCAAAACAACCGCCCGTCCGGGATAGCGAGCCTAGAAAACCTGCGTTACCAGAACACGAGTGACGACAAGGTGTACGAGCGGGTGTGCTTCTACGACGCGAAAGCAGACTACACACTATGGCACCTGTTACACAACTGGTCTAAAGCACCCAGCGTCTATAAAGCAACACTTAAAGTTTCCTATATGCTTCTAACTAACGGGGCAACCATTAGAAGGTTCTGCGCTTTCAAAGACGCACATATAGAACCTAACTGTAAATGTGCGCTCTATTACCCGCTACTGTTAGAAGGTAACGCTTTAGCTTTAGCGTACTACCAACGCGCGCAGGGCGTGCCGAAAAGCGAAGAGAACCCTATTACTCAGTCGCTCCCTAAAAAACATCTAGAAGACGTTATGCAATCCGCCCTGCTCGCCGGTTTAGATTTTTCCCGCCCCTGGCAGATTACCGTCTCCCCAGAGCGCGCCGTTACTATGAATAAGTTACTGAAAGTGGAACAGTTCAAGCGCGCATATAAACGCATGGGGGTGCCCGACATCTCCACCCTATATGCACCGTTTGAAGAATAAAACCCCATCTGTACATCTTGCCCCGTTAAAGGAGTCCCCTTTGTTTATTGAAGCCCTGAACCTACGCCTACACCCAGCCGTGGTGTTTTACGTCGTTGGCGGTACTCTTGTTGCCCTGTACAGCATCGGGGACGCTTTGGTGTATAAGTTGCGGGGTGGAAACCCTAAAGCCAGGAAACGCCAGGAGGGTAAGCTCGCGTTCCTGTGCATAGCGGGTGTTAGTGCATCTCTTGCAACAGCGCTCTTTGCGGGGTGGGATATATTTTGGGCTTTGATTATTGCGGTTTGCCTCGCAACAGTCCCCGTCCTATCTATTTCTCTCCTGTACGTATGTAGGGATGCTTGGCTTGTGGGTCGAGGAAAGAAAACGATGCAAAAGCAGGACGACGAGTATCTGCACATTATGCTTATGTTCGCTGGTTTCGTGCTTACACATGTTGCGTTGCTTCTTGTTGCCGCCGCACACACAACCCCCTACACGCCGGAAGCCAGTAAACCTAGCGATAATAAAACCGTTGCCGCTTATAGGGGCGATAGGCTCACCCCCTCAGATACTGAGGCGAAAAGTGAGCTTATCGGGCTGATTACCCACAAAACATCCGGAGATTCAAACACTACGGAAAAGAACCCGTACTACAGCTGGCAGGAACGCACAGGTGACGGTGAAATCAGGAACATGTATAAGCGGCAGAGTTATGTCTTTTACGGCGATAATAGCAACACAGCCATTAACCTGCATGTTGAAGAGGTGCAGATAGTAGAAGACCAGGAGCCGGGTACAGCCCCGTACATTATCCACCAGGTGATTTACACCGTCCCGGCAACATATAAGGACGGCGAGCCCCTATGTACGGCTTCCAAAGTGAAAACTGACGGCTGTACACAAAACGCCTGGGCAGACCACACTAAAGCAACTATTCACCTCCCCAAGGGCACATACGCAACGTATGTTACCGAGGCGCAGTAAGAGAAAGAGAGGAAACGAAATATGGGGGTTCTTGAAGCGCTAGTTGTTTACCCTGTAGCCGCGTTCTTAGCACTGCACGGCATCTGGCTCCTACTCACTCTGCTCCATACCCGCCGTTATAGGGGGTTGGCGGCACGGTACCGTAAAGCTAGGGCAAAAGCTTTAGAGAAGATAGCCGCGCACCGTAAGCTACTGGAAGCGCGAAGTGAGAACGGTGACCAGGCGGCTAAAGCAGAGCTCGACGCTTTGCTCAGTAGACATAACTGGTTCTGGGAGCGGTACGACACAGAGCTTGTTGAGAGCTGGATGCCTGATGAGTTGATAGCCCAATACAAAGATGACACGCGAGAAACGTTCCTTACGGTTCACTTGGCACTCGGGTACGTCATTTATGCTTGTTTGTTTCTCATCTTTGCCGCGCTGGGTGCTTTCTGGCTCGGGGCGGTGTTTCTTGTCGGAGGTTTCATTATTGCGGCTTTTTTTCTTGACCACTACGATACGCACCCGCCCGTGCTTCCTATTCAAGTCGCTTTAGGCACTGTTGCAATAGTTCTTATCACTGTTTTTGGTGCTGGTTCTTTAGCTTTCACGTCGGCTCCTGCCTCCTACATTGCGCATCATAGTGAGAAAGCGCTCTATGTTACCGATAGTGGCGGGTACGGGGACACGCCAGCACGTTTCAAACTAGAGGGCAAGGTGATGAAGAAAGTTTATACCAGCGCTGACGAGTTAAAGTTCAGCTGGTCAGAGCAAACCCCCACAGGCTCGAAGGCGTTTGAGAACTACCACCCAGCCGATAAAGAGAAAGAGGTTCACATTATTGACGACCTCAAAACAGGGGAGGAGCCCTATGTGGTGCATCAGCAGGTGTTTGACGTGCTAGACAGCTACCGTGACGGCAAAGAAAGCATGTGTGAGTATTCTGGCTGGGGTATCCCGCCGTGTTTCCATAGGAACGCTTGGAAGACCCGTGACCGCGCCTATATACACATCCCGAAGGGTACATACGACGAGTATGTTTATTCGGAGGATAAGAAAGGGCTTGAAGATGGTGTGGCACGCGCTATCGAGCGCGTAGTTGAAGACTCGAAGTAAAAAGAGCTTACGCAGGACGAAGTGGTAGGGGCTGAGAACTACCTGGATTCTCAGCCCCTACCACTATCTGAGCTGTGTTCCAGCCTCACAGTTTCTCGCGGCAATCACTAAAACATGTGGTACTATAGACATGGATTTTAATTTTCATACCTGAAAGAGAGCACCATGCCTAATAATAAGCGCTACCTTGAAGACCCACGCTTCATAACCGAAAACCTGAGTATTGACAATGCATCCAACTGCTACGCGGAAGACACATCGCGTGTGACCCTACGTAATACGAACATTACCCGCTCCTCAATCGGGGCATACACGGGCAACATCACGGTTATTGGTGGAACTCACGACAAGCTAAAAATTACCGCCTACACCCCCGACGGTACTGTCAATGTGCATGTTGAGGGAGATATTCACACAAAGAGTGTGACCATCAACCCTCACTGTAACCTCACTCTAAAGGGTTCCTGGAAACTCGACGGTGCCTGCTTCACGGGGAGCCTGTCAGCTAACGTTGAGTCCCTAGACAGCAAAGAAACCTACACGGAAGAGCACTATTACGCCCCCAAGGAAGACGTTCAAGAAGCATGGAGGGACGGGCATATCTCAAGCATGCTTTTCTACGACTCTAGTTACGCTACACAGGCGCTCCTAGAGGGCGCTTACAAGGTTCACCAGTTCTGTGTAGCACCGGAGGTACACGCTTTTGAGACGTGTCGCTGTGGACTCTATTACCCACTCATGCTCCTGGGGGAGGATTTGGCGGTACTCTACTATATGGTGGCAAACCCCAGCCTAGCTAAGTGTGTACCTGATGCTGTTAGTTCTCTGCCTAAAGGCTTCCTTGAGGATGAGCTGAACGCCCTGTTTAATAAGATTTTTTACAATTTTTATAATACAGACAACGGTGGTGACAAACGTATAAATAGCAACCTAAAGGAAACCCTCACACACTACGGAATTAGCGCCCCTGAGATACTTTTCCTCAGTGACTAATTACCTACTACGGAAAGGAAAGAATAGCCATGTTTGATAACCCGAACATCACAGTAAATAACGCTGTGCTAGAGCCTCCTCGTGACATGAAAGAGGTAATCAAGGGAATTGGCAACGGGCGAATCAACTTCAGGAACACAACCCTCCTTAGAGGCATCGACGGCTGGTGGGGAGCTATCACCGTTAATGATAACGCCACCCTAAATATTGATGGTGGAACCCATAAAGGTCTAACGGTTTGCACCTACGCCGGTTTTATCCCAGACCAAAGCGTAAATAATCCCGCCACCATCAACATTACTGGTAACGTAAACTCTGAGGAACTAGTCATCACGCCTAGTGCCTGTCAAGGGAGCACGCCTCTAAACCACAGGCGACACAACATGAAACTACAGGGCTCCTGGTCGGCTTACAAGGTGAAGCTTTGGGGTAACCTGGGAATCAACATGACCGCGCCAGCGCACAAGGAAACCACATCCTACGGAACCGGGTCAGTGCCGGGCTGGTTCCAGGATGATACGCCCGCAATTGTTATGCGTAACGTCCGGCTGGCGTTCAATCTTGAGGAGCTCGTCACTACCGGAACGCCTGACGATAGGGATGCTGTTTTCATAGAGTCTCTAACTCTTAGCCAGAAGCTTCTAAAATCAGGCACCACTATTCACCAGTTCTGCGCTCTCATGGATACGCATAAGGATGAGTCTTGTCGTTGCGGCTTGTACTACAGCCTGCTACTTATCCGTGAACCTCTAGCTATTGCGTACTACCTGCGTCACAACCCCGCTCTAGCACATCTAGAACCGGAGCCTCTACAAGCTATCTCTGAAAGTATGCTCGAGGATGCTTTGCGGGAGAAGCTATTCTCCCTTACCCCTGTAACGGGCGCAGTTAAGGTGCGGTATGTTTCGGCAGGTCGGTTTGAATCAGCTATCAAGAAGTACGGTGTAGGGAACATCAACCTGTTCTGGAGTGACCACCCGGACGGGGGAGCGCATGTACTGGAGTTGTGCCGGGGTGAATAGTAAGCCTGACGATAATTAAATCATGTGGTAAAATGTTGTATAGGGGCTTGATTTCAACCGTAGATGCCGAGCCCCTATACAACATTTATTCTCTCTAGAAAGGAAGCAAAGTTTATGTCCGAACCGTCTATCATAAACTTTCGCGAAAACGGCACATGGGACGACTTTATTAAAGTATCCCACCCCAACGCTTTAAAATTTAACAACACTACGGTAGAGTTTACACAAACTACAGACATTCCGCGCATCACAGTTTGCAACAACGCTGAGCTTTATCTACAAGGTGGAGTGCATGTAAACCCATATTTCCGGTTCAACGGTAACGCAGATGATGGGTCTGTTACTCGCGTAGATATTAGCGGAAATATATACAGTAATAATGTACAGCTTTTCTGTGACCAATTTACCAGTGATGGTGGTAAAGTTGCGGTTTCTATGTCCTTGCACGGCTTCTGGGGTGCAAGCTATGCCGCTCTGGGAGGCAATCTAGGTTTTGATTTTGATGTGCCTTCGATGCCTGTCGGTAAACCTGGCAACGCCTCTCAAGAAAAGGCTGAGGATGCTTGGCTTGCCATTGACTCAAGTAAAACATCTCGCCTCCCGAGCATAGTTTTCTCCAGCACGGGTATTCACTATGGTGTAGATTCGCTCATGTGCTGTAGCACGGATAAAGGTTGGGTTATTCATGAAATAGCTTCTTTTGAACTAGCCAGTAAAGTTATTGAGGAATCAACGGAGATACGGCAATTTTGCGCTTACAAGGATACACATATCCGACCTAACTGTCGATGCGCCCTATACGACGCTCTACTCCTCATAGGTGACCCGCTCGCTACCGCATACTATCTTAAAGCGCACCCGTCTTTGAAGCATCTTGTGCCCACTGCGGTAGAGAATGTGCCCGTAAAGCTTATGGAAGGCATTTTAGAGGAGAAAGTAATCGCTATCACTCAGAAATACGATACTCGGGACAAGCTCGTGGAATATGTAAAAGAAAACATCTTGATTCGTGAAGATTTTAAAGCACACCTTAACCAATACGGCGTGGGTGACTCACACGACCTGTGCTACCCGCATAATAATAAGGGCTAAATATTACCTGCCTCTCAATCTGGAATAGGTGCAGGAGAACAACCAGAAAGGAACAGTATGTCTAACCCTAACCATACCCTGATTAACTGTAAATACGACCCAGCTATTGTACACATGAACGGGAAAGGCGCTATCGCAGTCAAAAATACCACTTTAACCTTTGGCTCCAGATTAACGGCACACGAACACTCTACCCTCTCCATCGAGGGTGGCTCACACATCGGTATAGACGCTCTCACAGGCTTCCATGATAGTGTTGTGTTCACTAAAGCCCGCGACTGGTACGCCCCTACAGACTGCGTGACCTACAGCGAGAAGCCGGTGCGTGTAGAAATTGAAGGTAATATCCATACTTACCATGCGGCTATTGGCGAGCCAACACGGAGCGGACATGGCGACGATGTTTATGACACAGCCAGCGTGAACCTTCATATACGGGGCACCTGGAGTATGATGAATGTTCATCTCTGGGGAAACCTTGGGTTTGACCTTGAAACAGATAAAGTGGAACCCGTAGAGAATATGCTGAATATGCCGCTGGCAACTATTAACCATTTAAAGGGTAACGGCGTGCCAGACATGGTGCCGCAGATAATTCTTAAACGCGGGCACGCAAGCTACAATCTGTGGTATCTCATGAACCAGTTCTCGCCCCGCGAGCGCAACGAAGTCTTTACCCAGACTCTAGGGGTTGCACGGCAGGTTCTCCAAAGCGGATGTACCATCAACCAGTTCTGCGCTTTCAAGGACATCCACGCTAACCCGCATTGCCGTTGCGCTCTCTATTACCCGCTACTGTTTGAACGCAACCTCCTGGCACTCACCTATTTCTTTCAAGCGGCAGAACATACTAGGCAGTATGCGCCTGAAAGTTTGTCGAGTATCCCTATTCGGATGGTTGAAGATTCTCTAGACAAAACTGTTCTAGCGCACCAGGGTGGCGGGTACAATTATCACGCTCTAGAAGGCTCTGACATGCACCCGTCAGATTTTGTACGTAAGTTCTCTAAGCCGCGTTTCATGGCGTTCTTAAAGAGTGTAGGTATCACTGATGCGTCCGTGTTGTGGCGCGCCCCGTAACTAGTCTAGACGCTACACAATACACATGTACCACATGTGCCGTTTAAAACTATTTATAGGCGGCACATGTGGTACAATTTTTCTATACCAGCACTTATCTAGAAAGGAAAAATAGCCATGTCTAACTATTACCCAAATCTCATCATTGAGAACAGTAGTATTATTAACCGTTAATCCAACTTGCACAAAATTGTATCAACCTGTAGCTTATTGTTGATACCCGCACCTTGTGGTACGATATGAGCACACGAAAGGAGGAACCCGATGCAACTGACGGAGCGGCACCTTGTTAAGCCGAGTCACGAACTCTATAAGCCGCTGGATGACTTAACATTTAAGGCTAAGAACCTTTATAACCACGGACTGTATCTTTACCGGCAGTCGTATTTTGCGCACAAGGAGAACCCAGATATGCCTGTTTTGTCGTGGGCGGATATTGATAAGAGCCTGCGAAAGCTGGGACACGACGATATCCGCGCTTTGCCGTCTAAGGTTGCTAACACCGTGCTTAAAAACTTGGGCGAAAACATCACGTCATTTTGGAAAATGGTGCGCCTAAAAAATGAGGGTATGCTGGCTCAAAAACCCAAGCTTCCTGGCTATTTGCATAAGACTGAGGGGCGTTTTCCTGTGTCTTTTAATTACCAGACTTTTGGTAAGAAGCGTGGCGCTAACGGGGAGCTATTCCTGTGCCCAAGAGGGATTAACCTCCCTATCTCCACTAAGGTTGCTAATCCCAAACAAGTACGTATCGTACCTAATCACAATAATTTTATTATTGAGGTTACTTACGATGCGAAAGAGCGTGCGCCTAAAAGCACGTCTAAGTACGCCGGTATTGATTTAGGAGTCGATAATTTTGCTACCATCACATTCACTACCAAAAACAAGCCCCTAATCATTAAGGGTCTTGAGCTGAAGTCCATCAATCAGGGCTATAACCGCCTTATCGGAAAAGCACAGTCTTTACTCCCAGTGCCCCAGAAGATAAGTAAGTCCATCCACCGTCTTTGGTCACGCCGCTCTTGGATTCTCAAAACGAAAATCCATCAGATGACGGCTTTCCTAGCTACTCTTTTTGACGAGATGCAGATTGAAAAAGTCTTCATTGGGAAAAACATTAACTGGAAGCAGAACCTGCCTTTTGGCAAGAAGGTTAAGCAACGATTCGTTTATCTCCCTTACGAAACTTTCATCAAGCAATTGCAGTATAAGTGCAAACTGCGTGGAATTACTGTTATCACTCAGGAAGAATCGTACACATCTAAGGCTAGTTTCTTAGACGGTGACAATATTCCTGTTTACGGCGAAACAGAAAACCCGAAATTTTCTGGGCGTAGGGTTAAGCGTGGGCTTTACAAAGCAGGTAACGGTCAGCTAATCAATGCTGACGTTAATGGGTCTTACAACATCCTGCGAAAAGGATTGATGAACAATAATCAGTCCTTGCAAATGGATAACCCTCTTATCCATCCCCTTGTCGTCAAGGGGATTGGTAAAGAACCTAACGAAAAGTTGGTTCAACTATACATGTAACCCTAAGCTTATGGCGAGGGGGTAGAGGTATCGTAGGGTGCCTATAACAGGGGTTACCTGTTATGAATTAAATGCAACGTTCCGATAGTTTTCGCAACAAATCGATACGCCATTTAAACCTATTCACCGAATTGCCTATCTGGGTGCGAAAAAGCTAGATGCGCGGTTCAAGAAGCACGGCGTACAGCACGCACGCTCCCTATGGAACTAAGCTACATTATTAACCGGCAGGAACATATAGAAGGGAAAATATAGTCAATGAGCTCCCCTATTCAGGTGGAAAACACTGCACGCCAGCAGTTCTTCTTGGACGTTACTAAGGGTAGTGTTTTTAAGGCGAAGGATACGGCGCTTATCAATGGCGGGGCGCGCCTTGCGTCAGGTGAGGAAGCTACTCTTGAGGGCGGCTACCATATGAACCTTGAAATCAGTAACGCCTCTTTGAACCTTACAGGTGATATTGTTACGGCTAATTGCTCTTTCAATAACACTCTACATAATGAGTCTATTGATGTGGCGGGCACTTTTGGAATGTCTAGGTGTACTTTTTGGGGTGGTGTAGCTGTTGAGTTGTATGCCCGTGAAAGCGTGCCCGCACAAGATAAAGATTTACTTCTTGCGGAGTGGTACGACGAAGAAGAAGCGGGTAACCCGCTGACGTACTGGAAGGTTTTTGCGCTACGGTACTGGGCTAAAGAAATCCAAGAGATTAACGAGAAAACGTATTATCGTGATGATGACGACCTTATAAATAGTGCTAAAAAGATGGTTCACGCTGTCCGCAAGCAACTTCACGGCGTGTCTCGGTTCTGTTTGGCTCCGAATGTACACCCTGCTAAGACCTGTGTTTGTGGGTTGTTTTTGCCGCATCTTTTCCTGGGTAGTGATTTGGCTATGGCGTACTTCATTAAATCGAACCCCGCTCTAGCAGATACGGCTAGGGGGACTATTTTTGAGTCAATTTCAGCAGGTCAGATACGGGACACGCTACTGGCTCAGCTTTCGGAAAGTGTATCAGATGCGAAAACAGTCTTTACTCCCTGGCATCCCGACGATGAAAAAGCTTTGAGCTTTATGGCGAGGAAGCTACAGGAAGAATACGGTCTAGGCGGCTTTGGGGAGCTGTTGCGTGCCGAGTAGCACCCCAAAGCTTGCAAATCATTAAAAACATGTGGTAGTATAGAGTTGTTGGTTGAGAGGAGCCCCACCAACAACCCTACGAAAGGTTGCCCACATGAACACCCAATACGAACACATCAAGCGCGGTATCACCACCGAAACCGACCTAAACAACGAAGTCGCACACTACGAAAGCGTGTGCAACTACTTCAAGGCACGTGTAGCATACTGGGCAACCCGAACCGCAAAAGCAAAGGCAACCCTTCAGGAAGCCCTGAATAACGCAACCGCTATCGCTGTAGAAACCCTCGCGAAAGCACGCCACACTTACGAAACCTTCTTGAAGAACCTTCAGGAAGTAGAAACCAAAGTAGAGGAATACCAGGAAATCCTAAAAACCCTCTACCAGCAGTACACCAAGTACACCACCCCCTACACCGTAAACTAGCCCCGAAAGGAGACACCCCAATGAAAATTGACGGCTACAGCACCCGCCTTATCCAAAAGGGCATGTACCGTATCGTAGACCCCTCTGGGGCTCCCGTCGGTACTATTCAGCGCAACAAGGAAGCCGCCAACCGCCCCGGCACCGGGCGCTGGCACGCATACGGCAACCGTAAGCTCACCGATTACGAGGGGCGTGAAGCTCTCGGTAACAGTCTCCAAGAAGTACTCACCGTATTCGTGCAGACTCCCTGCGTAACCTACGTGATTATCAACCCGTAAGGCGTACCACATTTTTCCAACATGAGGGGCACCCCATGATATATTGGGATGCCCCTCTACCTTATCCCCGGATTCTACGCCGAAACAGGTAATGTACAGAAACACCACTCAACCGAGAAGGAGAAGGCAATGTCCACTACTGAATCTCCCTACCTTTTCACGGTAACCGAAACCGCGCCAGGCGAAAGCCAGGAAGCCCCCTCGGTAACCGTGCTCGTAACCGACCGTAAACGTTTCACCGACGACGGTCACCGTAAGCCTGATACGTACATTCACGGCACCCGTTTTAAGTTCATGCCTCGCTCGTTCAAGGTGACCAGTAGCCGCTACCTTAACGGCGCACCTGTAGCTACTTTCACCATTCTGGAATCCGCACCCGATAAGCGTATCGGCGGCATTGATGTGATGCTAGATGGTGGTCTACACAGCGGAACGGCGGCTAGTGAATGGATTGTGAACAGTGAGGCTGTGCTCAAGTTTGTGCGTAACTTCGTAACAGAGCACGAGGTGCCTTTGCGCAACCTCATCTCTAGTAGTCGCAACTGGGCGGAAAACAATGAGGAGCTCCTCAAGGAAGCACCCACCGTAACCGGCATCTCTGTGCTAACTGAGAATGTGCAGACGGCGTTCCTTGCCGCTTTGACCACTCAGAAGGAGCTGGTTAATGCTCTGGCTAAGAATTACGTCACCTCGGTTCAGCCGAAGCACAACACCGCTGACGAATAAGCGCCACCTATTCTTACTAGCACAGTGAGAAAGCCCCGTAGTTAGAAAATATTCATTCTAACTACGGGGCTTTTCTTTACATGCGCATCTACAAGCTTTCAGTAACCCAGGCGCAAGCACCCACAATATCCGACACGTGGTCATAGGTGGGGTCTGTACAGGCTTTACCGTCCAACCCTGGGCAACTAATGGTTTCAGAGGCTAAAGACGCGACAGAGCCGCTTACAGCCTTAACGAGCGAAACCCAGTCCTCTACCTGAAACTCATCTCGCACACCCAGCTCATTAAACAGCCCCGACACTAGAGTGTGTATCTCCACACCCTCGGGTAAAATAGCCGCTTCCTTCACAACAGCAATACCTGCGGATGTAATACCCCGACTTACCGCTAAAGAGATACGCTCCTCCTCAGTAGTTCGATTAAAAACGTTCCGCACGCTCGGGGCTACCAGCTCATTATGAACAACCTTCGTAATCACACGCCCACCAATAGCCCCATAAGAACCATCCTTCATCTCCACCGGGAACTGGAACCCCTGTTGAGTAATTACGGGCGTAGACGGCGCTTTATTCCCTGTACCGTCCACTAAAGCGAGAAGACGGTAAATCTTAGCCGACTCCTTAACCTGCGCACCCCCGTAACCAATAAGAGACACCTCAACCAGCGTTATAATAGTCATATGACCTGAAAAATCTAACATGCTCTGTAACCACCTAAACTTTAGGGAACAACCTCAAAACGAGGCGCGCAATAAATACACTTTCATTATATAGAACGCCCATAACACAGGCACGCCCAAGAAAATTGCTACAAGCCCAAACATGTGGTAAGATAAATATAGAGTGCCCTCACCCTCATGCAGGGTACACAAAACTGTAAGAATTAGTTGAAAGGAAACACCGCCACAATGTCGGAAAACCTCACCCCCCTCATCACCCTCGAAAACCCGAACATCCCCGCAAGCACCGCAAAAATTGCCGGACGTATCAGTAAGCTCAAGGGCGTAACCAAGGAAACCATCCTCGCAGACCTTGAAGAGCTCGGCTTCAACGCCAGCGAAGTCGCTTACCATCTCGGAATGACTGAGGAAGAGCTGAAGGATGACTCTTATCAGTTCCCGCCGTACATCTCCAGCACCGACATTGCTGTTAAGATTCGAGCGGTAAACACCCAGCACATTGGCGCAGGCGCATACCGCACCCGCCTTAATGGTCACAACTACACCATTGGTGCGCGTGTCACCGTACAGGTACACCCTGATACCACCAGCGGCTGGCATGAAACCCAGCTTTGGGACACTACTGTGGACGCTATCGTGTGGAAGATTGAAGGGGACACCGTGTATCTGCGTCCTGTCATCTCTTACAACGCTAAGGAACGTAACCTGATGAGCCGTGAAGAGTGGAACATCCGACGTGGCGCGCTCGGCGGCAACTTCATCACTATCCGTCACACTGCGTTCCGCTCCCGATTCAACGGCAACGAGGTAACCGTCCTCGATGTTCTAGAGCCTGCCGCTCACACTAAGCCCACCAACGACGAGTTTATCAACGCCCAGTTCACCGCAAGCTACATGGTCGATAACCGTATCAGCCCGCTCGACTGGGCACGCCTGCACGCCCTCAACGGCTGGGTGCCCAACAACTCGCTCTACGTAACCGACTAAAAACTGAACACGCCCACCTATGGGCAACTTGCGCTATAGGAAAAGCGGGAGGCTTGAAGGAATCAAAAAAACCTTCTACAGTCTCCCGCTTTTCCTCATTCCTAACTCACGTTTGAAAGGCGTACCCCGTTGCCCACTACACCCGCTTACCTGTACCTCACCGTAGCTATCCCCGAGGAAATCCCCGCAGATATTCTGGAGCACAACGTTATCACGCGCCTATCTGTAGGTATCGCTGACGCTACCCCCGCCCCTAACGAGCTGGGCGGGTACGACATTATCGTAGACCTATATACCACAGATACGGACGAGTTTTATGGCGGGCTTCCCGGTATGCTTTATGGGCATGGTGTACCGCCGGAGTATCCTCGCCAGCTTGCCGCTGAGTGGGCAAACCATCTGGAGGGTACCCGCCGTAAAGCGTCCTGGCTATATGAAGCGGATAGGTGGGCGTTGTACGAGCCGGATAAGAAGCGCCTACAGGTAGCCTACGCGCTACACGGCACGGACGATATTGCCACCGTACCCACAGTTGAGGAGCTTATTGCTGGTCAGCCCCTCTAACGGGAACCATGCACATAAACAAAAATAGGGGAGCCACCTCACAGTTCGAGGTGGCTCCCCTAAAATTATGCCCTGGCGTTTACCAGCAGAAGCGTGCTAGAACAGGCACACGTCCTCAAAGCTACGCTCCGAATCAGCAACCATAGCAGGCGACTCATCAGGAACAAGATTCGCTACAGCTACAGGTGCATCCGCGCTATTCCAATCCGCTACATCATGGGAAAGAACCCACGCTACACGCGCTACAGGCTCAGGCAACGCCAAAGCGGAAACCAAAGCCTCATCTAGCGCATCGTAAGCATCAATCATAGCCGCCCCCAAAACAGAGTCGGCAACCTCCGACGGCTTCGTAGGAACAACAGACGCGAGCCCGCCGTCGTTAATGAGACGTTCCAAATCAGCGCGACCATACACGTCCACAAAATCACCCGCAGGCAAAAACTTCAAGAACGCATCCACGCCCAGCTGTTCAACAACCTCACCCATAGCCTCAGATGCAAGAAGCTCCAACGTCGCCTGCTGTACAGCCGTGAACTTACGCACACCATGAGTAAAGACAGGGGCTAGAGCGTGACCGTGCGCCCGTGCGTGTGCTTCCCTAAGCTTAACTACAGCACTGGAAGAAGTCTCACCCTCTACCCCGATAAGCATCAGAATCGGGGCGTAAGCATTAGAGCGGATGGCGGCTTTATGCCACAACACCGGAGCCAAACCACTATGCGCGAAAGACCCAACCTCCGGCTGACGCGGGATATGCAACCCGGCTGGGAAACCCAAAGTCTTATAAAGACGACGAACATAAGTGCCCCACGTGGTAGACGCACAATCAGAGCTAACATACTTAGCGAACGCCGCAATATCAGGAACATGCAGGCTGATAATTTCCGTGTTCTCGGCTTGGTTCGTTACCATTTCTATTTTTCCTTTCCAAAAGCTTAAAAACTGTTTTAACGCATGAATGATGAACCTGTGGGAGTCTTACCCGCCTGCTCGCTAAAAGTCGCCCCTAGAGCAACTGTGGGGCTCACGCTCGGGGCGACGTAAACTCCTCTACGCAATCCCTTAGCGCGGCGCTCAGCCCTGTTCATTTGGGTGGAAGGCATAGCAACATCGCCTGATTTAATACTGAGCTCCCGCATCTCCTGCGGCGTAAAATTCACAACACGGGTACACTCCGCGAAAAGCATCATCAGCAAATCAGGAGGAATCATCAGCTTAACCTCATCATCTCCGCTCACGAAATGCAGGTAGATAAGCCCTGGGTACTCTTCAACAGGGGAGACGGTAACATTATCCCCGTAGCTGTCTGTAACAGTGTAGGGAGCACGCTTAGGCTTCTTTCCAGGCAACCCCCAAGGTGCTCCCCCTGTAATATCAGCTGTTCTTACTGAATCACGCACAAGCCCATTACGTTCCGCAATGCTTTTAAGCTCCGCATGCGTGAAGCCTGATGCCTGAACCGCTTCCGCAAAAAGAGCCACAATCTTAGTCGGCTCCAAAATAACAGATGCGAATGTAGCATCCTCATCACGGCCAGATGGTGCGGCTTCCAATGCTTCAATGAAAGCACCATGAACATCACCGCCCGCCGGTGAAACCATAAGAACATTACCGTTCTTAAAGGAGAACTCTACCGGCTCCCCAGCCTTAAACGCCTTACGCTTATGCACAGCCATTTACAGAACCTTCCTAAAACTAATCAAAAACTTACTCAACAGGGTTTCCCTCTAGGTGAGAGTGAGGCGGCGAAACACCCACAACACAGGGAGCCTCACCGCCTCACAACAACACAAACGAGAAGTATTGTTACTTCTTGTTTGCGAGCGCTTCCTTCTCCTCCGCCTTAGAAACAGGCAGAGCCTTCACAATTTCCTTAGCCTTACTCAGAGCAGAAACCTTCAGGGTCTTGCGGAAGCCAAGCTCCTTGAGCTCAGTAGAACCAGGCTTAGCACGAACCGTCTTCGGAGTATTAACCACAATCTCAAACTTCGCAAGGGTAGGAATCTGAATCTCCTCACCAGATGCGAGAGTCTCCTTCAGGGACTCTGCCAGTGCGCGTGCAAAAGCGTCCGACTTAGTCTTCGAAAGCTCAATGCCTGCCTTCTCAGCGGCGGCGTGAACAGCGTTGTACCAGTTAGCGGTAGACATAAAAACCTCAATCTGTTGGGGTAACAATAAAACCGTAACCGTAACCAGGCGAACCGGGGAAATAACGGGTTACACGAAGAATTGTAGCACAGAAAAACCCGCTAAAACCCGTGAAATCCCGCAACTACAGCAAAAAATCCCACAAATTAAGGTGATATAAAACACTCTTTTCCTAGTTGCGCACCCCAGAGCACCATTGCTATAGTAGTAAACGTGCATCTCACCCATGCACAACGACACTGATTATCCTAGTGTTAAACCCCAACACGGGAAGAGAACTCACCCCTCTCTTCCCCACATAGAGTCAGGCAACACCCTTGAAGGCACAAACAACCACCCCGCCTTTAACACAACCTGCCTGACTCACCCCACACAAGAGCCCCTAGCCACCCCGCATCAGCTAGGGGCTCTACCCGTCCCATCTGAGCTAGATATAATCCAGGTACAGAGAACATAAACTTTATATAAAGAGAAAAAATATGACCGAATCAAACATCCCACAGACTTGCAAGCACACGCACCATGTCAATAACTTTGGGCGACCCATGCCGTGCGACGCGGCAACACCCGACAGTTGCCGCTTCAAAGGTAACGTTCACGGCTCACAGGAGGAAGTCATCCTCGAAGCGGAGGATATTTCGTACAAGAGGCACCAGCGTCGTGAAGAGCTCCGCGCTAAAAAAGCCCTTGAGAAAGCGGAACAGCAACAACAGAAAGAAGCCGCCGACACTGTAAGCTCCACCCCTCCAAAGCCTGCCCCTAAACCTGCTACACCTAAACCAACGCCGGTACCGAAACCACCCGCAAAACCTGCCGCCCCCACAAAACCAAAACCCAAAGTGAAACTAGGACACACCCTGGCGGAGGGCGATAAGCGCGTCGCAGGCGCTAACGGACGCTCCTATGTTCTTCCCGCACCACGCACGCAAGAGCCGCAGACGGAAGAAGAATACTTAGAAGAGCTAGAGAAGCAGAGGCTCTTCCTTAACCGCGCACGCTACGTAACAACCCGTGGACAGAAAATCAAAAACCCAAACACGCCACCCAACGTGAAAAGGAAACTACAGCGCGAAATTGAAACCGAGAAGAAAGAAGCAGAAAAGAACGGGCTCGTATGGGACGTCCCCATCGTTGAAGCTCTGTGGGAGCAGAAACGCCGCGTAGCGCGTAAACACGGGACACGCCCGCACTGGGCGCGCCTCACCAAAGGTCAGCGTCAAATCACCGCCGAACAAATGGACGAAGCAAGCCTAAATAGGTTCCACCAATACGTTAAGAGCATCGACCTGGGCAACCTACAAATCAGCAAGCACGTACACGACAAGCTACACACAGGCGACCTCGCTGAACTGACCGCTGAGGATATTGCCCTCACCCTGCACAGTTACACGCCCGGAACATACTCCGTAACAGAACACGACGACAAACGCACAGACGGGCGCTCCATCAGCATCCGCTCCGAAACCCTCGTGAAAACGGTAGCACCCGAAAAAGGAGCGCCCCCCGAGCCATGCAACCTCGTCCTCGTGCTAGGGGTAGACCCGCCCCGCCCACAAGTAGTTACCGCCTACTGGAAAGCAGTAAACCAGCGCCCCGTAGGTTCCGGTATCCGCTTCCAAGACAAATGGCTCAAGGTAACCTAGTTGCCTTAGCGGAGGTGTTACAAGAGTAAAATGATATGAAACACCTAAAAGCACCCGCCCCCTTTTTAAGGAAAACATATTATGGCACCATACCCAGTAGTTACACTCACCTACTCCAACCCACGCACCGGAACACGCCGCGTCATTGTAGCACCCGGCGTTTCCGTCCAATCAGAAACAGGAGACATCCCCCTAGAACCTATCGCCAATAAAGCTAAGGTAGATTTTCACGTTAGAGAACGAGCCGCCTACGACAGGGACAGCCTGTATACGGTTCTAGAAGACGTGACAAAGAATCCAGCTATCAGGTCAAAACCAGAGCTATGGAAAATTATTATCCTCACCGAGGACGATATTGAGTCCGTCTCCGAGCTTTGCGTTAGCGAATCTATCCCCGTAGCTGAGAGGGTTCTTAAAGATATTCAGGGGCGCGCCGTGTTTGCATATGACGGCTCGCTAGAACCTGTTCGACTGTAAACATTACAAAACAGACGAAAGCAGTACCAATTTAAGGTGTTTCCCCTGGGGTTTTACCCCAAATTGGTACTGCTTTTACATTTAGGGAAGCTATAATACACACAACATTTGCGCTCAACAGGCAACATGTGGTACACTTTTCAGTACACCCCTTTTCTGAAGGGGCACTCAACAAAATATTGGGATGTGGTGTAACCGGCAACACGACGGACTCTGACTCCGTAACTCTAGGTTCAAATCCTGGCATCCCAGCGCGCAAAACTTGAACATCAATTTTGAGTTTTGCATCTATGATTGAGGTGTGCTATATTTCCATATATACACACTTCACATATTGGGGCATAGTGTAATGGCAACACGCTGTGCTTTGGACGCAGTACTACAGGTTCGAGTCCTGTTGCCCCAGCTTACCTAGCCAACCTCTTCGGGTTTTCTCAAGCAAAATTCGTTGGCTTTTTACCGTATGTTGGTTAGGTACCTTTTTGGGCAGGTGGCAGAGTGGACGAATGCACTGGTCTTGAAAATCAGAGAGCCCTCAGCAGGGTTCCGCGGGTTCAAATCCCGCCCTGTCCGCTTCACAGTAAACATTACTGCTTGCTACTCATAGTGGGTAGTTTGGTGATAATCTTTAAATCTAGAAAAGGAGGGCGTGTATGGCTAAAAACCAAACCTACAAGGCGTTTACCGCACACCCCTCTCATGTTATGGACTTGAGTGGCGAGCTACTGGATAGCACGCCCATTATGGCTGAGCTTACCACTGAGATTCGGGGAATTTCTGGTTACGCAACCTATGTGGCTCGTAATGATGTTACCCTCGAATCTCGTCTAGCTCAGATTACTGTGTCTGCGCCTGCTGAAGCAGGTCGTCAGGCTGGTGTTAGGATGCCAGAATTTCTTGTATCTGGGCGCGGTAAGTCTCGTAAAGAGAAGCTTACTCAATATAACGCGGTTACGGCTTTTCGTTCGTGGCAGGAGCGTATTAAAGCCGCGACTGGTGAAAGTTCTAAGCATGTTTCTCAAGGCTGGAAGCGCTGTGTAAACGCCAACCCGCCGTCGTATGGGGAGGATTACGTTAATCTTGCCGCGACAGATAAGCAGTACGTGGCGATTGAGAATGACCCGTTTGTGGACGGTGAAATTGTCCTCAAACTAGTAATTAAAGGCAACTGGCATCGCCTAATTTTCCCCTTTAACAACACTCGTTTCCCCGTGGGTAAAGTAACCTTACCTCTCATTAAGATTCAGGATAACCAGCCTGTTTTTATCTTCGCCGTCGTGACAGATAACCCCGTCGTTCAGTTCTCTGGTGATTACGTTATCGGTGTGGATGTGGGTATCAACAATTACGCTACTATTGTTGTGCGAAACATCAAGACAGGGGAAATTACTTACAAAACTACACTTTCTCAGCGTGTCCATTCGCTCTGGAACAGTGTTCGCGCATCCGAGCGTCAAGTCCATGCTCTCCGTAAGAAAGCTAAACCTCTCGTCTATGACCGTCAGGGTAAAATGGCGGCGCTAGACGAGGCGCAACTCCACCGTGAAGCCGCTTCGCGCAAAAAGCGTGAGTTGGCTATCCTTGCCGCACAGGAAATTGCTGACCTATCCCACCAGTACGATAACGCTGTGGTTGTGGTTGAAGACCTGAGCTGGGTGCGCAACACCATGCAAAACGGCAGGTGGAACAGAGGCACATTTGTTAAATGGCTCACGCATTATGTGTCACAGAATGGTGGCTGGGTCGTATCTGTGAACGCGGCTAACACGTCACAGATTTGCCATGAGTGTGGTTCTAAAGTTACTCATCCCGAGCATAAGATTTCTGACTGCCCGACGTGTGGCGCAATGGATAGGGATGTTAATGCCGCCGCAAACATTGCCGCACGCGCTATCGCTAAGGTAAAAACAGCACGGAACACTCGCGCTAAGAACCGCAAGCTCCAGAAAAAGACTTCCTTAAAGACCCCTACCGCCAGGAAAACTCTCAAGCATCCTGGCGGTAGTAGGAATAAGAATTATCCGACCCCGAAGAGGAAGAAACGACGTTCTTCTAAGGGGGTGAAACTTCCTCTGCGCCCCGCTAGGGTACGAGCATTTTGCGTGGATACCAGGGTTCTAGCGGACTGCCTCACATCCGGTGTTGCAGAGACCAGTACGGCGGCACTCAATCAAGGAAACACAGCTTACGAATGTAAGTTATGTAGCCTTAATTGATACTCTTGAAAACTGGAGAGCCCTTAGCGGGGTTCCGCGGGTTCAAATCCCGCCCTATCCGCATAACAGTAAACTGGTAAGGTTTACTTACATAATGTGCCTCTTTAGCTCAATTGGTTAGAGCGCCGGTTTCATACGCCGAGGGTACAGGTTCGAGTCCTGTGGGAGGTACTTTTGAGAGCTTCTATAGTTTCCCGTTACGGTTCCTGTGGAAGCTCTTATTTTTGGTTACATGCTGTGTTGTGGTGGTACAATGGGAGGGTTATCCCGCTTAATTGTGTGGGGCTGTTTCCTACTTTAAGGAGAGACGACGTGCATCACGTTTCGTCCCAATTGTTCGGTGAGAAGATTCCTGCCGACCTTTTTTACACTGACCATGACTGTGACTCTGTGGAGCTGGTTAAGCACTCGGAGGCGCTTACTAGCACGTATTTCACGGATGCGGAGAAGCGGTGGGTTGAGTTTTACGCTTATGTTGGTCTTTCTGAGGATAAAATCGCTGAGTCGCTTAATGATGTGCGTACTCCTGTGAAGATTCGCCGTTATATTCGTGCGCATTACGATAAGATTTTGGCTTTGCGTTCTAAGTATAAGAATAGTATTCAGAAGTCTCCTAAGTACCCGTATGTTGTTGATACTCGTGCGCCGTACACGACCACTACTGATGGGGCTCGTGCTAAGGGTTACCTGTTGGAGTTTGGTATTGATACGGGTATGGATTGGGAGTATCTCGGTTCGGGTTTGTCGGCTACTTCGTTTACTGAGGAAGCGAAGGAGTACCTTGCTTACCTTATTGGTACGTTGGGTGGCTGGGAGGATATGCGTGTCAGGAATGAGCTGTTGGTTTATTACACGCTTTTCACTCCGGAGACGCTTTTCTACCTTGACCGCCGTGTTACTGCTAAGGATATTGAGAAGTACGCTAAGGGTGATGCGCCTGCACCGGCGTGCCCTTACGTGTTCTCTTTTGAGGATTATCATGAAGAGTGCTTCTCACGTAGCCGGTGCACCCCTAACCCTGAGTTCTATGATGAGGGGAAGCAGGTAATGAATATGGCGGCGGTGGGGCGTGCTTGCGGTGGACGTGTTTCCCCTGAAGCGCTCGCTTTGTCCTTTTCCTGGCAGGGTCTACCCGCCGAAGCGGTGAGCGACCTCATTCACGCAAGCATGGATACCACTAAAGCAAGCGTGGAGAAGAGCGTCACTCTTGTCCGTAACGCTTTCTCTCAGACCATCAGTAACGATGAGTATGATGAGCTTCTATCTGAGCTTCCTCTTACGCCGTCTACTAACTCTGGTGGGTTCTTCATGCGCTACCCGAACCGCCCGTATAAGCCTGAGTTTTATTTCACGGGTGAGAACTTGAAGGCGTATAAGCTGTACACTTGGCAGACTGCCTTCCAGCAGAAACCTACCGCCGGTTCAACCGCTGTCCAGGATTACTATGTGTGGATTCAGCGAACCTACGGTGCCCAGGTTGCCGCCCGATACATCGCCCTATACTCCCCTTATAAGGGTTTCAGCGGCTTGTATAAGTCCACTAATAGGCGTGAGGGCTGGAGTGCAGAGTTGTCGCCTGTAGCGCCGCCTTGCCCGCTCCCTATCCCGTTCGAGGCTGTTTACGACGAGAAGCTCGGGCTGATTCGCTACTACGAGCACCTTATGGTTCCTTCCGGTTCCGTCTACCGTTCTGAGTACACGGGAGAGGGTGCTCAGATTCCGCCCCGTAAGTCTCCTTACGCCGACATTAACCCTTCGCGCAACACTAAGGAACAGGCACCCCAGGAGGAGCCTGTTGAGAGTGAGCTGGGTAACGACTTAGCAGAGATGGTTTCCACGCAGAGGCGGGGTGCCGGTGAGCCTGACACCCCTACTAAGGAAAACGTGCCGGAAGTTGCACATAAGGAACAGGTAAACGAAGCGCCTGCTACAGATGAACAGGTAGAAGAACCTGAATCCACTCCCGTTCAGTGCCCCGCTGACGCGCCCGAAGACCCTGCACCTAACCCTGAGCAAGAAGAACCTACCGAAAGCCTCACGGAGCCTCACAGCGCCACCCCGAATGAAGCTATCGGTGAGTACGAACTGCGTCCCGGCGTGATTCAGCAGGTCATGTTCACAGACGGTAACGGAACACACGTGTTAAAGGCTCTGCCGGGTGATAAGAAGCTCGCTATCGACTTCGCTCTGCCGGGTATTGATGAGCATTGCGACCACGGCGAAGCGTCTCGCCGCGCGGAAGCGGCTAAGGAAGCGGCAAAACGTGGCGCATTCCCACCGCTGGCAACCCCACCCGCAACCGCTCCGGCTCCTAATGTGGACGGCACCACTATCGGGGAGCTCGCTGTAAAGATTTCCTCACCTGTAAGCAAGGTTATCTGGAACATCCTGCACAAGAACCAGAGCAACTTGAAGGGTTCTAGCGTTGCGACAGTGGGTAAGATTCTTAACGCACCCCCTATCGCAATGGTGCAGGCGCTTGCAGATGAGCACGGCTGGAGCGAAAGCATTGCGAGCTTTGCTCATCTCGCCGGTGCCGCACCCATGAATATCCTTATGATTTTCAGTAGGCAGTTTAACGGTGATGTACCGTTCGCTACTCTACTTAACCTGTTCGGAGTTACTGAGCAGGAGGCTCTACATACGCTTACTAGCCCGACGGCTGGTTTTGATGTGAGGAACATTCCTGTTAGGCGCATTGCTGACGCTTTGGGTAAGACGTATGAAGCGGTTATCGTGGAAAGCTTAAACCTCTAACCTGGTTTAGCTAAAGCGACCTCCGTAAACTGTTAGCTACCCCTTTAGCGGGGCACACAAGAGACGCTTGAAACTCTTGTGTGCCCCGCTTTGCTTCCCCATTTAAAACTCATGCTCGGCGGAACATGTGGTACAATTAAGGCGTAACATAAAACTACTCTACAGGAGGAAACACCCTTGTCTGTCGCTTACACCTCAAAGTTCATTGACCTCACCCCGGAGAACGTCAATAACATTGTGAACAGCATGTTTGAAGAGATTGACGGTTGCTCGGAAGTAGAACCTTCCCTCTCTCTCTACTCAACCGGCAAGACTCTCAACCTGGACATTTGCATTAACGAACGCTGGTACAACGTCTATATTTCCCCGCTACACCAGTTCATTCGTGGAACCAAGATTGCACTCAGCCGCGTAGAAGTTGATGTTTACGACCCCGACAACACTCCCGAAGGTCTGCCCTACCGCATCCCCGGCGAAAAGGGGGACGACAACTTCGTTACTCTCCTTGATTTTGTGCGAAACCACGTAGTTACCCCCTAACGTGTAAAACAACAACCTGTAAAGCCCGCTATAACCACATGAACTTTTTATTAGAACTCATGTGTGTTAGGCGGGCTTCAGCATTTCCATACAAGATATTTCTATTCAAGTTTTAGGGCTCCTTATCAGCGTCTCCCTATGATTCATGGGACATGTGAGCCTCATATGGGTAAGACGCATCTGTGTCCTCACGTCAGTCGCCGGGCTCATTCAATCATTGCTCCTCAACCAGCCAGCTGTAGCAGTAATGAGTGCCGTAAACCTCGCTTACTACACAGCAACGCTGTTTGAAGATAAACACCCCATTATTAGAAGCACGGCGTAGGCAACAGTTGCCAAGCTTGTTAATATTGCGCACACGGTTTAATATGAATAATATTAGGCGTATTAGTAATAACCCATGACCAGTAATAAGGAGGGTGCGCATGGCTAAAAATCAGACATACAAGGCTTTTACAGTGCGCCCGACTCACGTCATGGATTTGAACGGTGAGCTGTTAGATAGCGTACCTATTATGGCTGACCTTGCCGCAGAGGTGCAGGGCATCTCGGCGTATGCGACTTATGTGGCTCGTAATGACGCTAAACTGCCAGGCGAGCTGGCACGGGCAGGTGCTATCCAGCCAACAACAGCAGGTCGTCGCGCGGGTGTTAAGATGCCTGATTTTCTGGTACCCGATAAAAAAGACAAGAATGGCGAACCACTCAAAGACAAGAAGACTGGCGAGCCTATCAAAATCAAGACGGGTAGGTCGCGTAAAGAGATGCTGATTCAGCACCGTGTGGTGGGTGAGTATCGCGCCTGGGAAGAGCGCATCAAAGCCGCGAACGGCGAAAGTAGCAAGCATATTTCACAGGGTTGGAAGCGTACCGTAAACGCTTCCCCTCCGTCGTATGGCGAAGATTTTGTCAATCTTGGCGCTGTCAATCGTAACTATGCTCTCATTGAGAATGTCCCGTTTATCGATGGGGAAATTGTCCTCAAATTGGTCATTAAAGGCAACTGGTATCGACTGATTTTCCCCTTTAATAACAACCGTTTCTCCGTGGGTAAGGTGACCCTGCCCGTCATCAAGATTCAGGATAATCAGCCTGTTTTTATCTTCTCTGTCGCTACCGATAACCCTATTGTACAGTTCTCGGGTGATTATGTTATCGGCGTGGACGTGGGTATCAATGATTACGCTACTGTTGTTGTGCGTAATACCAAGACGGGGGAAATTACTTACAGCACCACGTTGTCTCAGCGTGTCCATTCGCTGTGGAACTCTGTTCGCGCGTCTGAGAAGCAGGTTCGCCAGCTCCGTGAGAAAGCTGAGTCGCTTTCGCTGTATGACCGTCAGGGTAAAATGGCGGCGCTAGACGAAGCCCAGTTGCACCGTGAAGCGGCATCTCGCAAAAAGAGGGAGCTGGCTATCCTTGCCGCTCAGGAAATTGCTGACCTGTCGCACCAGTACGATAACGCTGTGGTTGCGGTTGAAGACCTGAGCTGGGTTAAAAATACTATGCAGAATGGGCGTTGGAATCGTGGCGAGCTTGTTAAGTGGCTGACCCACTATGTTGAGCAGAACGGCGGCTGGGTTGTTACCGTGAACGCCGCTAACACTTCACAGGTCTGCCACGAGTGCGGTTCTAAAGTTACCCATCCCGAACACAAGGTTTCTGACTGCCCTAAGTGTGGTGAGAAGGACAGGGACGTTAATGCCGCCGCAAATATTGCCTCACGCGCTGTACCCAAAGTGAAAACAGCTCGTAATAGTCGTGCTAAAAACCGCAAACTCCAGAAAAAGACTTCCTTAAAAACCCCTGCCGCCAGGAAAGCGTTAAAGCATCCTGGTGGCAGTAGGAATAAGAATTATCCGACCCCGAAGAGGAAGAAACGACGTTCTTCTAAGGGGGTGAAACTTCCTCTGCGCCCCGCTAGTGTCAATACGACCACGGTTCTAGCGGACTGGGACACATACGGTGTTTCGGAGACCAGTAAGGCGGCACTCAATCAAGGAAACACAGCTTACGAATGTAGGCTATGTAGCCTTAATTGATACCGTACACGAACCTGATAGGTAACGCTTTCGTCCTGGTGGGTGTACTTATTGCCGTATGGCGGCACACACGCAAGAATAAAACAGATGTAGCGGATACCTTTACGCCCGCGTGATACAATAAAACTGACCCATCTAATAGCAACCTCCCGTAAGGAGAAAAATATATGACTGAAACCTCACCTCAGAGCACCGAAAATTCTGCGTCGCTTGTAACGCCTGGTCGTCGCGTCCTTGAAGGCGTAGGTGCGGACATTATCCTTCTCAAAGATGTTCGTAAGTACGAGAACACCGACTTTACCCTTGTAGCCCACCTGGACGGTATTGGTGGTGTGGAGCTTCCCCCGCAGGCTTCCTCCTATCAGGCTCTCACGGAGCTTACGGGTAAGGAGATTACCACCGACACGGAGCCTGTTGAGCTTATCCGCGAGGTTATTAAACTTAACCCACAGTTTATGGGTATCGACCGTTTGTCTCCGCACGCCGCTCTTGTGTTCGGTTATGCGATTGACATTCCGGAGGAAGTAAGCACGGGTGATGTTACTGTTACGGCGCGCCTGGTGGAGAATGATGAGATTGTTCAGAAGCAGTACGGCGGGTTTGCTGTGCGTGCATCTATGAACGCTATCGTTTACCCCTCGGTAAACAACCTCCTGCCCCCGGAGAATGTTCCTACTGATGGTTCTGCCACTATCCCCGGCTGGTACATTTTCAGTGACGAGCTCACACCGGAGGGTAAGTTCTACGCCAGCATTATTGTGGGCGACCCTGACATGGAAATGTCCTACACAGAGCTCCTAAGTAATCTGGAAATTACAGAAACCATTGCAGAGGACGCGGAAGGGGCGGATGAGTTGAACGCTCTTACTCCTAATGAGCGCGCTCTCAACGCGGGACGTGCCGCTTACGCACAGGGTCTATACCGTTTCGAGGCAAACGGCTTGATGCTGGCGGCTCCACTCTCAGGTGGTGAAGCCTTTTTCCATGATGAGGGCAACCACACTTATTGGATTCCTATCTCTATCCTCCCGGTAAACGCATAAACTAGCTGTTAAACGGCGATTTAGGCGGGGCAACATCTTTATGCCGAGAAGATGTTGCCCTGCCTCTTCGTGTTCATATATCCACAATGTTTCGCCCAGCACATGTGGTAAAATCAAAAGGAGATAACAACTGGGAACCCGACTAACCCAAAAAACAGAAACGGAGGACATTATGTGTGAATCAACATACCGCAACCTTGAATTTAATCTCGCTATCCCCGCCAGTGACCTAACCAGAAAACTGGCGCAGAATATTGAAACCCGAGGGCTTGCTGTCGTTAATGTAGAGACGAAGCATGAGGAACGCCCAGGTATTCGTGAGCCACTACTCTTTACCACCTTCACGCTAGAATCAGGCAATGAACAGGTCAAGGTTGATTCCGTAATTCTTCCAGGCAACGACTGGCAGGTCATGAAAATCATTGAGAACAGCCATACCACTGATTTTCAGGTACTCACTTACCCGGCTGATGAATACGCCATGCCTATCGACATTATTTATATGGGTGCCCCTATTAGCTTCTCTGCGTGATAAAAACACTGCCCTCGCCGCCTGTAGCCCCGCATAAGTACTTTTCCGCCTATGTGGGGCGCTCTTATTAGAAAGGAACCTAAACCCCGCCATGTCTAACCGCCTGATTTACAGTCAAGGAACCCCGCTAACCGATAACAACATTCCCGCTTTACTTAAACTTCATACCAGGCTCGGCTCCACCGTTATTATTGAGCACGCCGAAAACCTCACCGGACTTAACGGTGAGCCGTTCGATATTTTAGGGCGACTCTACGCTTTTTCGGAAGAGACAGAAAAACGGGGCTACACGGATTACGCATCAGATGTGAACCTTACACTCTTACCCGATGGGGCGCTTACAAATAACGGCAACCTTGTTACGCGCGTCATCGTAGAAGAAGGCGTGTTTGAAGACTATGGTATGGGGGAGTCGTTTGGGGTGTGGCACAGTGAGGAATGGGCGCGCGGCATAGGGACAGTTCTGCGCTGGTGAGAAGATGTGACCACCCTGTACTGGAGCTACCTAACTACGCCTGCCACAGATGGTGGCTCTAAAGCCCCGGAGCGGGTGCTTGCCGAAAAGCTGGGATTACATAATTGGACGCTCGCCTCCGCTGAAACGGTGCCTTTGTTCGAGAAAGCTATCGACGTGCTACAGGAGCTCACGGGCGCGCCTGACGCGGCATTGCTTAATGTTGCTACATCAGATATCCTGTGCAACCTTAAATATTTCAGTGATAATTAAGAGCGCCACCTAAAATCTCCCTCGCCGGTGGTGTGTTGCCATTCACAACCGCCTGATATATAGGAGGTGTTAGTTTAAACAACACCCCCTAACTGTAAAACAAACAGTAAAGCACACATAATATGAATCCGTCAGTGTTCTTACAGGTTTTGTTGCAACAGTGGGCTTATATGTAAATGGAGAAAAATAAATATGGCAACCGCAATTCACAGTAGCCCCCTCATCCCGCCGTTCCCCGGTTTCGGTATCTGTAACGCCGCCAGCCCCGACACGTGCCCCTATGGTGGTGCTGATACGCACATGGTGACGAACTATCTTCCTCCGGAGCTTCAGGAACAGCTTCATGAGGTACAGGAGGCTTTGCGTACAGGTAAGGGTGACGCTCTTACTAAGGTGGGTATTACGCTCCGTCAGATGAATGATGCGATTGAGAAGGCGCAGGGCACGGCGGGTAACCGCTTCATTTTCAGGCTTGAGGGTGAAGCCGCTAAGACCCCGGTTATGAATAAGTACTACAGGAACGCTATCCGCGACTCGGCTCGTATCATGAAGACCAGCGAGAGTATGCAGAAGTCTCTGGCGTGGATGCAGGACCGGACAGAGTCGAAGCTGTACAATAACGCTTTGGCGAAGTTCCAGCAGAAGTACGGTGAAGAAGAAGGCGAAGCACGCCTGAACGCTTTCCTTGAGCAACGTACAGCTGACCTGGAAGCTGAGCAGATTACGGGTAAGCCTACGAAGGAAAACCGCCGTAAAGCCGTTGCTCTTGAGTACTTCCGCCGTAAGCACATGGACTCCAACATGGGTAACGGTGGCGAAGGTAACGACCGCCAGTACTACGACCCGGTGAACGAAGCGCACGCGGCAAAGATGAAGCGCCCCGAAACCTACGAGGGACGCTTGGAAAGCAAGCTGGAAGGCGCTGTTTATCTTCCCGACAAGCAGGTGCATGGTTTCTACACCACCGGCACGGGTAAGAACATGCAGTTGCATGAGGCAACCGTGGATGTGGACGAGTACGCGAAAAACCAGAAGCTCCGCGCTCAGTACGACAAGAACATCAAGGACGCCACTAAGCGTATTAACATGATTCTGGAAGTTTCCGATAACGACCGTATGCGTAGCGCTGACGGTATCGGTACTGTTCAGACTCTCAAACATGATGGTCGTATCGTCACCATTGAGTACAACCACGAAACCCTGGACACGGCGAAGCTGGACGCTATGCCTCAGGAAGAGCGTGAGAAGTTCTTAGATGTTTCTGAGAAGAAGCTCGGCGTTTCAGGTTTGCGTCAAGCTCTAGCGGACGGGGAGATTACGCAGGAACAGTACGACCAGGTAACAAACATTTCCACAGTGATTGATACTATGTCTATCTCTGGTGTGGAAGAGGCTCAAAAGTCTGCAGGTATTAAGTTCCGCGACATTCCCGACAACCGTTCTATTAACGACCTGCACGATACGCGCGCAACCATTAACGACGTTGCTCGTAGCCTCGCAGAATCTGCTACCGCCTTCGAGAACGAGGCAGGTATGACCAGGGCTGAGTTCAACAAGAAGATGGATAATGAGACGAAGGCTCTAAAGAACGGTCTAGCAACAACCTACGCGCCTGAGCTGAACTGCTTTGTTGGTGGCGCTTTGGACACAAACGTTATTCAGAGCACCAGCGAGCGTCTCGCATCCGCTAACGTCTTAAAGAACGTTCTCGGTGAAGCCTTAACCGATAAGCTCATCAACGGTTACGGCTACCGCACCACCGAGTACAGCGTGGAAAAGGTACGCCAGAACACGTCACCCGAGGTGTTCAAGGACTTGGTGTACAGCTCTGTTACCATTTCGGAAATGTCCGAGGCGGATGCTCAAAAGAAGGCGGAGCGTGAAGCGAAGAAGGCAGAACGTGAACGCATCAAGGCAGAGAAGGAAGCCGCTAAGCAAGCATAACGTTTAATGCGTAACAACTAGGACAGCTAAAAGAAACGGGTGGGGAGCTCGACTGGTACATGACAGTTTGAAGCGCCCCACCCTTCTTTTCTGTTTAACGGTTCCTTGGTGCTCTGCTATAGACGTTACGCAATATTTTTTGCCGGATTCATAGTAAGGAGCCAACCTTGGCTAACAACTCATTTGACTTCAACCAGGTCGACACGACCAACATCCCCTCCGTTCGCACGCTGGAAGACGGATACCTGCCCGAAGGTCAGCCGTTCTACAATGACGATGACGGCACCACCATTATCCGTGTGGGCGGCACTGTTCTTACGTTCTCTGTCGATGATGACTTTGATGCGCGTACCCTTGCTGAGACGTATAGTCTTTTGGGTCAGTTGAAGTCCCCCCTTGACCTTGATTTGCCAGACATTTCGGCTTTGAAGCCTTACGATAATTTCCCCGATAACGTGTTGGATACCCCTAAGCCTCTGAATGGTATTGAGGTTATGGCGCTGAACCATCAGGGCGTACCCGCTGAGGTGAATAACCTGGAGGCGCAGTATCTTGTGACGCAGTGGGCGTTGCTTGGTGCGGGTGTTTCCCCGTCAGGTGGGCAGGGCGGCGACCACACTACCCTTTACGCGCATGTTCCTACAGTGGATGGTACTGATACGGAGATTCGTGCTCTGATTTTCAGGTCTGAACCTATCGAACCAGGCTCTAGCGTGGAGGGTATCGCTTGTTGGGGTACGTCCACACTGTTGAGCACTACGTTGCGTCGTGTCGCCCTGTACGAGATGGACTCTGACGAGCTGGTGGAGGAGTACGACTATAAGGGTGATTTTATTGACCGTGAGGGTGCGGTTAAGATTTTCTCTGTGGTTTCCCCGAATACTGACCCGGATAGCACTCCGGAGCAGGAAGACCAGTACGCTGAGCTTATCGGCAGTGTGATTCTTCAGTGGTTGGAGCCTGACATGGAGCAGATTTTGGAGTCTGACCGGATACGCCGTGAGCGTGAGTACGCTACCCGTAAGGCTGTCGCTGAGGCTCGTAAGGCGGCTAAGGCACGCCAGGAAAAGTAAATAAAAGAGCTTTAACTTTTTGAGGTAACCCCCTGGTGTTATTTAATGCTGGTGGGGTTACCTTTTTTGTGTGCGGCTCACCTGATATGTTGTAGGTAGTTGTTAATTTTCAGCTGTGCCCTCAAGGTTTTGGTGTGCTCATTCTTTTTTGCCTAAACCTGTGCGCGTGGTTGTTTGTCTTTTTCTTTTTTGTTTTGTGTTTGCGGGCTACACGCCTCCTGTTTGTGTGTAGCCCGCCTAATCCTGTGTTCTTACTGTCAGGCGGCGTGGTTCTTCTAGCAAGTTTCTGTATATAGCTTTGAAGGATGTCACGTTATGTTGATGCATATTTCCCCAGGGCAGGATGGGACACCTCCCCGTATGTTGTCTTGTTCTTCCCCGTCAGGTTGCCCGTACCGTAAAGAGGGTGCTTTACCTGTTGGTGTTCCTCATGTTCATGGTGATGCGCAGTTCATGAATGATGTGATGGAATATACGGCTGAGGTGAATAATGAGATTGCTAAGGTCACTCAGGAGTATGCTATGCGTGGTGAAACGATGGACACGCCTGAGTTTCGTCAGTGGCTGATGGGGAAGCTCGAAGCGAAGACGAACCCGCCGACTCGTCGTATGGGTGGGGTGGGTTTCCCGAATGATGACCCGTGGGCTCCGTGGACAGCTAACGGTGTTGTACCTTCGCAGTATGATTCCGTTTCTACCCGTGAAGCCCTTAAAAGCATGTACCCTGATGCATCAGATAAGTGGATACGTGAAAAAATAGCGCTAGAAACCCGTAAACAGCCCGTTATAACGGATTACGGTAATGGCGACGCTTACACCTTAGATTATGATTTTCAGAGCCGCACAGAGGCGATACCAGGCACGCCGCAGGAAGATAAGCGTATGCATGACGCTTACATTTACACGCGAGACTCCTTTATTCAAAACAATAACGGCGGTGTACTCAACTTAGACCCGAATGAGCATCATCTGTTCATTGCTGATTATGATAGTAACCCGCCCCGTATGGGTGCCGTGCGGTATGACCCCGATAATTTAGACCTGCTCGGGTTACCTGTGGAGCATATTCAAGGGTATAGGGGTGCCCGTCCGTACTACACGCCTGTTCTAGAGGATAACCCTAAAGACGCTAACGGGCACAGTAACTACCCTGACTACGACATGCCAGCCACCGTCCTATCAGCCCCGTTCATCCGTAAAGATGCTGAGCGCAAAGATAGGGCATGGGCGAACTATCGTCGCGCAGGCGAAAGCGCTACAGGTAACTCCTATAGGAACGGCGCTTTTGAAATGAGTGGCGGATACTACAACCCCAACTCAGGCACCGTCACAACAGACACGCTCCGGATTAACGACCAGAACGGCGACTACATTGAAACACCCCACATCTATTCGCCCATCTTCAACCGCAACGCCTACGTGATGAACATCAAGAACAGCTACCAGGCTAATCTTTTCGCAGACAGGTTCGTTGAATATGACGAGGAAGAAGACACGTACAGCATCGACTGGAAACGACTACACGACGCTGGTATCGACATGCTTGTCTTCGATGAGTGTAAAGAAGGCTGGGATAATTATATGGATGTGCGTAATCAGCGTGGCTTCACATGGGACGCTTTAGACCATTCCATGCAAAGCTACATTATCAACGGCTCCGCTATCTGTGGTTGGGTGAAATATGATACAGGCATGCGGTACGCACCCTACAGTGGCGCACGAGGTGGCGGACACTAAACTGATATATAAAAAGAGAAAGACGGGAGGAGGCTCCGGAAAGTAGCCCCCCCCCCCCGTCTTTTTTCGTACAAAAATTTAGTAACTTATTTATCACGAGGAAAATTATTATGGCAAAGACGCACTACGGATACCGAGACGGGCAGTTCAAACAAGGTGAATGTAAAGTCACCACCGGAACCTGCCCATACGGTAACCACTCCGAAAACCCCGAAAAGATTAACGAGCTCCGCGAATACGTCGCAAAAACCCTAAACGAGAACCCCAACTACCAGGTTGCATACGAAATGGTAGCCCGCATGCACGGGGAAAAGAACGTCACAGCGGCTCAGCTTACCCAGCAGGGAATCCCCGCAAAGCTCGCAAAAGCGTGGGCTAATGAACCCGTCTCAGAGGAATACGAACGTGACTACGTTGGGGACGGCACCCCAGAACCTGTAGCGGAGCCAGAGCCTGTTATCGAGGAAGAACCTCTAGTTGAGGTAAACCCCGCCGAGGATAATCTCTGGGGTACAGCGGCGGCAGACAAATATGGGCACATCCCGTCCGTTAATTATGAAGAGCTGGAAGTTATTGATGACCCAGCCGTATATGAACAGACTCCCAATTATTATGAGTCAGACAGGGATAGGAAGGAACGTATTAAGGGCAACAGTGCTGTTCGCGAGCTTGAAGATTTGGCACAACGTCTACGTGACCCTGCGTTCTTCGGGAGTGCAGACCCTGAAAAAGTGCAGGCTGTCTTCGAGGAACCCTATAAAACCTTACAGTTCATTAACCAGGAATTACAAACTGATTGGGCGCGTAAACACCCAGGTGAGCCTCTTCCGGCTGGGCTAAGGGACTTTGACGAGATGCGTTCTTTAACAGAGTTCAGGCTTCCCGGCAACGAGGTTGATACGAATATTGTTGCTACAGATGTTCGTGAAGGCGCTGTACTCATCACACCAGAGGCACGTGAATTTGCCCGCGATTATGTGTCAGTAGCTAACTTACTAAGCCACAAAGCTACAAGTTATGAAGGTTATATCGGAGATTTTATTGAGGAACGTGTGGAGAACCTCGAAGCTACAGGCAAGGACTTGGAACTGGAAAAGAGGAAACTTCGTATTAGTGAACATCTGGTGCGCGCGGCGAAGGATTACCAGGAGTCTGTTAATGAAAAAGCGAAGCGTAATGAAAAACTGCCTGACATCACAGTTGATACGATTAAAGAAGGCGCTAATGAGATTATAGAATATGACTTAGTTAATGATGACCTTTACCTTTATGAAAAGGATGCGCGACGTCGCGGCTCAGCCGCCACTAATGAGTATTACGAGAACGTGGCGAAGCACTGGCGTGAAAACCTTAAACCAGGCGCTTATATAATGTTTGGTAGTGGGGACGCTGAGGTGTACACCGCCCAGGAAGATGGTGGGGTAGTTGCCCCAGATGGTGGCTTATCAGGGTACGTTGATTATGGGTCTGGTGTATTCTATGACACAGACGGTGCACCTGTTCGCCATTACAACGGTGCGCCCCGCCTTTTTAAGGATGAGGCAGACCTCTTGGAGAAAGCGGTCGCGGGTGGTAGTTTTATGCGTTACCCCGCCCCAAATGGAGCAGACCCAGGACACGTCTCAAGGTACGAGCTAGATAAGAGCCCCCGCACCCAAGAAAAGCTGGCGAAGATTCACAACTTCATCGGTAATAAGGACGCGGATTACCGTGAGATTGCTCGACGCAAAGAAAGCATCTTTAAAGCTACAAATGATAAGCAGGACACTAAGGCGCAGTATGAAGCTCTAAAGAAACTGGGCTTCAAGCCTTTAGTTCACATGGAGAGGGGCGGTAACCTCACCAAGACCAGCGAAGATAGGGCGAAGATGGAGATGAACCACTTCATCGAGCAGGAAATATCCGCAGGGCGAATGATATACACCGACGGTGAATACCATAAGAACGACGGCTCAAGCATTGAGGAGCTTCAAAGCAGGACGCTTGACTATGATACTGTCTTCGACAAAGACGATGATGTGGCTACAAGGGTTTCTATGGTAAATGCGGCGCGGCGCACCCATAATACTGAAACCTCGTACCTCAATCCCTCATCTTACGCACGGTCGAAGGCTCCTACACGTCACGAAGCTGTAGCGCATCGCCGCCGAGACTGGGGCGCTACCCCCTCAAATATTCCTCCTCGCGAAGCTGTTGATGGTAACCTACTGATTGGGGAAAAGACTCAGCGTAACAACAGACCGATAGTGTACCTTGTAGTAGACGATGCTAACCGTCTCATGGTAGAGGTTCCTTTTCCTATCTCTAAGTACGATACGGAAAGCGGAGAGTTTGACGCACCTGCTAGTAACGAAGAATTGGAAAGCCTTAAAGCGCGATACTTAGCTGGTGATAAGGCGCTAAATGTCATGAGCATCGAAAATGAAAATGAACGCGCCGGTAAGCTCCGAGTCTGGTAGCTTATAAACCATGAATGAAAGCGGTAAACACTGGGCAACCTTATGCTCTAGTGTTTACCGCTTTTCTGATATATAGGTACCGACATATTTGTATGATTTAGAGAAATGTCGAGGATAAAATATGGCAAAGACGCACTATGGATACAAGGACGGGCAATTCAAACAAGGCAAATGTGAAGTTACCACAGGCACCTGCCCTTACGGTAACCACTCCGAAGACCCGAACAAAATTAACGACCTACGCGAGTATGTTTCTAAGACGCTGAGTGAGAACCCGAATTACCGTGTCGCCTACCAGATGGTTGCGGCTATGAATGGTGAGAAAAACGTTACGGCGGCAGATTTGGTGAAACAAGGTGTCCCGGCGAAGCTGGCGAAAGCGTGGGCTAACGAGCCTGTGTCAGCTGAGTATGAGCGTGATTACGTTGCAGACGGCACCGCTGTGGACTCTGAACCAACTGAAGTAGGTAACGAAGTTGAGTTGCCTGATGCGGACACGGAAACCGCTGTCCAGGATGACGGTGGACATAAAAGCGGCTACATAGGCTGGAAGGATAAGACAGGCTGGGTGCGAATCAGTAAGTTTCAGGATGCCGCCAATAAACTAGCCCACCCTGAGACATACGGTAAGCTAACCGACGAGGATAAGGAACGGCTGAAAGTACCTTACGCTGAGCTGGAGTACGTTAATCGTATGTTGGCTGAAAACTATCAGTTGAACAACCCGGATGCCGCCCTTCCGGAGCATCTAGCAGGTGAAGCTATCGAAGATATGAAGAACTTCGGGGAGCCTGGCAACGAGATTAGCGACAAAATTATTGCGCGTGTTATCCGTGAGGAGCAGGAAGGCATCCCAGCGGAAAGTCGTGAGTTTGCGCGGCAGAACATTAACGCCACAGCTTTCCTTAACAACGGTCGGGCACGCATGGAATCGGAAGCTTTTGTAGACGTAGACCGTAACCATATTACAGATGTGGGGAAAGACCCAGATGTAGAGCAGAAAAGGCTCGCTTTAACCGACTATGTGACTGCTGTCGCAGAGCTCCATAAAGATGCTCAGGAATTTAAATCTATCCGGTTCCTTAATGATGAGCCAGATATTTCCGCTAAAGAATTGGCGGAGCGTGCCAGTGAGCATAAGGAAAGCTATGGTGCGGCGCGGTTCATGGTCAAAGACCGCGAGTTTGGTAAATACGACATAGAAGCAGAAGAGTACGACCGTGGGGTGTCTAGGCACTGGCGTGAGAACCTTAAACCTGGTGCCTATATCATGTTAGGTAACATGGACGCGGAAGTGTACACTCTTCAGGAAGATGGGCG
>ERZ773061.78-NODE-78-length-39913-cov-6.504466_pt1 | contig 39913 bp, 55 predicted proteins | sample MGYA00580627_ERZ773061 | MGnify/ENA primary metagenome ERZ773061 (study PRJEB29015, sample SAMEA2738119) | human oral metagenome | biome: human oral; feature: human-associated habitat; material: saliva | place: China | collected 2223 ...
CCAACTAAGATAGCACGAGCGATTTCCTCGTCTAACATTAAACGCATTTCGCCTTTAATCCATGCTACTACGTCGAAGTCTGTGATATCAATCATGTCGTCACGATCAATTTTTTGCTTTTTATAGATTGTTGTTGGTAAAGTAGAACGTTTCAATAGTGTGAATACTTCTTCTTTTTTAAGTTTACCTTTAATATAACCGCGAGCACGAGCTTCGTCTTCAGTAATGTTCGCGAATAAAGATTTAACACGAGAGAATGGTGAGCGTTTAACTCCGTTCATAACGCGTTTAACCCATCCCATATCACGAGAGATGAAATCAGGAACATTGTTTAATGTTTTAGCTTCTGGGAATAAGTAGTCGATGTGTGTTACACCGTGCTCTAAGAATGACTCTTTCAAGCTTCCGTAGCGTTTTCCGTCTGCTAAGATTTCTTGCATATCATCGTGAGATAATACGTTTTGCTCTTGCATGTTGTCGTTTTCGAATAAGTTGTGTTTCATTTCTTCAATTCCTCCTTGAACTGCTTCGCCTACTAGTTCATAGACTGCATCTTGTTGTTGTGGTGTTAGAGTGTCTAATACGTCTTCGATTGAAGCGTCTTCAGGTAACTCTACTTCGTCTTCGATGTACTCTAAGTCGCCATCTTCGTCTTCATCAGCATGTTGCATTTCTTTACCTTGGTTTTCTAATGCCATACCGATAAGTGCATATACTGCTTCTTGTTGTTCTTCATTTAACGTATCGAAGATATCTTGGATAGTTTTGCCACCTTTATCTTCGTGCATTAATTCGAACTCTTGATTGTTGTCATTAATCACAATATCATCTCCTGTATAAAGAATGAACTCGCCATCAGCATTGGAGCCGTGTGCGAGACTTACGTTTTCGATATAAGCTCCAGGATTAGCTCCAGCTAATACTAAGCTCACCTCACGGATGTTGCCGTGTAACACGTCGCCTCCGTTTTGTTTTAGTTTGTTAGCGTAGATAGATAACGCAGTAACATCTCCATGACGAACTGCTTCTTTCGCACGCTGACCAGCTGCACTTTGGTTAAATACAGCGTAAGTGTAAACACCTTCAGGACGGTTTTCCAAATATGCGTGTCCTAACACATTCTCGACATCGTCGTGTTTGTGCATCCACACTAAAGGAACCTTTTTACCGTTACAGTCCTTGAAAGCGTCACGTCTAATGGTACGGCCATCTGAACACTTTAAGTCGTTTCGAGACGCCCATCCACTAAAGTCATACTTCATTTTGACTTCCCTCCTCGTCATAGTATTGATCTTCTGGCGGCATTCCAGCTCCAGCGGTCGGATTTAAGTTCTTGTTACGTAATTCATCTGCTGCTGGGTCGCTAGATGGTTTAAGTCCAACGATTTGTCGCACTTCGTTAGAAGACATAACTTCGTTACGAGTAAACTTATCAGCAATGTTAGATAATTCAGAAACAGGAACAAGTCTGAACGGATCTCTGAAGAACTCAATCGATTGACGCTGTGTTCTAGCCGTCTTAGTCAAGAATTTACGTTTGAATTCGTCGACCACTGCTGAGATAATAGGCTCGATTGTACGAGTATAATAGTTCAACATAGTCTTCTCATCTGCGGTTCCTTCTAAAACTGATTGGGTAATCCCAAGTTGGCTGTATAACATCTTAGTCAAGTATTCGATTTGAGTCATGAGGTTGTTTTCGACTGAGCGGTTAAGTTGCGTAATACGCTCAGTACCGTCGGTATACGCGATACCGTATCTAGAACCAGCTAACTGGTCTTCGATTAGTTTACGACGTTCTTCTGCTTGTTTACGTCTAGCTTCGGTCTTAACAATATAAGGCAATTGAATGATCATGTCCAATTTACCAGAGCTAGTTTGTTCATCCACAACGTCTAATAAACTTAGTTTTCTAATCAATCTTTTAAGAGTTGAGTTAGGTTCGTTCATTACTGCATAAAGTGGATTTTCAATAATAGCAATAGAACTCTTAGGTAGTGTCAATTCTTCGTGGTTACCTGTTCGGTCGTTATAGATACGACACTTAACATGTCTTGGGTACCACTCTAGAATTTTAGCAGTTCGCATAGTCTCGATGTCGAAAGTTCCGGGTTTGTAAATATCTGTATCAGTATCGATTGGGACTACTGCCACAACACCTTCGTCAAGCATAGACATGATAACGTCCTGCATTAGAGCACGTCCAGTTTGGTCGATGTTGGCTTCCACTGAGAAACACTGGTTTAGTTTAGACGGCATAGTGTCGACATAACGTTCGTTCTCGTCTAATCTAACATGTTTAATCTTGATAGATGCCACATCCAGAGCAATTCTGTTGTAGATAGCTGTAACTATAGAACGCTCATTACCGCGAGTTAATCGTGGTCTGTCTGGACGATACGAATATGAGATACCTAAATCGTTTCTGTATTCCATCGTCGGGTCTTTATTCAGCAGCGTATTCCACGCATGCTTTAATCTACTTCCGAATGATTCTTCCATTTTGATTTAATCTCCTATCTGGATACTTTCTTTTTAAGTTTAGACTTGTATTCGTTGACTTTGTCTTGAGCTTTACGAACCTGTGGACTATTCTTTACGTTGTCTTTAAGTTTACGTAATTGAGGATTGTTGTTAACCACATCTTTAGTGTAGTTAGCGGCGAATCTACCGTTAGATACACTAGTTGGGATTTGGTAGCCAATAGCGTTAGCTCCTCCCCATAACCATCCTTTAACTCCTGATTTAAGTCGTCCTTGATCTTTAGATCTGTATTGGTTATACTTCTTAGCTCCATATGAACCCATTAAGAATGATTGTAATAGAGCTTTACCTAAGTTCATATTGGCAATTCTATGGTTACGATCTGAATCTCCGTCTCTAAATAATCGGTCAGCGGCTTTCTCTTTAGCTGCAGCTAGGTCTTTCTTATATTGAGAATCAACTTGCTTATTTTTAGTCTCGTATTTAGCGTGTAATTTTTTGTAGGCCCCATCCCACTTATCACTAGCTTCTTTATACGATTTTCCTTTTTGTTCAGCTTTATGAGCATCAGCGAGCCATTTATTATCTAATTTGTCGTACTCATGAGCACGGTTGTAGCGAATGTCTCGTTTCTGGTTTTTATAAGCTTTCTTAACACCTCGAACTTCTTTACTTCTGGAAATGCCCCATTTCATTCCGAGGACTCCATAGTGTTTTAATTCTTCGTTCACACTCACACCTCCTATTTATGTTTAGTCTTGTTTTTAGAACGTTTAGACGTTTGTCTATCGTATTCTTCCATAGCTTGAGTAGTAGCTTTATACGCCGCATATGGAGCAGCTATATACTTAACGATTTGTTTACCCTTTGTCTTGAGTTCTTCTCGAATTCCTTTAGCGACAATCTCTGGGGCAGACATCTCCTTAACGGTGTGCTTAGCAGCTACTTCTCCGAGCATGATTATAGGTTTCTTAGTCTTATAACCGCTTAGAGCTTTGTCGTTACGGTCTACAATAGCGTCAATACCTTGCTTCTTAAGTTCTGCGTAATATTTATCACGAATCTTATCGAATTTATCACCTTGGCCTACTAGAGCTGTATTAAATCCGTCATAGGCTTTACCATGGAAGTTTTTACTCTTACCCTTGACTATTTTCTCTAGGGCTTTAAAAGCCTTAGCCTGTTTTCTGGTTCCGCTATCTCGGTCTTCGTTAATAAGTCCAGATACATCGCCGACCATCTTCCTAAATTCTGAATCGTTGTTATATAACTTCTTAAAGGTATCTCTAGCTCTCTTAGGAGATGCTATCTTAATATCTCTTTCGAATTTAGTAGTTACTTTAGCGACTTTATCATCTGAGAACGTCATCATCTTGTTCGCTAATAGGGCTTGAGAATATGTGCCTTCGTACTTCTTCTTATCTCCACGTTTGAATGCTAAATATTTCATGTTACCAGATGGTTTAGCATCTTTAGGTAGTAGCATGATTTTTTGGAAGTCGACATTCTTAGATATCACTTGGTCTGTAGTGTACTTATGGTGGGCGTAAAATGCAGCTGCAGCGGTAAGAGCGACCCCTCCTGCTATAGCTAGAGCTTTCTCTGTTCTGATACGATTAGCAGCTCTTCTAGAGGCTTCTTCTTTAGAATATCCTTTTTCTAGATACTTATTCCGTAGACGGTCGCGGTGAGTCTTACCTCTTTCTTGGCGTTCAATAAACTTCCGAACTCCCCATTTCATACCTGGAATACCATAGTGATGTAATTCGTTTTCGAGACTATTCGATGTCATGGATCTCACCACGTTTATAACGTCGTTCTACATCATCTAAGATTCTCTTATCGCTCTTAAGACTTCGTTTTTGAGCAATCTTAGAACCGGCGTACCCTAGTATACTACCCACAGCAGCTACTCCAACGCCAGCGTATACAGCTGTTTTAGCGTCGTTTATATTAGCATCTGCTATAGATAAGGCGGTTGATGCTCCTAACAATCCAGATATAAAACCTAAAGCTTTAGTTCTCTCTCTATGATTGAATTTGTTAACGGCTTTAGAGTATCTTCGATAGGCCTCAAGTTTGTCAGTGGGTGTAGATTTACCTTTAATAAAAGACATGGTTCCTATGTTTCCTACTTTAGACATAGCTTCCATAGTACTTAGACCTCTATCTCTATACTTATTGATTTTTGCTACGTCACGTTTCCGCAAAGGTCCGTTAGATTGCAGAACCACACCGGGAGTATCATGAAGGTATATGCGACCATCAGTAGAAAGTGTAATGTCAACTGGGTTGGATGGTGTTTTCGGTTTAGCTTTACGCTTCCCCCATTTCATACCTAGAACGCCGAAATGTTTCAACTCATCATTCATAAAATCACCTACTTCTTAAGAACTTTCATACTCTTAAGAATATCACCGGTCTTCTCTCCAGCTTTCTTACGTTTGTTTACTTCTAACCATTGTTTGTTAGTAAGTTCTTTCTTAAGATGCCAGTAGTTACCAGAAGATCGGTCGTAAATACGAGTACGTTTCATTTTGTCTTGTTTGTCTTGACGTTTGTTACGATTATGTTTCTTAATAGCTTGATATGTAGCTCGTCCAGCAAATGCAGCTGCTGGTAAGGCTACGCCGTATGCAAACTCTGGATGATCGCCTAGATATTTGGCGCCTGTCTTAATATTTTTACTAGCACTTCTAGCAGCTCTCTTAGCTGTAGCTTTAGCCATAGCGTAAATATGGTGACCCCACTTCATGCCGGTTTTACCGTAGTGGTAGAGTTCGTCATCACGTTCTTCATCGTAATCTCTATACATAATATACCTCCTATTCGAATGCGTCTTTATTTAATTTATACGCAACAAGAGCATCCATTGCTGAGGCTACCGAGTCAATCTTTTGGTCTCTTCTCTTCTTGAATAACTTCTTGTTACCGTTTGTGTCTTGTAGGATAACGCAGTTACCCATGTTGAAAGACATCATTTGTTCGTCGAAATACAGTAGTCGGTCTTCGGCTAGTTTCTTAAGTTCTCCAAGAGGAATGCTTTCTGTCTTAGCCCCTTGAATAACTTTCTCTACACCAAACTGACCATTCTCACTAACCCAACGTTTAACAAATTCACGAGCGCCGTATGGGTCATAACCGACCGAACGGACGTCGTAATCTCGCTCAATAATATGAGCATCTAAGTCGTCATAGACAGCATCTAAATCTAAGATAGTTCCGTCCATAACAATAAGTGTTCCTTCGTTTAGGAACTCGTTATACTTCTCTCGCATAGCTGATGGGAGTTTCATGAGAGTTGACTCAGAAATATAGTTTCGAGTCTTAACTCCGAACCCACCGTTGCTTAGTGGGAATAAGAAAGTGAACGAACAGAAGTCATCCCCTTGAGATAAGTCGACTCCCATAGAGCACGGCATTTGCCAATAATCTCTAGGTCTATGCGGAATAGTTTCTTCATAAGTGAAGTAATATGTGTATCCTTCCATTGGGATACCAAAACGTTTAGCAAGAATATCGTTACGACTTGACGGAACTTTCTCCATACGCTCCACTTCTAAGTGGTAAGTTTCGTAAGATACAGTCTTACCAATATTCGGGTTAGCTTTAACCCACATCTCAGGGTGAGCTACCTCGTTAATGTCATCCAATCTGTAATACCAGATAGATGTGTGCGGTTGAACATAGTCACCACGCAAGATGTCTAGTAATTCCATTTTGATTGAGTCTCCGATACCATTACGAACGGTACCTTCTGAACTAATTGCTACAATTACGTAGTCTGGAATCTTAGACGCCCCTTGCTCGATAGCTCCAAACACGTCTTCTCGAATATCACCAGAGAGCCATTCGTCAATTGTCGTAATCTTGTTACGAAGACCTTGTAGTTTGTCTACAGTCATTGGACGAATTTCGACCATTGAGCCAGTTAAGAAGTTCTCTATCCCTTTTTTAGTTGACGCTAACTTAACACGGTTAGCTCTGGACCCAGTGGTGTTCTGTAGTGAACCTTCAGTCAAGAATTTGAACAGGGGACCTTTCGCTCTAGTAATAGCTGTACGAATCGGAGATAATACCTCCTCAGCTTGACGCATTGTAGGAGCTGTCGCTACTTGTAATGTGGTAGACGTGTCGACATTCAAGTGATAGCTCTGAACGAATGAGGCATACATTGATTTTGCCCCACCACGAGCTAGGATAATAAACTGACGGTTGATAAGTCTTCTCTTGAAAGATTTAGTTACATACTTACCGCCGTGACCGTCAGGATTTGGTTCGTATACACTTCGCTCTTCGAAATAATACCAACCGTAAAGTTGTTCCGCCCAAAGTTTGAACGAATCCAGTAGGGTCAAATCTCGGCCGTCAGTTAATGTCGACTCGTTTTCGCAATACTTAATAAAACCCTCAACTGCTTCGTCATCGTAATAAATACCGGGGTTCGCTATGTTAGCATCGATACGGTTCATCTCTAACGAAATAAATTCGTTAACGGCGATATCGCCACGCATAACCGCCTCTCTAAACTGCCCGTAATACTTTGGAACAGCAGTGTTTGATAATACCATGTATTGTTACCACCTTTGTAATATTAGTTTAGTAGTTTTTGTGTGTAGGCTTTACGAGCGGCTTTAACAGTTCTAGAATATCCGTTACCGCCGGCACGACCACTAGTTGCGTAAGCAGCTGCTGCGGAAGCTACAAATGAGAATGCTGCTGGAACAACATACTTGTTAAGTACTTTACCTAATTGTTGACTACCAACATTCTTAAGGGTATTGGTAACCCAGTTGCTACCCTTCTTCTTCTGCTTAGAAGTAAGTTCTTTGTAAGTCTTCTCAGCTTGTAGTCTCTCATTAATTTGTTTGAGCTTCTTAGTACTCATAGATTTATAAGACTCTTTAGTATGAGCCTCCAAATAATCATGATGTTTACCCCCTGGTGACGAAACGACAGATTTGCCTTTACGACGTCCCCATTTCATCCCAAGGATACCATAGTGCTTTAATTCATTACTGTTCATTTAATGTCGTCACCTCCTTAATTTGTTGGCCAAGGGTCATTTGTAACGTAAGAGATTGTTGAGACCCTAATATCACCAATATCTCTGTCTGTAGGAACTGGGTCTGTGAATTGGAAGCGTAACATGTTACTGTCACCAAGTCCACCTAAGTACCAAGTTCCGTATTGGACACCTTTATCGTTATAGATAGGACCAATTAATGAACCCTCTGAACGATATCCTAGCGGGATACCTTGTAATCCGAGGATGAATACGTTTCGTTCTCTATCAGAAGGTTGTACTTGATAGCCTGGTCCGTTACGACGCACAATACCAAACCAACCCCATGAGAGTCCACCGAATTGATATGAAACTTGGTTGTTTAATCGTCGTACTTTTAGATATGACCCTCCGAGTTTAGATACAATGTTTAGCGTCTTCCAGCCAGTATCACCATATAGAACAGCCCAACCGGTCATACCCGAATTAGTAGTTTTAATCCATTTCACGGCACCATTGGTCTTGCGTAAATCTACATACGTTTGACCGAGTGTTCCTTCGACTTTACCTTCCGGAATACCATTACCACTTAACTCACTAGATGAAGTAGTGGGTGTAGCTGGCCCATTTTGACCTGAAGCTGGGAGAGTGACTGTTCCACCACCATTAGATAGTGATAGAGTGTTACCAGATAGTGATAGTACTTGAGGTACACCAACTCCTGGGTCTCCTTTATCACCTTTAGGTCCTGGAGGTCCCATTGGTCCGGCTGGTCCTGCGACTCCGTCTAATCCATCGGTACCTGGTCGACCTTGTTCACCTTGTGGTCCGGGAGGTCCTGGAGGTCCTTGCAGACCGTCCTCTCCTTTTGGACCGGGCTGACCATCTTCACCCTTAGGCCCTGGAGGTCCTTGAATACCTTGAGGTCCCATTGGTCCGGTTTGACCGTCTCGTCCATCGGCACCTTTCGGTCCTGGAGGTCCTTGAATACCGTCTTCACCCTTTGGTCCAGGTTGTCCGTCGAGTCCTCGTTCACCAGCGTCACCTTTAGGTCCTGGAGGTCCCATTGGTCCGGCTGGTCCTTGTTGCCCATCAGCACCGCGGTCTCCTTGATCACCTTTCGGTCCGGGATGACCCATAGGTCCTGGTAATCCATCAGCTCCTCGTTCTCCGGAATCACCTTTTGGTCCTGGAGGTCCTTGAAGTCCGTCACGTCCGTCAGCGCCTTTAGGTCCTGGAGGTCCCATTGGTCCTTGTGGTCCGGGAGGCCCTGGTGGTCCTTGTTCACCCTGAGGTCCTGGAGGTCCTGGCGGTAATTCTTTCTTAGAGGAAGGTAATCCTTCGCCCTTATTGTGAATATCATCTTCGGAATTGATACGCCACTCGAGTTCCTTTAGTTGGTTTTCGTAGGCTTCTTTAACTCCACCAGTTGGTGGGTCGAATATCATCCTAACTTTCAAGTATACATAACTTCTAATGTGAGGAACGACTTCAGGGTTGCCCCCAATATCGTCCCAAGTAGAAGTCGAATCTGATACGTAGAAATCGGATGGAATCTTAGCACCGAGTTGTTTCAGTGTGGAGAATGCTGAGTTGATGTACGTTAGAACGTCATGGTCAAAGTAGTCACTCTCCACAGGAATACTCAATAGTTTCTTGGTTGAGTCTAGAATGCTATTTGTATTTTGATCTACCATCCTTAATCACATCCTAGTAGAAAGTTCCGTAAGGTTCCACGTTAGCGTTACCGCTTGAGTTGGCAACTCCGGCAGCCACGTAACGGCGTTCGCCAGATTGTCCAATGTATGATACCCAGATGTATCCTTCAGCAGAATATACTGAGTCATAGTGGAATTCTTCACCGTTGTCGTAAACGGCTACTACTTCAGCTGATGTAGATGGAGCTGTACGGACGTTAACAGCGGATACAGTTACAACCATAGTTCCATCTTCGTCTTTAAGTTTACCTTCAGCAGCTGGTGCTGATGATTGCGCTTGTGTATTTTGAACTGACTCGTCGTAGTTTGGATAGAACCATCCAATAACTTTACCCCAAGATTCTTCGAACTTACGTGTTTGGTAGCGAGCAGGTCCACCGTGTTCTAGGTAGTCTGCGTTACCGTCTACATTTTGCTCGATAGTTGACATAGTGTAACCATCTGAATCTTGGTATACATAACCAGTATGTCCGTAAGGGTGTGCAAAGCATTCCATTACGAAAAATGCTCCAGCTTTAGGCATTAGCCCTGGCGCATCATACACTACTTCTAATCCTTTAGCGGCTGCTGAGTCCAATAGGTCAATAGCGTTACCTGCTAATTCGATACCATAGTGTTTGTATAGTAAGTAGTTGATTAAGTCTACGCACTGAGAACCGAAGTAGCCGTCGTGGTCAGCTCCGATACCGTTGTCTGCTAAGTACTGAGCACTAGCATTCATTTCATAAACTGTTGTCATTTACATTCCTCCTTGTTGTCTCCATGGACATGTGTCCCATGGTTTGCGCTCTACGAACGCTGGTCTTAGAATACTCTCGTCTCCATAGTGGAGTGCATTGTGTGTTCGCAATCTTGTGGAGATTAAGTATTCCGGGTTCAATAAAAATTCTGTCTGGTTGACAATGTCATCAACCGTGATTGGGTTCATGTGGTGTACGATTATAGTTCCGGGAATCCGGTAATCGTCGAACTCTACACCTAAGTCGAACCCGTTGTCACGCACGATAACAAAGTCTCTGACTTCAAGCCAGTTGGCAGATTTATAGAACTCTTGATTTAAGTATCGACTTCCTCCAAAAGTGGAGTGAGCAACGACACCATCTAGTTTGAGGTATCGGAAACGCTCTTCGAAAGTCGGTAGTTTGATGAGCTCGGAATATCGTCTAATGGTCATTAGTGACCACCTCCACCGTATTCACGCATAGCATCCAGCGCGCTAGCATAAAGCTCCTCAACTTTCTTAGCAGACTTAAGAGACTCTGTTTTCGCTGTGATAAGCTCTTTCTGCTTCATAAGAATTTCTTTCTCTATCCGTTCTTTAGTCGAAGCTAGTTTCAAGTAGTGAGTAATAACTTGCGAGGACGCTGAACCATCCCTGAGTTGTTGTTCTGCAAGGTCGACTGCTAGAGCAATCATCTGGTTCTCTCTCGCTTCAGGAGTCAATGCTGGTCTTGACTTCCTCTCGGTAAGTTTCGAATTGGTCTTAGCCATCATTAGTCCTCCTTTCTGTTACTATTGATAGACTTTGAACATAGTTTCGTAAAGTGCTCATTAGGGCTACACTAGAAGGAATGCCAAAAATGCGAAAGGAGATTTGGGTTCTTACAAATCTAGGAGACTAATAAAGGTGGATTATGTTGCTTTGGGAGCTAATTAGTTAAAAAAACATACCAACCAGTGTAACCTTAATGAACACTTTACAGAAAACCTGTAAAATATTACCGAGTGGGACCCATGGGAAAGTGGATTGTCTCCCAAAAAAGTCCCCCCGGAGAAATTTTTAGTAGTGCGGCGATGCAGGAGGGGGTGCAAATTTTGAGACCCCCCCCCGGGGTTTCGAATTACCCTTCATCGTCCATTTTTACTTTCTTATAGATATTTAATGGATCAACAATGATAATTTCGTCGATTGCTCGTTCAATCTCAGCTTCATTCTCTTCATCAGTCAAAGCATCAGAAGTTCTTGCTATACGATTTAAGTACGAACTTGTGTGATAACCTTTCTCTTCATCAAACGCGAACCAATCAGCGAACTGTTCAAATGGATCATAAGGATTATCGATTGTTGTGATTGCACATTTAGCCATTCAAAGTTCTCCTTTCTAATTCTGTTTGATGTACTTGATGACTGTCGATGCTGAAACTCCAAGAGCTGAAGCAATCTCATCTGTTGTGTAACCAGACGAACGCATTGCGGACATCTTGCTAACTTTAGCAGGAGACAGTTGTTTGCTGGTTCTTGGTGTTGCATACTCACGAATCTTGTCAATGTTTGAGTTGTTAAGCATCTTAGTTAGTTTCGTATCAGAGATAGCACCAGCTTGAATCGCTTCCCATTCACGAGGAGTGATGTCAATTGGATGTCGTTGAGCTCCGACTTGAGCACGAGCAATAGTAATCGCTTGTTGTCTAATCTTCTTCTCTTCTGACTTAGTGATGTCTTTGTCGAACTCTAACTTAGCTTGGACATTAGTGTTAGCAATAGCTTGAGCTAACCTTTCTTTAGGCGCATTCTTCTCAGCTAGGGCTAACTTAGCATTAAGGGAGGCCACCTCATTAGAGTATGTAGACTCCGCCTGCTTACTGTATTTAAGACGAGGGGTAGCTAACATCTCTTTACGGGCCCTATTAGCTAAGGCTTTCATCTTGTTAGCATAGTCGGCATAAGCTTTCTCCTTAACATTGTTAGCATTAGAGACCAAAGTGTAAGCATCGGGGGTTTCCATCATGGCGGTACTTATTTTAGTACGGACCCTCTCCTTACCTTTCTTGTCTGTATAATATGCATCGGGGTCTATTTTATAAGATACCTCCCCGGTGTCTGGATTAATAATACGACTACCCTTAGTCTTAGGTACACGAACATCAGCATTAGATCTAGAGAATAAGGTAGATGCACCAGTAGATACTTTACCATTCTCATCAACTCGGTACTGATATTTCTTTTTAAGACCTGCAATATTATTATCAATCTCACTTTGTTTATAATCTAACTTATGTTTAGCAGCATCGATAACAACCATCGAATGTCGAACAGCTCTAGCTAGTTCATCTTCGGTCGCACCCTTAGCTGTCATATCTGTAATAAGGTTAGATACCATACCCATTTGGTTTTGGGTTGCATTCTTAGTCATTAACTTCATACCTTCACGATACGGATATTTATCTTTAGGGTCAAAGCCTACTAATCCTCGCAATGGTTTATCACTAGATATCTTAACCTTATGGTTAGTAGGAATAACTAATGCAGTGTCACCATCGAAGTCAGCACCCGATAATTGCTCAGCAATCTTACTGTTAATACCAACAGCATCCAAAGCATTTCCTAATATACTTTTAGCTTTAGGGTGTTTGTTGTTTACTGTAAGCACTGGGATTTCAAATATACCACCATGTGGGAAACGAACTAAAGCAACCTTCTCTCCATTTTTAAAGTTAGGTGCATATATTTCATTATCCTTCAAACTAGTGATTGGCAATATAACTTGATATCTTTGTCGTGGTAGTGGAGCTACTTTTAAATGCGAAGCAGCTGTGTCACAACCAGATGCGAACTTATCTAATAAATGTCGCTTAACAGTTGGGTTAGTTAAAGACATAATTTCGTCGAACTCAGCATATCGGTCTCTCTCAGTAAGCTTAAGTTGCTTATCGATTAACTCTTTATTCTGTTTCGCTAGAAATTGAGATGGTAGATTCTTAGACCAAGCATCCCAGTCTCCTTCTTCAGAACGTTTATTAATTAAAGATAACTTTCGTTTACCATCTTTGTCAGTATAATATGACTGACCATTAGCTTTAATAAGTGAACCGAATGGATTATTTGGGTCGAATGGGTTATTTTCAGTAGTCTTAAGAACATCTAATTTAGATACCTTCTTACTCTTATTCGTGTTAAACATAACATCGACTCCTGGTGGTAAGTCATCAGAATACATAGCCATTCCCTTAATATATTTGTTACCATCTACTAATATACGAACCTGAGCATAGTGTGAGTTACCTAAAGATAAGTCAGGAACATTACGACGAATTTCCACGACACCATCTTTATGAATACCTCCATCTTCGGCATATCTAATCGCTAGTCGCTTAGAGTCCATACTTGCAGGATATTGCATAGTATCGAATGTTTGTCCGCCATCATGAGATGTGAATTTCTCAATACCATTAATCTTCTCAGTCTTATATACTTCTTTATATTCCGTTCCAGGAGGACATAGGACTGTCATAGTAGTAAATTTACCTTTGTTGGTAACTTGTTCGAGTTTACGATTATATACTTCGTAGCCTTCTTGTTTTAAAAGTTCAAGAGATTGTTGAAGTTTCTCTTTCGATACTCCTAAATATCTCTCTACACCTTTACTCACATCAATCATACCAGACTCACTAACTCTCTCTTTCAAGAAATTAGCAGTATTTCTGGCTTTGCTAGCTCTCTCTTGAATACCTGCATCTAATAGATTACGAATAGACGAATCGTTTTTATAACCCATCTTAGCTGTAATCTCAGGAAGAGAATATCCTTTGTCTCGTAGACTTTGAGCAGTCTTAGCTAATATAGCTTTCTGTTCAGCTTTAGCTACAGACTTTTGTTTACGAAGTTGTCCAGTAGATATACCTAAGGCTTGAGCGATTTCAGTTTCACTATGTCCTTGTTTATGGAGCTCTTCTACACGACCTAAGAAATTCTTAGTGTGTTGATGTGGGTCTTTACCAGAACCATAAGGATATCGGCCCGAACGCTTCGGCATTCCATAGTGCAATAAATCGTCATCCGAATCATACGAGTCTTCGAAATATTCATCCATAAAATCAATATTAATCATCTACTAAACCTCCTCTTCTTTTATATTTTCGATAATGTTGTCGAAGTGAACTATCTTTTGCATAATATCGTGAATCTTTTCAGGGTCAGGATTATGAGTAATCACTTCGTTGTTTTGGTAGAGTCGTAACTCCATTCCAATGTCTTGTGGTTTGACTTTATATTCTAAACAGAATAAAGCCGCATAGATTTCTAATTGTTCAACATGGGCTGGAATAACACCAGTCTTCAAATCGTGAATTCTTAGAAACTTGTCTTTGAAAGAAATAGCATCTGCTGTGCCAAAACAGTTTGGTGAATAATATAGAACTTGCTCTGGTGTCAATTTAAAACCAATAGCATCATTCACATACATATTCAATGTCTTAGTAGAGCGAGGCAATTTCTGTCCTAGTGTAATACATTGCGCAGCAAAGTCATGTAATATAGTTCCTCGCTGAGTTGCTTGTTGTCTGATATAAGTGTCGGCCAGTTTCTCATCAGTGTAATTCAACCAATGATATTTACTTGCTCCTAGAAATGCGTGCTGACCGACTAGGTTTGAATGATTGTTGAAGATCATGTAAAACTTCCTCCTTATTTTCTGGGTGAGCGAATCTCGCAAATCCCATCTCGTCTAACATCTTTACGTAATATGGTTGATTGGGTTGTCTCTTTGCGTTCTTACTTTTCTTACATTCGATCATTGCCCATCGACCATCCGGAAAGAATATAGACAAGTCTGGAACTCCCTGAATATAATTCGGATCGTTCTTAAGGACCATACAATCTGGATACATCTTCTTAATATCCGAGATTAGTCCTGATTGGAAATCACTTTCAAGTGCCATTCCGCTTACTCCTTTCTAATTTTAAATATAGCTCCCTGCTATTTGTACAAAAGGAAAACAAAAAGAGAAACCGTTGCTTTCGCAAATCGGCCTTTTTATCTTCTCTCTCATAAAAGGGATTGTAAATCCTGCGAGGCTGTCCAATTTAGGAAAATTTCCGAATTCAGCCCTAAAAACCCCAAAATTCCTACTTGTGGCCAAATGGCCAAATTTTTTCGAGGTTTTATATATATTTAAAAATTTTTAATTTATAGCAAATATTATAAAAAAAGTGGGAAAGTGGCCACGAACCCTCAGAAACCGCGTCAAATCAACGTTTTTGCGTGGCCAAATCCGGTTTTGAAAGTGGGCAGAAAGTGGCCAAATGGCCAAATCTGGCCAAAAAAGTGTGAAGATTTTGTGAATTTTTCGCTCTCTGGCCAAATAAAAGTGGCCAAATGGCCAAATCCCAAAAACAAAAGTGGCCACAAAACTCGTCCGAACAGCCTACAAATGACCATTTTTAGTCACTAATAAGCCGTCCAGACAGTCTCTCTATCCCGATTTTCTTCCAAATTTTAATCATTTTTTAATGTTTTTAACACACTATCAACCGTCGTACAGAGAATTCCCCGTAATTCTTGACAATTTATAGTAGTATCAGCGAAGCTAAATACGTACCGATATACTCGATAAGCGCTGAAATCACGTTCTTCCAGCTCATTTCTAGTCGCATCATATAGCACAGATAATGGTCCTCCGACCCAATCCACTCTATCTAATAAAGTTTTGGCGTCGATACCCTTCGTAATATCCGGTTTAAAGCCGATATAACCGTTTAGGAGACCGTCTGTACGTCTAAGGATACATAAGCACCCTTTATAACTAAAACGCTCGTAATTGGACAATATAAACACCTCCTTGCGTCCATACTGAGCTCCCTTTCCACTAGTCTTTCTTACTAAGCTTTCTGTCGTAAGCATATCCTAGTAACCAAGACCATAATCCCCATCCTGTAATAACCAATGCTGGTAGTAATAACTCATTCATTCTTCTCAGCTCTCCTTATCATATCTTTCAATATAGCCACGACATCAGTGTCATGAATATTTAAGTAATCTATTTCTTGTCTACGGTCAATAACATGCTGTACACCCGAAACAGTGATTTCTTTTGCACTACCATTATATCGTACTGGCTCCATAACTCGATACTCAAGTAAGTAGTCGTCCGGATTGAAATATGGTTCTGGCTTAAACTTCTCCTTAAGTATTTCGTTCGTACGAATAACCAATTGCTCGAGCTCCTCTTTAGATAAGTCGTATAAGGTTCTAGGCTTTGTCATCGCTAACACCCTTCCCTTCTACTTTATCCTTGAGTTCATAAATCCTACGATCGGTATCTCTAAGTTTACTAAATAAGAATTCTTTGCGGACAATATCATCGTCGTTCTCAAGCTTAGTAACTCGGTAAGTGGTATTAATCATATTATCTTCAAGTTTCTTAACTCTATCCAAGAAACCACCATTATCAACACCTTTAGCGAATTTAATTAAGTCGACTTCCTGTCTCATTACGAATAAATCATTTTTGAGAGCTACTCGGTTATTGAATTCCGACTCTACAAGATTATCCATACGGTTTTCTAATCTATCAAGTCGTTCCTCATGCTGTTTACGAATTTCTCGCTCAATCCAATCTTCGCCTCGTACGTACAGATATTCTCCCTTGCTTACTTTTCGTTTCAAGTCCTTAGCCTCTCCATAGTAATATAGAGCTACATTGGTTAGAATGCTGAATATCACTCCAATAACGATGACCGCAGCATATAATTGTTCTTGTTCCATAATCCAAGTCTCCTTTCTTTCTATTAATATATAACTGTCTTTTCAGTTCTCACTTTCCAGATTCCATCTACCAGTTCTTCTGTGTATTGTTTGATAGCATATTCGTTCGTACGGTAATATCCGACACGCTTGTTAGGATTCCCAGGCTCTGGATAATATACAAAGCTTAAGTCTTTAATACGGAAATTATACAAGTCAGGATTTTCTACTGACACGATTAGTCTATCTCCGTATTTCACGTCCGTATAGCCATCTCGCATTGCTAAGTGAAATTTCTTGATAGTTGGTAAGTTTATAATACTCATTTCTAATAACCCCTATTCATTTGTGTAATAATTCGTCAATTTTGTCTTTTAATGACTCGATAGTGTTACCGTTATGGATAATAGTCTGTTCTTGCTTTTCGATAATCTGCTGCTGTTTATCAATCATATCTTGCTGCCTGTTGATGATATACAGACCAGTACCGAATACCAATCCTACTATTACCACGAAGCCAACATACATCTTCATAATAAGTTTCTTGTTCATGTCAACATTAATATGTTTAGGATTCATGTTACTCCTCCCCTCTGAATTCTCTCATAATATGGTTAGCCTCGTCCAGGTCACCTTCATACTTCCACTCGTCATGATCTACGAACCAATATAAGTATCTAACCTTTACCTGGATGCTTAACCAGTTCACTAATAATGTCAATTTTGTTTTTAACCATTGTAGCTTTAGTCTCATTTTCTTTGATCTCCTCTTCTGTGATTTCTCCACACATTTCTTCGTATTTTTGTAGCTTAGCGGTTAGAGCGAAATTCATAGCAATGAGTTCCATATATTTAGGGATAATCTCACCGATAATTTCGTCTGCTTTATTACGGACATTCGTTAAGTGTTTTAACTTCGTCTCGTAATAAAATCTAGTTCCGAAGAACACCACTGCTAAACATACACCAATTAATATTAAAGTTCTATAATCCACCATAATCGTCTCCTTCTTATTTCATAATATCGTCAGCAAATTCGTCGTAAATGACTTGTTGCTTGTTTGGTCTGCGGTAGTAATTATCTTTTCGTCTACGGTCTGGTTTATGTTTACGGATATCTACTTCTTCCACAGGAATCATTCGGTTTCGAATTCTTCTATCCACCTCGACCATATGCCGGTCTACTACCCTATTAATACCGCCTTTGAAACTTGTGAACCCTCTTTCTAATACAGATAACTGATGTTCTAATTTATTAACTCTAGCTACTAAACCATTTTCTGTGAGGTTTTGCTTAATCTTGTTTTCTAGAATAGATAATCTAGTACCTAGACTATTAATTTCGATGTTGTTCGTTGTAACTTTGCTTCTTAGCGAAGCATCCTCGATTTGCTGTCTGATTGGTTCTGGCTCTGGTAATTCTTTTGGTTTACATGAATTATAAATTTTTTGTTCTAGCACTCTTAACTCTCCAGTAGTGATACCAGCGAAATTACCTAAATCTTCTAATTGCTTAGTGTGTTTGTTAACTATAATTTCCAGAGCTTTATACCCGTCGACTAATTTATCAATTTGGTCATCATGTCGTGTTAAATGATTAGTCAATTTCTCGAAAGCATCCTTAGTGTCATATTCTAATTTATTAAGTTGATTACTGATTTCTGTATCATCTTTGTGTAATGTACTCGTCCGGTCATTCAAAGTGAGTTCTACAAAATCCAGCTTACCCTTAAGATCTGACAATTTCCAAACTAACATTAAGTTAAATAGCATGCTCATTAACGCTACCGCCAAAGCAATACATATCACTAATAAAATCTTATTGTCCATTTTTAAAATCTCCTTCTTTCATAGCGAGATACGGCACCCCATCCGCAAATAGAGTAACCGTACCATTCTCCTTCGTATTTTTTACCACATCGCACTGTTTCTTTAGTCGTGCTACACATTTTTTCTCACGCTTGATAGCTCTCTTAAGCTCCTCACATATTTCTTTAAGTTTCTCCAGTCTGCGAGCGTACACTACCTCTGTAGCATATATACTTAAGCAGATTACAGCTATCAATATGCATGAGGCTGTCACAATGTCAATCTTAATCTCCATCAGCTTTTTCCTCTTTCGCTGGTTTGAACGCAGTATATGGATTATTACTTACCAATTTGGTAGTATCGTTCAGACGGTCTAACACTTCTTTAACCCATGGCTCATCATGGTATAAGTCTTCCGAATACTTAAGTATCGCATACTCGGTAACCGTATATATCACAGAATTACCAGCGCTGTTAACTCTCTCATAACTTTCATGTTTTTCATAATATGGAATGTCGCTAGACTCCACTTCGTCATAGAAATGATGTATCAAACCATCAGTGTCAAGATATCTAAAACCAGGCTCGCTATCTATCACTGGGTCCATCTTACAGTTTGTTGCTAAGCATATCCATTTTTCATTGTGTTTGTAGAATAACCCTGGATAGACGAATTCTAATTTGTAAGGGTTTACTTTATTAAAGTTAACAAATCCCATATTATCGTCTCCGTTTCCTAAATAGTATCCATAATACAATTAATAGTATAAAGAATTGTCCGTTACTCAATAGTATCCATTCCTTTCATCTTCGTCTTCCGCATCATCAGTCTCCACAATATCTGGGAAACCACAGAAAACATCATTTTTAATAGAGTGAACGCTCAAACTTAATAGATTGTCGTATTCACCATTAAGGTTAGTTAAAGTATTTCTGACATCCTCATGAGCCTCTTCAGCAGTCTTACTAGTCTTGACAAGAATATCGTAATCCCATGCGTACTCAGCATTAGTGAATTTACCCATAACAATCTCAATATTACTGAAACCTGCTAAATACGGTCTAGTGTAGAATAAATGTGAGAAACCACTATTGTCTACTACGGAAAATGTTCCTTCTCCGTAGTCGGTTACTGTAGATATACCTTTAACATTTCGTGCGAACAGATACCAATGGTTATCGTGTCGAATATATAAGTGTCCATTGACCATCCGCAAATCGTCTTTCTCGATGTTATCAAATCTAAACATTGACATTTCAATGCCCCCTTTATTTTTTACGCAACATAATGATAATGATTAGTAATAATAAGATTACAACCATGTTCGTCCACCTCACTCTTTGTATAATTTATTGTAGAATGACCTTTCGTTAAATTTTTTCTTGTCCTTAAGCACTCGAGCTATTGCTAAATCAATTGTAGCTCTAGACTTAAAGTGGTAGTAATATAAATCCTTATATGGTGTGTTCATTCTGTCTATCCGTCCAGTTGACTGATGAAGGACTTTGTAAGAATATGTCTGCGAGAAGAATACCATTGTGTCCGTCGTCGTGCAATTCCAACCTTCTGCTCCTGCAGTGTATTGAACTAGATATACCCATTTTTCCGTTTTAGGCACATCTTGGTGTTTATGTCCGTTCCACTCTGCTACAGTCACGTCTGGACCGTAATATAGACTCTTCAGTATCTCTAACTCATAGTCAAAGTTATAGAAGACAATCACCCTAGGATTTTTTTCTACTATTTTTAATAATTCTATTTGTCTACTCTCGTCCGAATTGACTAGCTTGCGTAATAAATAACAAAGCTCCGCCACATTGACGATTGGTTTGTTCTCATATACGTTCCAACGGTTTTTCTGTAAATCCTTGTATAATATACGGTCATGTTCGACCATTATAGTCTCATGATGAGCTACTGTCTCACGTTCGAACGGCATATCGACCAATATTCGCTCTCTCATGCGTTCTAAGCGCTTCGTGCCAATATACCTATCAATCTGTGGGAATTTACTGAAACGTTTGTATATGACGTGTTCTCGCTGAAATTCTGAGCGATTTTTGAAGAACCCGTTAGCCACGAACACTGGAATATAGTCAGACCAGTTGTCCCCTGGTGTAGCACTCAATAATATCCAATGGTTTGATTTAGAAATCTTAAGGAAGGCTTTAACCCATGCTCCTCCTCCGACAATTCGTTGCTCGTCGAATATGAAGAAAGCATTTCGTACATCTTTGTACTTGCCGATATTATTCCATGAGTCTACTACAATATTATGGTCGTACATACTGATTTCTTTATTACGTGTCATAAGAAATACACTCAGTTCGTCTTCCCATTCTAACGAGTCCCTCTTCTTCGCTGTTGTGATGATATATAAGTCTTTAGGTGGGTCATCCATAGGGATATACTCATCTTTACTTAATTTACCACCTTGCTGGGTGAAGTAGTACGCTAGAGCGGTTCTCGATTTGCCGCTACCAACTCCGCCGCACAATATACATCCATTCTTCATTTTCGCTACAGCTTCTTCTTGATGCTCAAATAACGATACTCCTCTAGTCACGACTACCTCCTTTCCAGAAAATTACCCCACGAGAATTTTTCCCATGGGGTTTTCTTTTTACGCTTCTTCGTAGTCCGCATATTTGTCTGCGAATTCGTCTTCGTTGATCGTTACATACATAGTTTGTAAATATGCTTTAGTTCCAGACTTACCGTTTACTTCCCAGTCGAATGGTGTCACGATAAGGTCTACTTCTTTAATACTTGCGTAGTCTAAAGAACCGATATTTTCTTCATCAAGTTTAGTCTTTTTACGTTTAGTTACCAATGTTACTTTTGGTGGTACATTATCGAAACGTACAGTTACAGGTAACCAATATACAGTTTCCGGAGTGTCATCGTAATCATCGTTATTTTTTGGTACGAAACTCTTTACATTCCAACCATCCTCGATTAATTGTTCTGCTACTTCTTTATCCTCGATAACCAAACCGAAGTTACGATCACCTTTACGATTATATTGTTCTTCACGTCCTTCGAAGTTTCTAAAGATTAAACGTGCGTTCTCCATTACAATTTTACTTTTAGCCATTTTTAATTCTCTCCTTTATATTTAGAATGGGTTTGCCCCAAGCATTACTTCTTCATAATTTGTTTCTCTAGGATATGGGTCGTTCGAGCGGAACCACTCAAAGTCTCCATACTCAGATATCGCGTCGATCGCATCATTAGCTAAATTGATGAAATATGACTTATCGATTCGGTCTTCTAAACCTAATTCTTTCACCATTTCAGATTCCATCCAACGATATCCTTTGGTGCCGTTTACAGCATCGTATTTGCCGTTTCGCTCAGCTAGCAATATACCTGCGCCAACTCCGCTCACCATAGGACAGAATTGTCCCACTTTCCCGATAAATACTCGGTCGTGACAAGTTTCAATCTCCATCTCAATTCTAGCTTTTTCTGCATCATAGAATTCTTGAGTGATTTGACCCTTGTCTAATTGACGACGAAGTTTAGCTAATTCCTTAACTAAATCAGTATCGTCTCTAAGTTTCTCGTTCATATCTAAATACATTGTCGTACGAACTTGTTTCGCTTCACATAAATCATCGAATGTGATAGGTTGACCAGTAAATAAAGTCTTGAATACATATGGTACTTGGAACTGTTTACCAGTAGCGGTCCACCAGATTTCTTCACCAGTCTTCTTATCTTTATGTGGTGTCATGTACTTAGCAATATAAGTTGATTTGTTTACTAAACATAATCTATCGTAAGTAGCTTCATGCTCGAAAGTATATCCGTAGCGACTACCGAACTCAGAAATGAAGTCGATTTGTTCTTGTGTAGCATCGGCAATCTTGATAGAGTCTGTCTTGATATGAATTACGTTCATACCTCGAGACTCACACTCTTTAAGCAAATCTACCATGAATAAGGCTCCACGTTTTGCTACGATATTGTCGTGGTTACGTTTATCACGGAATGCATTCTCGTATGCTGTACATGTTAAGCCGTAAACGCTGTTAATTGCCGTTTTAAGCGCCGTAGAGAGGTCTTTAGAGCTTAACTCCCCTGCTTGTACCTTAGATACATAAGGTATCAATTTACCCTCTAGAATCGTCTCTAGAGCTGTCCAGTCTTCGTGCTTAATCGATACACGAGCTTCTACTAGTTGGTAATATAACGTAGTATACTTAAGTCCTAGTAGGATTTCAGTAATAAGACTGTGTGGATGCATCGATGCTACGTCTAATAACGCTACATTCGAATACATTCCCGGTTTGTGATATACATAACCGCCTTCGCCAACCTCAATACCACGATATGTCGATTTGCCCCATTCTTTCTTATATCCTGGGAAATATGGAAGTAAGCTATTTGCCTCTCCGTGTCTTTGAGCCATCATGTCAGGAGCTACTTTATTTAAGAATTCTAATTCGTCCTCAGATAACTCGAATACTGGGTCCGCTAAGTTTCTATATTTAAATGAACCTTGTGGCGTACGGTTATCCTTGAAGATTAGTTTAGTAGTTAAGGTATTAGTCGTGTCGTTTACAGTCATACCAGTAAGTGATGCTAAGATTTCCCTCGCTACCCAGTCAGCTTTAAGGAACTCGAATGCTTTCTCAGTAGAAATAACGTCGTTATCACAGTACTCAGATACCTTAGGCCACATATTCTCTGGAACTGGTTTGTCCCACGGTAAGCCTAACTCTTGGTGATGGATACCCATTTTTACTTGTAGTAGTTTCAAGCTCATCTTGTTCGCTGCTGATGCAAAGTCATAAATATCCGTATAGGAAATGTTGTATGCCTCACGGAACATAGCATCTTTGTCACCATTGACAATTCGTTGCGACAGATTATATAGTTGTGCATTGTCATAACCTAATAGTCGTCCGTACAGAATATGATTGTCATATCGTCTACAGTTGAAACCAATCAATTTAAGCTTGACTAATTTCTCAATCTCGTAAGGACTCGGGTTAATCATACGAACCATTTTCTTGTCGTCACCTTGGAACTTCCAGTTTACTAAGAATAGGTTTGGAAATACCTCGATGTCATAGAATGCTAGTTCGTCGCTAACGATATAATCTTCATCATTAATAGAAGGTTCTTCCGAATGGAATTTCATACCTCCTACTAATTTTAAACATACGTCCGATTGGTTTGTACTGTTCGCTGCGAAAGCGATAACCGATTGTCTCATGTCTGAAACATCGTACACCATACCACTCTCGTATGCATCTTCTAAAATCTTAAATATGAAGTTCACACTAGGCGCTGTGGCATTGTGTATCTCCTTGTTAAGATTTCGTTTAATGAGTGTTCTAAGAGCAGCTTCGTTCTTAAAACCTTCAAAGTTTATCATTTTATCAGCTCCCTTAAGTGGTAATATACCCTCAGCAATATGAGCTATCTCGTCTGTCGTACAGAGAGTCAACTGTCTACGCAATGAGCTATTACCTGTATATACCTTTACTTCAATATTATCATCATAGATTCTACTTAATGCGTTCACATCTCCGTCGTAAATATAGTGTAGGTGCACACCATTACCACTACGACTTACTTCGGAATATGTCTTAGGCCACTTACTAGCAGCAGCCGTATTAAGTTCTAGAGATTTGTTACCTGATTTATCTTTTAAATCGAAGTCAATCACAATATGATTCTCTGGAACCTTAACATAGTGTAGTTTAGATGTATCTAATGATGATAATGTCTCCTTAACATTACTCCATTTTTTCGTAGGTGTTCCGTCGTTCGTAGCGTACTGAGCCAAACTGTCAGAATATGTCTTGTCGAACAATGACTCAGTCTTCTCGAATTTGATTGTCGAAATATCACCTTTCTCAATTTTAACTTTTTCAGTCTTGCGCCACTCTTCGAAACGGTCTGTAATGAAACCTTTGAAATATGAGCGTGCACGAGTTCCGTCAGGTAGCGTATATCGTTCTTGATATTCTTTGAAGTAGTTTTTCAACTCTTCCTTAAACACACGTTGAGTGTAAGGATATGGTACATTCGCCTCATCGTTGAAGTTCTTATATAACTCCCAAGCAGTTTTCAATGAAATACCATCGTCTTTCTTGAATTGCAAATAACACTCACTCATGAAGTTATAGAAGTCGTTCGTCGCATCCAACATTGTGATTGGAATATAATCGTCATATGCTTCCGGATCTTCTAAATATACTTCCATACAGTGATAAGCAATAGCTCCTAATTCGAATTTGACACGGTCCATTAACTCTCGATAATCCTTACGTGCTAACAGTCTACCAGTAGGCGACACATCAATAAGTCGTCTGATAATACCTGAACGTGAGTCAGTAATCTTTACAGGTTTGTTTGTACCCATAATAAGGAATGACTTGAAGGCACTCTGATAAATAGATTTATGCTTCTCATTGACTGGCATAGCTTCGTGAGAAATCAAACTGTTCAATCTTGTGTTATCCTCAATACGTGATAAGTCGCCGTCATGTTGAATAGCTACCATTGGGTTATTTTTGAACGGTTCTAAAGAGAATTGGTTATTAGCTGTACCCAAGTCTTTAGCATTGAACATCGTCGTATACCCAGTAAATAACTGTTGGATAATATTGATGATTGTAGATTTCCCTGTACCATGCGAACCATACAGAACCATGAATTTTTGTAATTTCTTAGAGTCACCAGTGACGATTGAACCGATAGCCCATTCTATCTTATGTCTCTCACTCTCAGAATATAAGGTTGAGATGATTTTGTCGTACGCATCATAAGACCCTTTCTCTAATGCATAAGGGAGTTTCTTACTTGCGTAATCGCTCTTAGTGACTTCTGTATTTGCGAAGACGATATTCTCGTCAAGTACTTTATAAGTATCGCGCATCTGTTTCTGACAATATTTATGCCAAACATCAATCATACCAGATGAACTGTCCCATAAGTATTTAACTCTAACGTCGCCTTCCACTCTATTTTTGTAGTCTTCATAATATCGTTTAAGTTCAGCATCGATAGCTTGAATAACATCCCATTCGTCTGTTGACCAGAGTCCTTTTGATTCAATCCAAGCTGCATAGAAGTCTCCTCCTCGAATAAGTAAATCTTGAGTTCTACCGACAATGAACTTAGGATATATCTCGACTACGTCCTTTTTAATCGATTTAGTTGAAATCTTTAAGAAATCAAACATTACATTTCGCTACCTCCTTTCTTTATATTTACATGAATTCGTCTAGGTACCAATTTGCTTGTACCCATAGCTCTTCATTTCTTAAGTCTCGTCCGTGAGTATTACGTACTCTAAATAAGCTACCTTTACCGTCTGGCTGATAATCACCATCTAGGAAATTACGAATAACCGTATCTACATAATCTTGGTCATAGGCGAAATCGTCCATGTCGATTAGTCCTAAATTATCAATCATACTCCAAAACAATAATGCACTACGGTCTCCATATTCTTGACTATACATAATCTCTCGTTCGCATCGTAGAACTAGCGCTACCATCATCTCGAGCATGGTACATTGCATCACATCAATATAGTTAGCAATCTCATGATCACTAATTTTACGTTCATAACCGTAGCGATATCGCATGTCCACTCCGTCAGCTGCTCGATTTTCGTCCATTGGTAGCGTAGAGTCGTACTGCCATAGGAATAAGCGATTTAATAATTTGTTATACTTTAAATGGTCCTCATCTTTAACATGATTTTTCAACCACATTAGATATGCTCTGTGATCCGGATTAATCAATGTATACCACCTCCATTCTGTTCTAATATATAATTGTCTTAATCTTCATCACGAATTGCTCTAGTCATCTCCAAGAATTCGTCATAAGTTTGGTCTTCTTGAGTAATCTCGTACAGATTGCCTTTCAGATAATTTTTAACTGTGAATTCAGTCTCATTATCTTTCAACATCTTGTGTGCTTTTTTACCAATATGATCGTCGATATTCTCAATTACTTCAGAATACTCGTCAATATAAACATCGTCCTTAAAGCGAGTTACTCCAATATAATCGAAGTCGTTAGAGTCTAATACGAAACCGTCATTCGATACAATCTCGATATCCTCGTCTTCCTCTTCCTCAGTCTCGACTTCTTCAGGTTCCTTATCGGCAATATGGTTACCTTCCTCGAAGTGTTCTTTGAGTTCTTTCAAACCTTCTTCAGTTACTTTGTAACCTTTTAGAGTTTCACTATATTTTTTGTAATCAGTCATAGGAACTACTTTGTCATTGATGTCTTTAAGTTCTTTTGTAGCTTTTTCAATAATCTCTCTCGCTTCATTCGTTGCGTTTTTGATTACGTTACCTTGATCTTCTACTTTTTTCATAGTCACTGGGTAATATTCAGTAACTGTGATAGTCTCAGGGTGTTTCTTTTTGTAAATATACATTGCTCCAGCACCAGTTGCGACCCCAACTAGAAATGCTGAAATTAGTTTTAATTCAGTTCTCATGATAAATATTGTCCTTTCGTCCAGTTTTTAACTATTGATAGTTTTTCTAATAATTCTTTAGGGGAAGTGATGTCTAATACATCTTCCTTGAATTCGTTATCAAATACAGATCGCATCATAGTAGTATTCTCGTCAGGGAATATACACACAATACCTTCTAGTCTGTCACGAGAATTACTATAATTTTTAAATACGTGCATACCGTATCCATTCTCGAAACGATAAATAGTGAACTCTCCAGTGTCGCTATTATATCTATCGACAACATACTTTCCTAATTCTGGGCAGAATGTTGTAATTAAGTTAAGTCTTTTTTCTCCAGTTACATAATCCATAATATAGTCTCCTTTACTATTTGGTTGAGAAGTAGTGGTTACCGACCTGCTCCATAGGTGTTCCAAACTCGTGGAATCTATCAGTTCTGAAATATAGAACTTCTGAATTCGTACGGTGTTGGATTTCGTCCACTACTAGTTTAAATGCGTCGTCTAGATCTGAATATAGGTCAATGCGCCCATCCCATGCAGGGTCATAATGATATGGTTGATAAACAACATCATATACTGTGTTAGGGAAGTCCTCAGAGTCTAATCGGTTTAATACCGTATCAATAACTAGTCGTTTTCCCATCTCAGACTCGCCCTCAGCTTCAGCTAGAACCAATTTAGCAATTAAAACCGCATCATCCATTGTAATATAGTCTACATTACTAATGTCCTTCACCTCAGTTCTTGTCGTCGTTTCAGTTTCGTTCGTACGGACTACAATATAGCCAGTTGTGGTAGATTGGTTTGTGTTAGCACTAACTGACTTGTCCGAATAAATATAACCCACCATAGCCATCAAGAACCCTAAAGCTACTAGTATGAAACCTGGGTCCTTCAGCATATTTTTCAAATTGTTTTTCATAAATTAACCCCCTAGGAAAATTTCCCTCAGCTTTTTAAAGCCAAGGGATTTCGTAATTAGTAGGCGCATTGATGTCTACCATTCAAATATAGTCTAAGATCACTCCGTCCACGTTGAAATCCAATAAGATTCTAGGTTCGTATCCATTCACGAAGTCTCTAGCTTTCTCATTCTCTGGATCGTAAATACCGAAGTCGACGTAGTTATCCCCTAATGGTTGACCTTCATCATAAATCCAACCTACTTGTTGTCCTGCTGCTGTACGTGGAATACCCAACATATCGTACACTTCATTTAAGAATAAGTGACGTTTTGCTCGTAATAAGTCGTTTGCATGTTGCTCTTGCATACGTAAGAACATTAAGTTATATTCTGGATTAGATTTCCAATCAGGACAAGACTCATCGAAATAACGAGCGTAGCTACTTGCGTATAATTTAGATGGTTGGTTTACAGCTTCTTCAGCCTCAGCTTCCTCACCTTTTTTCTTAGTAGCTTTGTCTACTTTTACACCAGTCAATAACTCACGGTCTACTTCTTTACCGAATTTATCTACAACGCGACCACGATATTCTTTAAATCCTTTATCGATTGTCGCATAAGCCGCCGCTAATCCAGCATTGCGTTTAGACATAATATTGTGCGATCCGAAGAAACATAACAACGATGCTGTACCTAGAATAATCGTAGGGGCATATAGTTTAGTTAAGTCCCATCCAGTCTTAATATAAATCTTAGTTAAGTCTTGTACTTTGTCTTGTTGAGTATATCCGTATTGTTGTTGTAACTCTTCGCTATCCATAATTTCATGGATTTTCTCAATTTGTTCTTTTGGCTTAGCTAGAACATCGTCTAGTTTAGTAGTAGCTTTACATCCAGCTACAATAGTTGACACAAATCCTACAGTCCCGATAACAAGTAATGCTTTAGGGCTGTGTTTTTTACCTTTTAATAACGCAGTATTTGCTGCTGCTACAAATTTTTCTTTAAAACTCATTTTTCATTCTCTCCTTTAGTTTCAATATGGTTGATTAAATGATTAGCGTACCAAACTAACTTACGTAAGTCCTCTACACCATTTTTTCGTTTCCAGCGACATGCGTACTTAATGATATTCGCAGTGTCACTAGCCTCGATTCCCTTTAGATCCTTTATATATTCCTCGATGACGTCAATCGTCTCGAATTTGCCCGGATTATAATGCTCCGGATGATTTACCATTTCCATAATATCCTCCTACAAAGCAATAAATCTTGGCATTCTAATGATGAATTTCCGTCCGTACGGTACCACAGATACACGAGTTAAGTCTTTCCAACCGTAATTATTATCTGTGAAGTCTCCATCAATGCCGACTAAGTCATATAAATCAGCGATAGTCGCTTGATGATATTGGTCAATCAATCCTTGAAGTTGATAAATAACATTCTGTGAGTCTGTATACGTATCTACTTCAATCTCGATAATATCATTCCCTCTACGTCTATTTGGTTGAGTAGCAGGAGCGCTCGAGAAACTATTATATGAAACCCGTGATGTACTCCCGGAACTCTTCGCTGGTTTATAATCGTTACCGTATAACAGTTGATTAATACCGCTTGTCACTAATTCCTGAATAAGTCTCTTAATATTCGGAACCAATACGTCCGATAGTAAATAAGACTTGACACTAGATGCGTCTTCAGATACGAAGAAGTCAAAGAACCCTTTCTTTTTTAGTTTTGCTTGCCCAGTTACGATTTTTTGCGCTTTAGGCTTTTCTACTAAGGCTTTATTTTCTGCCTTCGTCTTGTGTGAGTTCGACTCTAGTACCATTCGCATTTCCTCCATTTTCTCCAAAAGTTCCAAATTGCTCTCTCCACACTGATGTGTATTTCGCTGCTTCTATTAAGTTATCCGTAGATTTCTTTTGTGCTTTCCAAAATAAGAACGCACCTCCACACCAAGCTAGAGCTGCAACCATAAGTTTAGTTTCGTCCGAAAACTTTTTCATAATTATTCCCCTTTCCAAAAAGAAAAAAGAGAAATGCGTGTTAAGCATTCCTCCTTCTTTAAAGCTATTCAATTACTCTTGATCGTCGTTAGACTCATCCATTTCAGTTTCATCTTGCTCAGATTGAGTATCATCATCTGAATAGTCGTTTGTGTAGCCTCCTTCGTATTCGTCATCAGATTCAGTTTGTTTCGCTCCGCTAGCTGCTTTGGCGATTAGAGCTGTTAATGCTCCTACACCAGCCACAACTGCTGTTGCGATTCCAACTTTCTTCCAATTTGGTTTACGAAGTTTAGCTACATAAACAGTTTCTCCATTTGCTAATACTTCTTTCTTAGTTTCGATTAAATTTGACATGGTAGGTTCCTCCTTAAGATTTTTTAGTTTTTTTGTTTACCTTCCATTAAACGAGTTGTAAATATTGCGAGGCTATATATTACCACATACCATAAGTAGGTAATACAGTGTAATCTAACACTAAACATGGTGTTCCGTCGTCTGCAATATGCGAACTGAACTCAATATCCATACCCTCTTTGTCAATAGACCAACCCATATCGTTACCGATAGCGATTGTTTCTAATCCTAAGTCAATATAGAACTCATTTAGACTGACCCAGTTTTCTCTAAACATCTTTTCGTTTGTATTATTAACAATTCGTCTAATCTTTTCGATGTTCGATTTGAAATATCGTCCTGATACGCTGTCATAACATAGTGAGTCACCGCCCCCAGTAATAATGACTTGAGATTTACTGACTGGATTTTTCTCGATTTGTGCTTTAGCCACTTCGTCACGAACTTGTTGTTCTTTATTCTTACCGAACTTCTCTACTACTTTTTCTTTATATTCTTTAAAAGCAGTCTCAGATAACGTATAGGCAGTTGCGATAGCAACACTTCGTCTGTGACTTACATTGTTCGCACCAATAATACATGCTGTAGATAAGCAGAACGCAATAGCTGATGGAGTATATACCGTCCAGACAGCTTTCACTTTATCCACTACTGTTAGATTTACATCTTCTGGCTCGAGTTCTAGACTCTCAGCTTTTTCTTCTTTAGCTTTATTTAATAACGCCTCTGCTTTAGGCGTAGCTTTTACTGCAAATACGACTGACGTTACCATACCCACTAATCCAGTAGCGATTAAGATTTCTGGTGTGTGTTTCTTTGTGAATTGTTTCATATTACTCATTAGACTCATTTTCATTCTCCTTTACGACTTCAAAATTTGGTTCAATCCATACGATTTGTCTGTTTAGTTCTTCAGTAGTAGGCTTTACTCTACTGTGTTTATTTAAGCCGGTATCAATATACGATCCACTTAATACGTCTTCTACTTTTATAAGTACGCCCTCACCTCTCATAGGTGGACTATTGTAGTGACTAATCACGAATGCGCTCTTACTTCCATCTAGTAAATATCGCATACCGTAATGTCTAGATGGGTGGTACTCGCTAATATAATCCGATGTGAATTCCATACCTTCTTCAGTATATTTCACATCGCGGATACGACCACCAGCAAATAGCTTATACCAATTACCTCCTATACAAACGTGTATAATATTGTCTAACACTTTAGTGTTGCCTTCAAATATCTTTTGATTGATTAACTTTACAGTCATTTAATCGTCTCCTTTCAGTTTTATGTTCATATTTTGTAGTAGTAGCTGCGCTGATATGTTCCCGTCCAAGAAATCGTTCTCCAGTGCGAATGTCTGTGGGATATTTAGTTTGATAATCTCATGCCACGGTTTCTCGCTATACACATCATGCATTATGTCGATTATAATCCCTTTACACATCATATACACTTTAAATGTAGTATCTTTGTCTGTGTACTCGTCAATACCGAACGGTAGAACATGCCAGTCAGTTCCTTTAACTTTGTAGAATAACCAATTACCAAGTGGTTGAAGTTTCAAATCGGCATCGTTCAAAGGTAAATCGTCTTCTACTTTAGATATATCAAACTCGTCTGTGAAATAAGTGTTCTCTAATAATAGTTCTTGTCTATTCATTCGCATCACTTTCTTTCTTAATATCTTTTCTACCAACCAACATTCCAGAATAGTTATTCAAGTAATGAATAACTGAACCTGGTTTCTTCAGAAGTCTCGTATCTCGACGGCTTCGTTCGAACAGTTTTCCATATTTGTCAAACCCTGTGACTACTGGAGTGACTTCTGGACGTCTGTCAGCGATAGTCCACTCAATACCAGATTCTTTAAATTCTAGATTATACATACAATCATACGAAGTCTCGACAATGATTGAATTAAAATCCTTCTCGCTAGCATAAGCTTTGACGAAGTCTGATGGGTAATGAATATAAACCCACTCAGTATTAATTTTCACGTATAACTTGCCGTCGATTAGCGCATAGTCTTTGTAATCGATATACACTCGAGGTTTGATACGATGCTCGTCTAACTTTTCAGTGATATCTTGGTACGGCATAAATAACGTACGGAAATAATGGTCTTCAGACTCTCCTCCAGGTTTAACCACTCGTACATAATCCATATATTTGTAGACTTTCCATAGTTCACCACGTCTAGTGTGTACTGCTAACCATTCTTCTTCCTCAAATTGGATATGAATAGTTGTTACGTAGTCTTTGATTGGAATAAGTCTCCAAAAACCGTCTTTCAGAACGTATAAGTCTCCGCCATAGACAACACATTCGTTCATAGTCCAAGCTCTATCTGCGTTAGCAATAATGTTAATCATTTTTCTTCTCCTTTGGTTTCGACATATTGGTAATGACCTTCAGAACGACTGTTCAGACTGTTACACAATTTAGTTCCTTCAGCATCTTTCTCTAAGATACGTTTGGACGCTTCTTTAAGTTCCTCAAAACTTAGAGTGAATGTATCACTAACTAAATACCCGTCTTTATTAAATACTCTAACGTCTACAGTTTTGTCGGTATTTTCTCGGTCTTCGTAATATACGATTTCGATACCGTTCTTTCTGTTAATAGACACACAATGATAGTCTACTAAAATCGACTGAGTATCTTTTATGTCGTTAATGATATACCAACCATCGTCTAGTAACATGAATAGTCTATTCTTTAATATAGTAATCTCTAATTCCATTACAAACCTCTCCCTTCTAAAGACTTATGATTTAACCAATTCCAAATATACATACCTTCAGCATCGTCTGTAAGGTTACGTGCAGACATCTTCCTAATATCATCAAAAGTTACACGATTGTTGACTACTACTGGGAATGTATCATCATCGTACACGGTTAATGAGAAATATAAGTCGTCTTTCTTCTTAATTTCCGTATATCCAAGTGAGGTCCCATCTTTACGTCGCACTTCAAATCCAATATCCCCAATAAGCACTTCTTTAGTCCTTTTATAACTATCCACTAAATACCACGCGTTGTCGTCTAACTTAATAAATAGTCGGTTGTCGATTAGGTTAACTTTTGTTTCCATATGTAACTCTCCTTCGTATTTTTTATAATAGTTACTAACTTAAATAATCAATAGATGGTTCGAATGGGAATTCAATCTGATAATATCCAGGCGCATCATCATCATCGATTTCGATATAGCGCATAACGATATCCACCCAAGCATAACCATCGTCATTATATTCAGACCAACCAATAGTAGCCCCTTCTACGGTAGGTTCTAATCCGACTAGTATATAATAATCGTTCAGGTTAGCGTATCCTTTTAGAATAAACTGACGATTGAACTGATATGCGGCGTTCATCATCTCTAAAGGACGTCTCTTGAACCAGCGATTTCCATACTCATCGTAATATAACAGTTCGTCATAATCGCTCTCGCTCATGAACTGCATAGACTCGCTATATTCTTTCTTACGAATAGTCATATACTCGTCCGGATGCTTTTCGTAATAGTCTTTCTTAATTTCTTTATATTTTGCGTCTAATGCTGCGTATGCCGCAATAAGAGACATTTGTCGTTTCTGACTTAAGAATGAACTACTTAATATACACCCGATTGTCGCTACACCGCACACAATAGTAGGTAAATATAAACCTAACGTACTAACAGTTTGCTGTGGTTCTTCGTAGAATAAGTCGTATTCCACAAATTCAGGAGTCTCAGCCTCCAACTTACCTATTTTCTTACCAGCGTCTGATGCTAGTTTGGCCGTAAGAATAACACCCGCCGCTCCTAAAACTGATAGGATAAGCGGGCCGTGTTTCTTTAATGTATAACTCGTTCGACTAACGATTTGTTCAATTTTCATAGAATATGTTACCCCCTCATTTGAGCGTTTAGTCTCTCTACTACTTTACGCTCAGCGTCCAAATAGTTTTCTTTAGCACGAATATACTCGGCGTACGTCATAGTCCAAGCGTCGATAGAACTTCTATCTTCAGTAAACAACTCAACCATCACGAATTGGTCGATGAACGAAAATAGAGTAAATTCATAATTCTCCACAGGAGTTGGACTCATAACCACCTCCAAATCCATATCATCGGCATAGTAACTGTCGACATTACGAGCAAGAACTACCCACTCAGCACCAGTCAGGTTGGCGTATAATACACGGTTCTCTAAATATAGATTAGCATTATACCACCGTTCATCATTAATCATATTCTCGTAGATTACCATAAGAATACCCTCCTTACTTTTTTAGTTTTGATTCGTTAAGTTCTTTTTGTAATCGCTCGATCTTATTTTCTAAATAGTCTACACGCTTAGCCGTAATATAAGCCATACCTGTAGTAATAAGAGTAGCGACTGCTAACATTTTAATATTTTTACGGTGTGTTTTGAATACTCTTTCACAGCGGTTAGTATATTCTACTAATTTACCTGTAGTGTTGTGGTTAGCAATAACCGCTTGTACAAGTTTGTTCACTTTCACGTTAGTTTGTAATGCGTTTTGTGTTAAAGATTCTAAGATATTTCCTAAGTTTTGTTCGTTATTCATTTGTATCGTCTCCTTTGATTGTTTGTTTAGTTTGTTCCATAAATTCGTTCCAACGGCCTTCGTTCCATGCTTTGAATGCGTCCAATACTACACCAGCTTTAATCTTTTTTGTTTTATGCACTAGCGGTACTAGCTCGCTTTCGAATAAGTTTTTAAACTCTAAGAGTTTCTTATCCATGCTTTCTTCGTTGTCTTCCCATTTTCTAAAATCCATTTTACTTACCTCCGTTTTCCATTGCTTTCTTTACTGCCTCTGCTACCTTCTCAGCAACAGTCGCGTCTAGTTGTTTATCCTCAATCCAACCTGACACTAGTGTCACTGCAAAACCTAAAGCGGTTGTTACTAACCCCGCTACTTTTAACATTTGTTGTTTTTCCATCTGATTTTCCTCCTTCGCGTTTTATAGTTTTTACCAGACAAAACAAAAAGTGATAATGAGCGGCGAGAACTCATTATCTAGAAGGGGCCGTCTTCGGGCCGGGCATGGATCCCTTCCATTATATAGGTTGCAAATTCTGCGAACCCGGCAAAAAGAAAAAGAGGGGAGATTCGAGTCCCCGTCTCCTGGCCTTTCGCAATCCAGGTATTCTAAACCATTGAACTATCTTTTTCTTTTAATATATGAGACAGGACGGGAATGAGCCGCCACCTCTTCCTGATAATCAGGTGCTCTTCATTAAGCTACTGTCTCGGTGGAAAAGAGTGGGTTTCGAACTCCACGCTTCCGGTGCTCGGACCAATCGAGCTGTCTGCTTTCGCAGAGAGGGAATCGAACCCTCACCTTCCGGCGTTCTGGCCTGCGACGCACTCTTTCAGCGTACGACTTTAAACTACCTTTTCCATTAAACAGATTGTAAATATTGCGAAAAGATAAAAAGGAAAGGGATTGTAAATTCCCTCACCTTTCGAACTTGCTGACTTATTTGAGTTTTAAAAACTTCATTACAAACGCCAATGTCTTAGATGTGAAAGTTCCAGTCTTCTCGAACTCAAATCCTGCTGCCACAAAGCCTGCGGTCAAGACCATCGGTACAATAATCGCGATACCGTCTAATACGACTCTCACTGGCGTCTCCCAAGGTTTAATCTTTCTTCCCTCTAGACGTTCGTTAAGAACCATATTTAACTTCTGTAGATCCTCGATTGCTTTGGTCTTTTCTTCCCCTTGTAAATTTGGGATTTGTTCGAGAAGCTCTTGAATTTGCATCTCTAATTCCATTGTAATTTTGTCTTTTTTCATTTTTATTTCCCCTTTCGGTTTTTATGTTCCATTATAGGAGTTGTAAATATCGCGTTACTCGCGTACGGACTTTTTACGCAAAACTATTACAGTCTTACTTTTAAAGTCGTCCGAGTTCATTTCTAGCATAGGCATCTCCATGTTATCCGCATTGAAAAACGTAATAAACCCGTCCACTTTGCGGTGATTGTAAATATACCTAGTCACAAGTACACCCACGACCACACCTAATAAGAACGTTAATCCAAATAGAATATAAGCTGTCTCCATAACTCATACACTCCTTTCATTTTGTTTTTGAGAAAAATCCCACTGGGAAAATTTTGGATTTCGAAAAAGAAAAAAAGAAGAGAGTCATGTAGACTCCCTTAATCTTTGTGGTGAGAATAACATTCCGTATAGACTGCCCAATTCTCCACCATCCATTCCACGTAAGTAGTTAGTACAAATATCACTGCCAACCAGCCAGCTGTATCGAACCATTGTTTAATTACTAGTTGTTCTCTCATAGCCGGATCGAAAGTTAGTGATGCTGATACGTTCATACTTACTAGAACGATTAGTGCAATAATAGTCACTCCAATCGGTAATGTCCAATCTCTACCTTCAATGAATAATAATAATCTTTTCATAATAATCTCTCCTTTTCATATGGGTTTCTTTCCCATTTAAGGAGTTGTAAATATCGCGTATGTATATAGGAGTCCGTCTGTACAGACAGACCCCCGTTAAATTATTTGTCAGCGTTAGGTTTAGTGTATCCTAATGCTCGTGCGCTGTCGCTAAATCCAGCAGTAGTTGGGTCTGCAACCACACCAATAATCATCAATACTGCAAATAACGCATTGATAAACACTAACATGCGGTCAGATACTGCACTGAAATCCACAGATACGTTAAAGATAGCCATAAAAGTTTGCACTAATAAAGCTAAAGCTGGCACTAATGTGATAAAGAATTGTGGGTTTTGTAAACGGATTTTCCAGTTAATTTTGTTCATAAATAAATCCTCCAGTTATTTTTTAATTTCGTCTTTGATTTCCTTGATATCTTCTTTAAGAGCGTCTACCTTTTCAACTAAGGCTAACATAATCTTATTATCCAAATCATGATTGTCAAGACGTATATTATGTCTGTCAAGTTGCTCACGGTTTTTCTCCACGAGCATCTCAAGACGAGTAATTCGTTGTTCTTGGTTTGTCAGTCTAGTAGCAAAGAAAGCCCACAAGCCTGCTAAACCTACTAGGAAGCCGACAAACTCATAAATGTCAGAAGGGTTAAATGACATTCACTATCAACCTCCCTGTTTGCTATATTTTTCGATTGTGTTTTTAGCGATTGTTAACTCGTTCAATTCGTTTTGAAGAGCTGCAATACTTTCGTCCTTACGAGAAATATCTGCTTGAATATCGCTAACTCGTAATTCGAGATTTTGTTTCTCTAAGAATAACTGACCAGATGACTCTCTAATAGATGAGATTTCTGCCTTGATATTCTTGATACGATTTGTGATTAATTCTAAACTCATTCGAATGACCTCCTATTTTTATACTGTAAATACGACGCCGTCAAAACCTAGCCAGTTGTCTACGTTCTTACGGGCCTCAATAACTCCGTCAGGTTTGAACACTATCGACGCGTTACCGTAAGCATCGTTAATAGCCTGAATATAAGTTATGCGCTCAGGTCTAAACCCAGCAGGTAAATATCCTATCTGAGCTCCCCATGCGACTGATGTGCCGTCACGAGCGATACCACGCATAGTAACTAGGTTACCGTGTTTGGATACTTGTACTTCTTCACCTGAGTTAGATTTCCAGCCATTCCAAAGGGATATATTTACCCACTTAGTAGCGACTTTAGTCTCGCCAGGGTCTATAGCAAATTTTTGCCAAGCGTTCCAAGTACCATTATACATGCGTCTAATCCACAGTTCGTCTTTGTCGTGTGGTGTATAATACTGTACTAGATAATTAGTTAAGTTATGATGATTGATAATCCATAAATATCCGTTACGCTGAGCATTTTGCGGTAAGTTAGTTACGTTATTAGTAGCGTACAGACCGCCCACAATAAGCTTGTTAGCGTCACCAGTGATTGCTAATGTGCGACCATCTGGTTTAGCTAACTGGACTGTCGGTACGAGTTTACCGTTTGAGTAGATATCCCCACCTACGTCCAAAGCGCCTTTCTCACGGATTTTCATCACACCTATACCTTCTGGTGTGTAGTTTAATATAACTGCCTCAGACGGAGCTGTGGTATTATATCGTACACCATCCGGTTGGATACTATCTGAGAACCTATCTCTCACGACAGCTTGAATATCCCATGCGAACTCTGGGGAGAATGTGCCCGTTAAATTAACAGACGAATTAGTTAAGTTTTCGACTCCGACATTAGTGAGCTCTCCTCCAGCATTCTTAGTCCAGTTGTTATCAGACTCCAAAGTTTTCTTAGTTCTAAATATCATAGAGAGACTATTCTTACGGACTCCGTCAATAATAACTGGAGCTATACGGATATTCCGAACTAATGTAATAGTGTCGTTCCTACTGCCTGAGCGTAACGCTTGTACAGTTATAGTCGGTAGGAAATATGGAACTACGGTAATAACTTTCTCGAATGTGTCCGAGCGGATACCACGAGAGTCTGTAACGTGTCCACGAATTGTATATTTACCGTTAGCGCTAAAGAAGTTTAACTTAGCACCGTCGGTAGATATGGTATTGTTGTAGCCGACTACCTCAGCGTAATACGATTTGATAGTTGAGCCCAGATATGGTGTAACTCCGAAGTTAACCTTAGCTACACTTAATATCTGTACGAAAGTATTATTAGTAGATACATCCGCGAGTTTAGGATTCGTTTCCGTCAATATCAGGTCATTAATTGTCGGTTTTCCGTTGGCAGGTATACTTAATGTATATTTACCCTCTACATCCCCGATACGTTTGGAACCATAATACGTACGGACAGATATTGCTAATTCTCCCGAAGTAGAGTTCGGTATTTTTTCTGCAAGATTTAAATCTGGAGTAAACGTTACAGTCGTTCCATTGGTAGTTCCTAAATCAATCCAATCCCCACCGAAAGCTTTCCACCATACTTGATGATAATATGAGTTCGAATATCTCTCAAGGTTCACGGTTATTGTTGAGCCTAAAGTGTTTCCTTCGACTGATTTAATTCTACTAGAACGTGGAATATCTGTAAGTTTGAGCTCGCCTTTTTTCCATCCGATATCTCCAAGCGTCGAAATATCCAGCATACGTGCCCATACTACTATAGTCTTAGAGCCGTTATCATCGTGAGTGACAGTCTTTGTCCCACTGGCGAGTAACACAGCCCCGTTACGTGTATCGAACGCATGATATCCACTATGGACTGTTTCACCATCAATCTCTACCTCAGCCTTAGCGTCAGCATCGTAATTGAATGCCCATGCGGATGCGTTCATTAATTTTAAAGTCCATCTAAGTAGACTCGTGTTAGACAGAATATCATAGGACTCTTCTACTACGTCTAATACAAGTTTTACATAATTAGGACTAGTATATCCAACCACTTGTACCATAATATCTTCCTCCTATTTCGGTCCAACATAACGGACTACATTATATTTAGGGTTGTGTTCGTACTGAGACTCCACATAGTAACCGATTTGTAAACTCAAAGTAAACACCCCGTTATCAATGTGAATAACCCCATTGGCAATATACATTACCTCTGAACCTGCTGAGAACATGCTTATACGATTTGGTTTGACCAAAATATAACTGTCCCCAGAACGTTCCCCAATAGCTAATCCTTCGTTCGAGAATTTCATAGCAGTGTCGATAGCGTTCCATACAGC
>ERZ773061.79-NODE-79-length-39575-cov-52.119712_pt1 | contig 39575 bp, 43 predicted proteins | sample MGYA00580627_ERZ773061 | MGnify/ENA primary metagenome ERZ773061 (study PRJEB29015, sample SAMEA2738119) | human oral metagenome | biome: human oral; feature: human-associated habitat; material: saliva | place: China | collected 2223 ...
GCGGTTAGTTGCGGAGCTTTTCAAGGTGGCGGATAAACACCTTAGCGGTTTCGTTATCTTCCAGGTTAATCATCTGGTTATCGCCCTCGCGTCCCCACACGGAAAGAGAGGTGACCTTAGAATCCTGTCGTGCAATACTAGTTACCAGGAAGAAGTCGCCGCTCTTGAAACGGGTATCTACATGCTTCGTACCCATGATATTGGTGCTACGCACGTTGCTACTGAACAGCTTAATGTGGTCTGCTACCTCTTCAGCAGTGAGGACACGGCTAGTAGGAACCTCGATAATGGTTTCGGTGGCATCAACCTTGATGGTGTGCAGGCGGGCTACCTTAATGGGGTTGAGTGCTTTGCGTGCTTCCAGGATGAGGTTACGCAGAGCCGCTTCATCGTCCCGTTCGATAGCCTTCAACATTCGGATGGGAAAGAATAGCGCCAGCTGTGCAATGTTGTTAAAGTTTTCCATTGCGTTGGTTGCGTTACTGAGCGTAGTTGCTAGTTTGGCGCTGTGTTCCTTGCGGGGGAAGAGAGTGTTGGGGTCATGGAGGCTAACTGCTCCCTTGATAGTTTCGCTGATAATGGGGGTGTTAAAAGCGTCGGTGCGTGCCTTTTCGGCGGCATCAGCAAGGTCGAAGGCGAGCGAGCGCGCGTCAGTGAGAATAGAGATGGGGATTGTCATGATTGTAACCCTTTTGGTAGGTTTCAAAACTTGCTAGGCTTTCGGGTTTCTTTCCCGTTTACCTTACACCTATAGTCTACCACATGTTTTTGGTGATTTGCAAGCTTGTGGTTAAGGGCGGGCGCAAAATCACAAACATACCACCCGCCTATCCTTGTTTGCTGTCCGATTTTGGGCACGAAAATAGTACCAATATGCGCCTTATCCCCAGGGTTTTAACACATATTGGTACTATTTGGAGTGATTTCGGCTTTACGACTCGGGGTTGTTAAACAGGTCGGAAGCGTCTAGCTCTTCGATTAGCTTTTCAAGTAATGCCTTTGCGACATTGATAGTCTCCTGCTCCTCGGTAGTGAGCTTATCTACGTCAAGCCCCTCTAGGGTTCCGAGCTGAACTTCCAGATAGTTAATGGTGCTTTCAAGAAGTTCAAAAGGTTCACGCCAAACCTGAATGTCTTCACTGGTGTACCTGTCGTATGGGGAGATGTCGGCTACGAACCGTGAGTCCCGCGCCCTAAAGTCTTCGATAGGGGTAAAACCAGCCTGGTCACGGTCTTCCCATAGGAGGCGCTCTAGAATGTCGCGACTCTTCTTAAACTCTTCCGATTCGATGAGCTTTACAAGAGCGTCAAATGCTTCCTTTGGTAGGAAGTTCTGTGAGTCACGAGAAATAAGGTTCAGCTCTTCCAGAATGCTCGGCATATGCTTTACCGTGGATTCATCGTGCCGCCCTGGGGCGTATTCAAACGCATCAGCATAGAAGTTCTTGAGTAGCTCCAGCTCATTATTTGTAATCCTGAACTCGTTTACGGTCGAACTGTACGATACGCCGTCGCCGTAGATGTGGCTAATCTCGGCTACGCGCATGTCACGCTTACGGTATGGTGCGTAGAGGAACCTGTCATCGTAGCCGGGTTCCTCTGATTGTACGCGCTCGCCAATATGCGCGGCGGGGCAGAAACGTAGATTTTCGGATTCTTGTAGCGTTAGCCCGTCGTCTACGTAAGTGCCGGTGACGGTTTCCTGGGCGGTAGTGTTGCGGCTTACCTTGGTGGCTGTGAACTCTACATAGTCGTGCCAGTCAGTAAGCTTAGTAACCTCGTATAGTTCCACCTTGTCTACTGAGAGTGGGCGGGGTTCATCTCCTGCTGTGTACATACCCTTTGTGTTCTTGGGGATGTAGAGTAGGATTCCGTCGCCTTCGCTCAGCTTGGGAACAACATAGGCTCGCTTCATATACATTGTGAACTTTCCCTTTCCTAGTAGCGGGTGTTGGTTTCTGTTTCAGTTTCTATTATAACGGCTGTGCGGGGTTCCTGCGGGGTTTTCAGACATGGTTTAGGTAGTTGGAGCTCTTACGCCCCGCCGAGGCTTTATAGGGCGCTCAGGCGGGGTGTAAGAGGTTTTGACCAGGCTAGTCGGGCTGTCATGCGAGGTTTGCGCCTTCAAGCACTACTCTCACTCATCCATCTGCTTATGAGCATCAGTCCCACTATCATCCGGGAGAGTAGGCAGGTCTGATTCCTCAAGAATCCATTGAATAACCTCTCCAATCTTTGAAGAAAATGCAAAGAAGAGAATAATAAGTGTAATATAGAAAACATTGTCCGTGGCGTGCCGCATGGCAACCTGCATATACTCCATAATTAGTACCCTTTCAGTAGGTTTCAAAAAGTTTCTAGGCTTTCCGGTCTTTCCGTAACCCGTTTGCCTTATACTTATAGTCTACCACATGCTTTTAACGGTTTGCAAGTTCCGGGGGTGGGGGTAAAGTCATGTTCGCAAAAAGCAGGCGGGGCACCATACAGAGATTTAACATCCTTGCACAGTACCCTGCCATAGCTTCACTTTGTGTTACTTAGGAATAACTACCGGGACGTCGAGGGTAATCTTACCGTCTACAACGTTTACGCGGTCGAAAGTAACTCCCTGACGGTGCTCCTTCCAGAAAGTTGCTCCGAAGCGCTCTACCACCTTCTTTACGAACAGCGGGTCGCCGTCTACCTTCGCCACCATTTTCTGCGAACGACTAAGCGAACCATAGGGCTCGTCGAGCATGATTTCGTAGACAATCTCACCTTCTTCCTTATTGCTCATGAGGGTACCAGAGCAGTAGGCGTACTTTCCCCATTCTTCCAGCTCCATAGAAGACATGTAGCGGTCTTTGGATTCAAAGTGGAGGTTTACGGTAGAGGTATTGTTTTCATTTTCGAGCGGGTTGCCCTTGACTAGCTCGCGGAACTTGATAGTTGCCTTATAAGTGCCTTCGCCTACTTCGAGGGTGTAATCCTTAATGTAGATATTGCTGTGTTCCCCGAGGGCTAGGATGAGCTTCATCTCGTTACTGGTTTCATATACACCGCTGGTGCGGTAGATGCGCTTGTCGCTCGCGTCTACAAATTCAATATAGGGGTCGATAACGACATGGTGGGCGGGGTAGCGGCTATTATCTTCTTCCTCGGTGTAGGTTTCACCTGCAAGCTTGATGGGTGGCTTCTCGGCAATAATGCGCTCCAGCTCATCCCTAAAGAGGGGTTCTACAGTGAGTGTCATTTCGTTCGGGAAAATCATGTAAGGGGTTGCCATATGTAAAAGCCTTTCAGGAGCGGGCTTAGAGAGAATAGGGTATGTAGATTTTTGAGGAGCTAGTCTCGGTAGGTTTCGTTATTCACGAGAGCCATCGCGCCCTCATGGTAATCAACCTCAGACACGTAGGTTTCATCCTCAATGCCAAACAGTTCAAGCATGTAGAACCAAATAAACTCGGGTGCCTCAAGCTCAACCTCAACAACAGTGTCGCCCGCCTTGACGGTCATAGAAGCGCCGTAATCCTCAACGCTCTTAATATGAGTGGCAATGTTAGTGATTTTCGGTTCGAGACCGGCGCTAATGGCATCCATGAGCTCGTGGGGTGTCTTGAACTCAAAGACAAGCCCGGAATAACCGATAGTAGGGGTATCGCGCTCAATAGACATGTTTCAAACCTTTCAGAAGAAGTTTAGAAGTTCGGTGGCTTTTGGGCTTCTTTCCCGTTTGCCTTATACCTATAGTATACCACATGTTTTTAATGGTTTGCAAGCCTATATGTAAGCCCTCCCCCTTGCCTCTGTTTCGCAGGCGAAGAAGAAGAGCCTCTAGATGTTTTCACACCTAGAGGCTCTTCAACGTCCCACTCTCCCCAGAGTTCAACGTTAATAAAAGAATAACACAACAGCAACCCCAGCGCAACCCCATAACCCGTACCTGTTTCAAAGCGGATATAGTAACACCCCCGCTAGGAACACTGTTGTACCTTCAGGGGTGTTACTTATATAGAGAACTTGGAGTCAATCTCTAAGGAGATGTGCAACTATGATTCAGCATAGATTACGTATCTGAGTATAACACCTCAATGGTGGCGCTCGCAAGTATGGTTCTTTACGTCTGAGGGTTTGTTCTTGAAGAAGAGTCCACCCCACCACGATACGGCGCGCGTAAACCCGCCAGAAACAGCCTTGTAGAGCATGTAAACGCCCGTGATACCCCAATACATCACCCAGAACAGTGGTGCCGTAAGAATTGGTGTAGCCACCAAAGTTATTACAACCGCTACCCAGTAAACGGTCATATCGGTGTTGGTTGCATCAATAGTAGGTAGCTTTTGAGCTTTCAGGGATTCTTGGGACATGATGGCGGTAGCTACAGAGAGCACGCCCGCTACTGTAATGATTTTGAGCACCGCCCACTTCATCACCCCATCCGGTAGGGCGGGGGTCTTGCCAGGGTTAATATCCGCTTCAGACATTGCGAGGAGGAACACGACGATAAAGGTGAGCGTGAACACGATAAAAAACACTAGTAAAGATGCGGATGATAAAGACATATGTTTTCACTCCTTTTCCGTGAGGTTGTGTTGCGGGGCGAAGCTATTTCCAGCCATTCCATAAGATGACCAAGCAAGCTACGGCGATACCGATACAGACAAGAACACAAAAGAACCAGCCTATAACAGAGCTCACCCCAGCCGCCGGAGACTCTAAGCATCTTTGTAATCCATTAAGCGCACCAATAGCGGTACCCACGCATATAAACGGTGCGCCAATAAGCGCAAGATACAGCAAGAAGTCCAGCGTCATATCTGCCATAAATTCACCTTCCCTAACCCGAGGTGCCAGTTACGATACCTTGCGTAACATGCACAGTGTTCATGAAGAGTAAGAAATAGGTGGCAACCGTAGCTACAGTTCCTACCGCCCCAATAGCGAAGAAACATACGCTGGGTGCGATTTTTGCGCCTTCTACCTGCAAGTTTTCCTCTAATGAAAACCACCCGATAGCAGTCATAGCCAGGAAAACAAACGGTGCCAGATAAGCGCTACTACGAGGATAACGTCGGGGCAACCTTGCACACATTGGTCGAGGAAGCCGTCTGGGGCTGATGTTGCGCCGGGTGGAAGATGATGTGTCAAAGAGCGACCGCCTAACAACAAAAAAAGAGGGGGTATAACGTTTTTTATTATACCCCCTCACATGGCTTGCCATGTTCTTTATCCTGCGCTGGCTCCAATGGAAAGTGACACAACGAAAGCGAGCGCAAGTAACGCGGCATGCATTCCGGTGCTCATTTTATGGTTCATAGAGTAGATGCTCAGTCCGCAAACACAGATAATGAAGAATGAAACGCCTGACATGTGATAGCCACCCTTTCGTTATGCTTCTTTACGGGCTAGTCGGTTTCGTGTTCGGGGGCGGTCTCCTTAATGACACCAATGTCTCTTTCTGCTAGAGCTCTAAAGCCCCATACCTCAAGGTCTTCTCGTAGCTTTGCTCGTTCCTTTTCGTCCTTCACGAAGGACAGCTGACGTTCTTTATATTGCTTGCGGTATTCTTGTAGGTCACGTACTAGGACGTAATCCAGTAGCTTAGCCATGTGTGCCTCGGTGAGCAACCGGCAGAGCGTGGTTTCTTCCATTGTGAAGGTGCCGTCGCCGTTATAAACGGTGCCGTATGCATAGATAGTCATAAGGGTGCGCCTCCCTTTCGTTATGGTTCATGTAGCAACGCCCCTACACCTCAAAGATATGGCTGAGATGCAGGGGTGCTATTAGTTCTGCTTTGGTTTAGCTCTGGCTCTTGAGCTTATCTACAGAGTAATCCGCGAGCGCTTCAAACTTATCATAGTCCATGTCTTCCTCTAGCTTCGCGCGCTCTTCCTCATTGGTTACCTCGCTAAGCTTGTAGTCAGAGTAGTCACCGAGTGCCATATAGTAGTCGTCGTACTTACGGAGGGAGCTAGATTCTACGGCGCTCGCAATGTGAAGCATGTAGAACACCTTACGGAGGTTCTCGTCGGTGATGGTAAAGGTGCCGTCGCCGTTATAGGTGAAAACTTCGGGGCGGATATCCATAAGATGTAAACCTTTCAATCAGAAAAACTAGATACCACTATAGTACCACATGTTTCTTAGATTTTCATCTTTTAAGTGTCGCGCATTTTACGGTGATTACCTTTGCGAGGTGCTACACGGCTTCGCGCCGCGTCTGTCGCCCCTGAAAGCGGGTATGGAAAACCCCGCCGGGCACATATTCGTAAAATCCACCGTTAGGAGCGGAGATAAGGATAAGAATATGCACCCCTCATGGCGGGGCATCTCATATACAAACTACTGAAAGGATAATCCATGCACGGTAACCAATAATGCCACCGTAAAGGACTCATATAGAGAATATCACACCTAAAGCGCAATATGCAAAACCCGCAACGACACAACGGTGTAGCAATGAGTTAAGGGGCGTTTAATCGGCTGTTGTTGCCCCTTGTGGGGTAATTATAAGTAGGTGGGCTATTGTTCCACCCTGCACCTTGTTAGTTCCTTGCTTTGGGTACAGAAAACCCCGCCAGATGCGCTACCAATAGACCTGCAATGCAGGTGAGTGCCCCAATGGTAAATGCGCACCATGCGGCGGGGCTTCTTGTATGCATGTTACCTAATAACATAAAGGAGTATGAAACAGCGGTGAAAAATCACCTGTCCGTAACTCGCAACAAGTCTACCACACAAGCTGGGCGTGTTGCAAGGAACCGGCCCCCCAGGTAAATCACCCAGCCCGGCTTACGGAGCCCGTGTTACTGAGTATAGACGCGAAAGAGCCACCTATCTGGCGGTGACCAAGCAGGTGGCTCTTTACAATCCCTAATCAAAACTCCCAAGAATAGGAGGTAACTCTATATTACATAGTATGTCTGAAACAATGCAACCTGCACTACGTAAAAGGTGAAGAAGCCCGCCGGGTGCTGGGCGGGATGCAAAAAAGTAGCCCCTCAACCCTGGGGAAGTAAGGAAAACCAGGTTTGAGGGGCTACTAGGTGTTACGCCTAAGATGCAGAAGCGTAATCACTCAACATCACTCATGCAATAAGTGTACCACATTATTCGGATGCTCGCAAACAAAAAAAAGGAAGCAGATATAGAAAACCCCACCCTAGAGCGCTCCGCTGTACATCCCAAACGGAACACCGTCTAACAGGTGGGGTTTCTTATGAAAAATGTCGATAGTGAAGCACATATGCACTACGCCATCTACTAACATGAACGCAAACCTCTTGCAAGGCTTACCAGTCCATCTTACCACATGTGTTAAGTAAATAAAAACGGGTGCCCCTAGTCCTACTGAAAACTAGGGGTACCCTGCACAATAGTGCGTCCGATTCTTTACTAGAATAACACAAAGCTTACGGGTGCCGCAACCTGTTTTTGAGGTTTTTTGAAAAATCTTCAAAAACTTTGGCGGTGAGGTGAACACGCCGCCTGCACCTACAGGCTTACTCCCTACAGTAACGCCCCACCCATCGTAAATGATGGGCAGGGCATCCGAGCTATTACAGACCGTATCGGCTCTTGAAAAGGTCGGTTACCTTCTTTAGAGCCGCTTCACCCTCCCGGGCCACCTGTTCAATATCTACCGCAAGGATGGCGTCCTGATTATCCTTTGCGTAGCGGCGGAGGCGGCGGTAGTTCTGGGCCGCCGTGAAGAGCTCATCCTTTACCTTAGCGGCGGATTCCGCCACGCCTTCAACCTCGTAGTGCTTGGCAAGGTTCTCTACACCCCATGCAACATCGCTCAAGCGGTGGAGCTTGTTGCTGAGGTTGTACAGCTCTTCTGCCTTTACTTCGTATGCCTGCATGATTAACAACCCTTTCGGCAGGTTTCAAAACTTGCTAGGCTTCCGGGTTCCTTTCCCGTTTGCCTTATACCTATAGTCTACCACATGTTTTTAATGGTTTGCAAACTGTGGGGTGATTTTTTGTAAACCTTTTTTTCGTAGCAATAGCGCTAGGAACAATCTTGCTAACGCCTCCCTCGCACCAAAGATACAGAAACCCCCTATGGTTATTGCTTCCATAGGGGGTTTCGTTTAAATGTGAATGTCTACGTACCCCACCTCAAGGTTAAGCTCACAAATAGCCTTGTTGAGGTAGTAGCTTCCGCCAATTCCGCCGCCTTCGTAGCGCTCTACAAGAGCGTCAAAATCTTCATCTGAATCCGGAGTGGCTTTCACCTCGCACATGCCGTGGTCACTACACAGAGTAAGAATCAAAGCGCGGTCGCATTCGTTAATTTCAATATAATCAACGGCAACCTTGCAACAATCAGAAGTAGTATTGTCTGCCTGACGGGTTAGCTTGCTAAGCTCGTTGTTGGGCATCTTGAAAACAAAGGTAGCAACACCCAAATCGGTGACGGTAGACATGTTTGTAAACCCTTTCGGTAGGTTTCAAAAGCTTTAGCGGCTTTCGGGTTCCTGTAACCCGTTTGCCCTATATCTATACTCTACCACATGTTTTTCATGGTTTGCAAACTGTGGGGTGGTTACTTATAGATTCTCTAATGACGCACAGGGCACGGCAATCTCTCCCACCCCTAACAGGCATAGGGGTTTACCGAATAAAACCAGAACTAGCACCCACCCATAGGGTACAGAAAACCCCGCCAGGTGTATGTCTCCATTCCAGCTAAGTATTGGAATGTTGCAAGGCGAACACACACCCTTCACGGCGGGGGTTTCTTATGTACATCTCGAATAGAAAGGAGGTGGGAAAGTGGAATTACTCCGTTTTCCGAACCCAACACTAAGTGTACCCCATTTAGGTTAGCGCTCGCAAATAAAAGATAACGATGCGTCAGAACGTGTTGAAAGTAAGTCGCCCCGTGAAGGAACTTAGGCGTTTCCTACACAGGGCGACTAAGTGGCAAATACCGCCTATCTGCCCATCGGTTACTAATCAGCATTACGTGCCGTGAGGTTTGCCTCTACCTCGTTATAGAACCTATCCAGCTGGTCGCGTACCCAGTGAACCTTCTGGATGCTCTTCTCAATGTCGAACAACATATCAGAGGTCAGGTTCATCATCTCGGCTACAAGCTCTGTATAACTATCAGACCAGAAATCGTTGCCTTCAAGGTCATAACGGCGAGGCAAACACAGCGGCTTACCATCACCAGCCGTAAAAGTGTCAATGAAGATGTTCTCCAAAGACTTACCGAGAGGGGTTGAATCGGCATACTGCTTAGCCTTGCGGTACAGCTCAATGTCCTGGAAAGAGCCAATGGGGAGCGGCTTCATGAGGTACGACTTGATGTGGAACACCTTGTCACCGATAACGACCTTCAGCTTTGAGGAACGCTGTACACGACCAATGTAACCTTCACGCGGTGCGCTCGCATCCCCCGAGAGGGTAATCATAGCGCGGTTATGGGTTACGCCCGTAACCTTAACGTAAGCTTCCTTACCCCACGCATAATCATCCTCGGGCTCGAACTCGAAACGGTAGATACCACCCACCTGGAACTTATTTTCACCGAGCGTCACATAGTCGTAGCCAAGGTTACGCTCAGTAAAGGTTGCGTTCTTGTTTGCAAGATACCCGGCGTGGAACTCCTTAAACGACTTGAGGCAATCGTAGCGGGCGCTCGTAACCCAAGGACGCGCAATATCCAGCTCTACCAACGCCTCATCGAGGTACTTGAACATCTTATCGGCTGATGCTCGGTCATTAAGCGCCAGGGAAAACGAGGAAGCCTTGCCGTTCACGAAGTAGCGGTGCAGAGCCTTAGCATCATCTGCGGAGCCGGTAGCTTCCTTCCAGAGGTTTTCCAGGCGGCGCTCCCAATCGAACAGCTCCTGTGCATCCATCACCGATGCGTTAGCCAGCAACAGGTTCTTATTGAGGTCGCTCACCAGAACATCCTTGAGCATTTCACCGTCGCCGTTCAGCCCGGAAACAGCGATGAAACCGCCATCCAGGTTATGTCCAACCCTGGAAGAGCGAACGTAGATTACACCCTTGTTCGTATTCACAACATCACAGGGGTAAACAGACATGATAGGTGACCTTTCAGTAGAAGAACAAATAATAGGGGTGCAGGCGTAGCGCCTACCTGATACTTCCACAGTACCACATATTTTTAATAATGTCTATTTCTAGAGTTGCACAACAGTGGCGAACCCACAGCCCCCCCCCGTCGCCTTGTTCCTACTTGCCCGCGCACCTATATTTGGTAAATACCTATCCATGTGCAGAAACATACTACAAAGAGGCTCAGGCGTTTGCAGAGGCACCCCTTAAACACATCTGTAAACCCTAAGTAACCTACATCATGCGATTTTGGCTTGCTTGAGGGTTGTAAGTGTGCTATCATGTAGTTATATAAGCGCTAGGGCTTCACCTAGCGCACCCCGTTAATTTTAGGGGCAAGGCACCCCGAAACTAAGAAGGAGGGCGTACAAATGTACAACAAAGAAGTACAGAAAATCCTGAATAAGCACGGTGACTACCTGGAAATGGTCGGTGTCGAACCGGGTATCACAAAAATTCCCTACAGGCTCCACGGCGACTATTTCATCGAAATCGCGAACATGAACAAGCGCCAGCTGATGCAGGCGGGTAACCTCATGTCCAACGACCCCAACGCGTTTAACCTTGCGCTCGCTGAACGTCTCAAGGGCTTTGTAGACGATGCGAGTGACGAGTACGCAGAACGCGCTATCGGCATCATCGACAAGCTTGCAGAACTAGACAACCTAAATGTAGGTAAACAGCAAGAGAAGACGGAAGACCTCTGGAGCTATGCCGCTAGAGCATACGACAGCTTTGAAATGCAAACCCTGCGAGAAGTTGGCGACTACCTGAGAGCCGTAGGAGTCAGAGCAGGTGTTACGTCAATGTCCTACCCGACTACTAGTGAGTTCATTCAAATCTTGGACATCGACAAGCCTCAGCTAAAGCAAGCGACTAACCTCATGTCTGAGAGCTACGGTACGTTCACCCGAGCCGCCACTAAGCGCCTCAAGTACTTTGCAGGTGAGATGGGCGGCGAGTATGCGGAACGTGTCGCTGACGTAATCGACGCGCTTGCAAAACTCAAGCGCTATGCCGCTTAAAGCACGCAACCCCGGTAACTACACCCTAAACCCCTAAAAGCGCTTTATAGACCCCTTAGAACCCCGCTGGGCGTACCCTAAGACGCAAAGCTTGTAAGTGTAGCGACACTAGGAAAACCCCAAACACTAATTGAAACAGTGTTTGGGGTTTTCTGTGGCGAAAGCCACCACAACATCTTTATAGCCCTATAACAAGGCTACTCCACTACAGTAGCGCAAGTATGGGTGAGCACCCACGGCAACACATAACCATGTACCGTGGGTGCTCTTACCTATTTATGCGTTGTCTGAGTCTTCAGTGCTCATTTCGCGCTTTATGTTCTTTATGATGCGGTCAATCGTTTCGGTGTCTTCACCCTTCGATTCATGCCTGCGCTTTTGTCGTTCCCAGAACGCAATGTCTGCCTTGCCGACCGCCTCTTTTAACTGTGCGCGATGTGCTTTCTCTTGTTCGGGTGTGCGCTGTACCCACTTGTGACCGTTGTACCTTTTTTCGCGTGCCTGCTCAATCATCTCGTCCAGGTTATCGCAGAACGCTTCGTACTCTTCGGTAGTGGGGCGTTCCAAGTATGCGATACCTGTTACGGGTGAAACGTGAACCGGGCGCGGGTAACCCGCATCTTTATCATAGGAAGATACGCATATTGCCAGGTCGCCACCGTCGCCAGCGCCAAGTTCCACGCCGTAGATGTCCGCAATCTTCTGCGCCACACTAGCGCCTGCCGTGTATTCCGCCTTATAGTAAGGCAACACGGCACCGTATGTGTCAGCACCGAACTTCTCAGCCGAGAGTATCTGGTCACCGTCTGCGTGCGTAACAAGTACGGTGGGGAAACCCCACATGTTCATTGGTTCATCAATGACCTCACCGGACAAATCAACGAACGCGCGCTCGCTCATGAGTGTTACGCCGCCGGTAACAACAGCACCTTTACGCAACTGCACGTTACCACCCACAACAGCTGAACCACCAACATGGCTAAACCGGATGATGAAGGCACCGTCAGATACGCGGGCGCGACCTGCAATCCAAGAGCGATTAGCCACCGCAGTTTGTTTGCGGTGGTAGTAAGAGATAAGCTCCTTATCTACCCCCTCAAGGTTACGACCAACCACCTGAGCATAATCGGTGACCATTGAGTTACTTACCTCAGCACCATCAATCACCTGAGCATAATCAGAAATGAGAGACTTGCCGCTAACCTTGGACGGGTAACCGACGTGGGCGTGACCGGTGACCTGGCTATCACCTGAGACGTAGCCGGACACGAACGCCTCGTCTGCAATCCAGCAGTCACCATCATTAGATAGGCAATCTTCGTATGGGGCTGTGTTCACAGCCACGTAGCCACCCAGGTCGCCTGGTTCTACGGGTGGCAACCCGAATGGGCGTTCAATCCTGCGTAGGGCGCGGATACGCTGATACGTCGTATCGCCAATAGTAATGCTGTGCTTATCGCCAGCTAGAATCTCGTACTTAGAGTTACGCCAATCACTTGGAAGTAGAGACTTATACCCTACGGCTGGGGAATAAATCTCAGCGCGAATACCAGCGCTCGCGCGGCGCATAAAATTTTTGAAGCTCATAAATAGCTCCTTCGTTACGACTCGCGAATCGTAAATACAAGCAACCTATCTGCTTGTGCCTATGATTCTAAAAAACATACTTACATGCACTACTGTTTAGCTGTGCATGTTCCCCACATATCAGACGGTGTTTAGAGGCGAAAAAGCCGCTATTTCACGGTTAAAGCGAACTATCCGCGTACAGTTCTAGACACAGTTCTACGCACAATTCTAGGGGTAAAACTATGGGGTAAATATGTGAACGAACTAGCATGTGAGCCTGTCAAAAATAATACTACTCATAGGCTCTAAAACACCGTGAATACTAGGAAATAAACAGCGAGCGCCTGTGATGAAGATGTTGATTCTTTATCACAGGCGCTCGCTAAAGCAACCACTGTATCCTAAGCTGTAGCTTGCATGGCACCATGAACAATCATGCTTCTTTCACAAAACATTAGGAACCATTAACGGGGGGCTCTGTTAGCTGTTGAGCGCCGCTACAGTCTCTAGTGCTTCCCGTAGCTTCGTGATGCGCTCACTCTTATCGGCTTCTAGAGCCTCTACCTTGTCGGCAATCGCGTCGATGACTTCATCTTGAAGATTTTCAAGACGCAAAATGGAGCCACTATACCTAGCCTTATTAACCAGAGAGTCCAGCTCTTCTAATAGGGCGGCGCACTCTGGCTCCCACCATGCCTTCGTAGGGGAACCTTCAGAGCTCGCTTGCGCCGCTTCCGCCCAATTGCGAAGCGCCTCCTGAACACCCTCGTCGAACTTCCCAATCAGCTTGCTCTGCATCGTGTATAGAGTGTCGAACTCATCAATAAGCGCTGGGTTGCGCGTAGGAAGAACCGCGAAACAGTAACACCACTCATCTACAATAACCCCTTCCAGCACAATCCGGGGAATGTAATGCGCCTCCCCGCTCTTCTTTCCCTCAACCCGCTCGGACTTAACAACTAGAGTCCATGCATCAATACCGCCGCGCGTAAGGTTCTTCATCTTAAACCCGCCAGGTGCTACATCCACAACCTGTAAATACTCAATACCCTCACTAGCGCCAACACGAATAATGTCGCCCACAAAAAGACCCACCGGGGTAACGCCCGTAGCACTATCTACCAGATGCGCATACTCGGAACCAAGGCGCGTAGGCTCGTCCTCAACCTTTTTCATGAACGCATCAAGATAATCCCACTCACTCACCGCAAAATAAATAATACTATCGCGGAACTTCACGCAATCCTGCAAGAAACGTTCAAATTTACTATCAGCGTCTGCTTCGAGAGCCGCAACAATACCCTCAATGTCACCCGACTGGACAACATGCGGATTACTCAAACGATTATTTAACGGCGCAACAGGCACATCACACGAAACCCGCCCACCCTCACACACAAGCAAGTCTCGCGCCACCACAACATCTTTAAGGTACTCATTAGCCGCCGCTTCATCACCATCTGGGAAAACCTGCACCACATCCACAAGCACCTCATAAGGAGCCTGCGATTTATCATCCGCCCCGCCTCCAAGATTTGATGAACCCGAACTCCACAATACGCTCTTATACAGAACATGAGGATTACCCATACCAAACGGTGCCTCTTCCTCGCCCGAGTAAGGTTTCAATATGTAACGGAACACACCACCAAAACTATACTCCGCCAAAAAAGCGATAGAACCCCCATCACATTCAGCGACCTTATACTTGCCGTAAACGCCAGGCGCTCCCTCAGCAAGAATAACAATATCCCCACGCTTGAAATCAGAAATAGAAACGCTCATAACAAACACGCGCCCTTCCATAGAAGTAGAACAAATGACAGAACAATCATACCCCCCCCCCCGAAATTTTTCGCAACCCCGGTAACAGGTACGCGGCAAAACCCCAGACCATAGACGCAAAAGAAGAGCACCCTCAGTAACACGTAACCATGTACGGCGGGCATGAGAAAACCCCTAAGCTCTTATTAAGATGGTGCTTAGGGGTTTTCTGGGGCAAAAGCCGCCGTAACAGTTTCACAACCTCTATAGTATCACAAAGTAGCGGCGCTCGCTAATCCGTACCGTCCGTACCATTCGTGACAGGGAACCAGACGGGGATAAATGTGCATACGGTAGATATGGCAAACACCGCTAGTTCAATCAGAGCTACAGCCAAAAATTCGCCATCGCGTAACGGGCGGTTTATCGTTGCCCCCGCACCAATCAGAAAGAGACTTAAAAACGTTGCAACGAACCCAGACCAGCCGACACACTCAACGAAGCCGCGCCAACCTTTTCCAAAAGGCGAGAACCAGAGCGTGTTCCATGTCCAAGTAATCACAATGAGAGCCAGTACACTCAGCATGAAATGTGAATCAGGCAATAGTTATACCTTCCCTAACGTTGAGTAGCCACATGGCGGCTTAGCACCTGTAGCGCCGGTACCCCACCGCTCAACAGTATCAATCTAGTGCTAGTGAATGTCGCCCTGGAATAGCTTAGTGAACCCGAGAGTAATAGTGCCCTCTTCGTCGTCCATCTCAATAGTATAGTCCTTGATGTACAGGTTAGCGGCTGAGCCACCAGCTAGAAGATGCTTCATGAAATGACTAGTCTTCTTCGTTGCAGTGCCGTAGCTAACTTTGTTGTCGCCGGTAATAAATGCAACGTCTGGGTCGATAGTAGCAATGTGACTTACAAATCCGCCACCGTGGTCTTCCGACTCAGTATGCATGTAACCTTTGAACAATACCGGCGGCTTATTCTCCGCAACGTAGCGAAGTTTTTTCCACGCATCGAATATGAACCCAATAGTTAAGGTCTGCTCTTCTGTAAAGGTTAGGAACGGGGTTGCCACGACTAACAATCCTTTCGGTAGGGTTAAAAACATGTTAGGCTTCGGGCTTCTTTCTGCCCACCTTGTAGTTACAGTCTACCACATGTTTCCATACGATACGTGTTGCTACGCCTTGATAAACGGGTGCCTTATCTTGCGCCCGCAAGCCACAATAAAATCAACCTGTGTTGGTTGATTTTTGGCTCCCTAAATTAAGATTTTACACTCCAGTGCATAACGTGCTGACTAGGACAAAGGCTCATTTACTCGCTTACTGGGATAAAGAAAAACCGCACTAAAAACAGGCGCATCAAAACACGAGCTGGAAACATCTAAAATAGGCACATTACAACAGTCGAAACCAGCGAATCGGCATCAACCTTGCAAATATGCAAAAGGCGCAACCCTATACACGCCCTAAGCATACGCGGCTTACCCCACGCACAGATACAGAAAACCCCTGCCAGGCACATGTTTACCTCAACACGGAATGCTGAGATAACTTTTTGCAAACATGCACCCTTAAAGGCAGGGGTATCTTGTATATTATGTTTTTCAAAACAACCGCCGATACCACATACATACATCAACATATGTGATACAGGCATACACCACCGTATATCAAGGCAAACCCATACCTGAAAGAATAAGTACGCTCGCGCACGCTAAACCCTACACGCCCTAGAGCATGGTCTACTGAACCAGCAACCCTATGGAACCCGGGAAAGGACATGGCGAAGCCCCTAACCAAATAACCTACAGTCAGGGGCATCACCTATAACGACACATGTCTATGTAACATACCCCACCATACCATATGCCCCACCTGGCACACAAGCGTAAAAACACCACCCGATAATCAACCCCTATGGGTTGATTTTACCCACCTAAAACCATAAATTTACACCCCAGTGCATAACGCACTGACTAGGGAAAAGGCTCATTCTATCACCCACCGGAATACCCAAAAAACAAGGTCTAAACAAAGCGCACGCAAAACACCTTAAAAACCCTACCCGTAGACACAGAAAAACCCCGCCAGGTGCGCGTTCCCCTCAACCATCACAGGCGAGGTAGCCGTTTTACGAACACACACCCCTAACAGCAGGGGCTTCTTATGTATTTCTTATCTCTTTGTTGTAAATGGATGATACCCCTACCTCACTAACAAAGTGAGACGATTGAGGGGAACCACCAACAACAACAATACCACCCCGACGCGCAAACTGCAACGCCTGCACGCCCTGTAGCCGCCCCACAAGCCCCTAAACCCATAACGAACGTAAAACTTATGCCGGTACAACCCCTAAAACCCCACAGAGCGGCACACAGCCCCGCTCACGGGCAAAACAAGAAGAGTTACCGAAACAGATGAGAGCACCGCAATCAAACACGCCCACCGGACACGCGAGCGCTCGCACACTGGATACCCACCGGATACAGTGAACCCCTGGCACCTGTGTTTTGGTGTTCAGGGGTTCACTGTACGAAACAGAATATTTAAAGGAACTGACTTTATGGGAAAAGCCAGCCCCCATTATTACACAGGCAGGGGTGCGCCCGCAAACAAGAGACTAGCTGTATGCCTCTACGGGGAGCGCTAACGTGCTACAGCGTGTCTAAATCGTCTAGGTCAAACTCAAGAACCTCGGGCGCAAGCGGGCGCTCTTCAACAAAGCGTGCCTTCTCATCTTCCTCTGTAGCGTCCCTAAAGAACGCGATACCATCACGGGAAACTTCAACCTCACGCGGGTAACCCAGGCTCTTATCAAACGAACCAGCCCAGCTACCCTCAACCTCGCGCCCCAAATCAACCTCAACACCGAAAATGTTCGCCAATTCCTGAGCCGCCTCACGAACACGCACCCAACCCTCACCCGAATACGGGAACACACGCTCACCATCAGCTGTAGCTTCACCGAACGACTGAACATCCCCCAACCTGGGGCGCATCACAAACCCAACAGGACAACCCCACATGTTCACCGGCTCATCAACAACCTCACCACACGCATCAATCAACGCAGACTCACCCACCAACACAACAGCGCCACCAACAATAGAGCCACGACGCACCTGAACATCACCAGCCACAACAGCTAAGCCTTCAACACGCCCGAACCTATCAACCCTCGCACCATTAGAAACACGAGCACGACCTGAAACCCACGAATAGCGACGCACACTAGTCTGACCAGCGCGACCACCAAACCCAGGATTTAGCCCACTCTTACTAACACCAACCACCTGCGCAAAATCCGTAACCAACGAATCATGCACAACAGCACCATCAACAACCTGAGCATAATCAGACACAAGCGACCTACCGCTAACCTGAGAATCAACACCAACAAAAGCGTGACCTACCACCTGGGCATCACCGGAAACACGCCCAGCTACAAACGCTTCATCAGCAACCCAACAAGAACCATCCTGAGAAAGCGTCGAACCCCAACGGGTTACAGCAACAAACCCACCCAGGTCACCCGGCTCTACGGGCGGCAAACCAAACGGACGCTCAAACCCACGCAAAGCACGAACACGGCAATACGTCACACCATCAACCACAACAGTATGCTTCTTACCCGTCAAAACCTCATACTTAGCTTTAGGCTTAGACTTAGCCCCCTTAGACTCCAAAGACTCAAGTGCAGACTTCACACCAACACGAACATTAACAACAGTCGATTCAATAATATTAGCCATGTGTTTCCTCCAAAGAAACAAAGCACCCTCCCACAACAGCAAGCGGGCGCAAACGAACAAAAATATGGAATACGCCACCAAAAAGTAACGTACACCACACCTATAGCCGCGAGCGCTCGCAACCCCGCAACACAATCAACCTATAAAGGTTGATTTACGGTTCCCAAAACAGAAATATTGCACTCTGGTGCATAACGCGCTGACTAGGGAAAAGGCTCATTCTCTCACCCACCGGAATAAAGAAAAAACACACCCCACAACTAAACACATGACAGACACCCCAAAAAACGGACACAAAAAACACCCTAACCACCTACAACACCCAGCCACCCTAAACACCCCACCCTTACACAGTTACACAATAACTCAACCACCCCAAAACAATACCCCCACCCAACCTATCAACAGAACCACCCGCCCAAAGATACAAAAACCCCACCAGACCAACCCCACCACCATCTCTACCACCACACAGAAAGAACACACAGCAAACCCCCCCCGGACACTCAACCAAAACGAGCACCCAGGGGCTTACCTGTACAGCATAAAATCCATTCTAATAACTCATAGCCCCGACAAAACGAGAACTACACCACTAGACTACCCTAAACACAAGACTATCCGCAACACATAGTCGCGCTCGCAAAACACACACCGGAAACAAGAAAGCCGCCAAGCAACAACCCCACAAGAGGAAGCCACCCAACGGCAAAAACAAAAAACACGAACAAAACCTACAAACTACACCGTAGCAAACGTAACACACTGCCTAAACACAGGCACACCACCCTCAAGCACTACAAGCGGCTGACCCTGCGCCACACGATTACGCATACAAACCTTAAACTCATCCACCATACGACGCATCAACACCTCACTAGAAGCAACCTCACCCGACACACCAGCAGTCATCATCACCTGACCAACAACCCAACCCTCATCACCAGGCTCCTTAGACGGGTCAGTAGCACGAACATCATACGAAACATGCGCACCCTCACCCGAATCCCAAGAAACAAAATCCAGATTCATAACAGCAGACCCCCACGCCTCAACATCACCCACATGGCGAACACCCACAGCGGCAAAAGAAAGATTAGCGGAAGTACAAGGCTTAGACAGCTTAACCATAGTAGACATAGAACAGAAACCCCAATCAAAGAGAAAAACAAAATTAAAAACCCGAACAGGAAACCCCTTATCGGTACACAATAAGTCTACCACATGTGCCAAAAAACCGCAAAACAACCCGCGCTCGCAAACCTCACACACAAAAACAACCCCTATAGGTTGATTTTAGATACCCTAAAACAAGAAATTACGCCCAAGTGCATAACGCCCTGACTAGGGAAAAGGCTCCATTCCTCACCCACCGGAATACCCCAAAAACACATCCCAACCCCCCACCAACAAACGCGAGCCCCCAGCCCAACAAAAGCCAGGCCAGGGGCTCCACAAACCGAAACTCCAAAAATGGATAAATACAAAACACCCAAAAAGAGTGCACAACCACCATACCACAAAAGAAAACAAAAAGAAAAGGAGCACCACCCCGCCCACGGCAACCACACACCCGCTCTACCGTCCCACTTACCACCCTCTAGCCCCACACTCCTGCCTCCCCCGTTACCCTCTTCCCCTGTACCTGTTTCTAGCGTTGGTTCCGTTCCGTGCTTTCTCTTTACCTGTACCTGTGTGTGTTCTGTTCTCTAGTGTATGTATGTGCGTCTCTCTTATCTATGTCTCTTGTATTCGTGGTGTGTTTCGGTTTTGTTTCTAGCTTTAGTTGTTTGTGCCCCCTTTTATGTGTGTGTCTTTCTTTTTTCTTGTATTGGTTTCTCTGTTTCCCGTGTTTCTTGGTTGGTTCTTTGTTTCTTAGTGTGGTGGGTTTCCTTATTAGGCGTGCTTGTTCCTGTGTGTGCTGTCTGTCTTGGGTGGGTGTATCTCTTGTATTGTTTCCGTGTACTGGTGTTTGTCTCGGTGGTGGGGGGTGTATGTATGTGTCTTATGCATGTTCCCCTCTTTTTTGTGTCTGCGTCTTTTGTGTTTCTGTCTGTGTGTGTAGTTGTTCTTTTGCTGGTGGGCGTGTCTGGTTTTATTGGCGTATGTGTGCGTCCTTTATGTGTATGTTTCTTGTGTCTCTTGTATTTTTCTCTTGTCTGTCTTTCTTTGTCCTGTAGGTTTTTGTAGCCCAGGTTGTTTGTGCGTTCTGGGGTTTTGTGTTTTGGGGTTGGTTTTTGGGGTGCTTGGTGGTTGCTTGTGGGGGGTGTTTTTTGTTTTTTGGCGTGTGTCGGGGGTTTTGTTTTGTTGGGGTGGTGGTTTTTGGGTTGATTTTTTGTTTGGTAGATGTGGTAGTATTGTTTGTTTTGTTTTTTTGGTGTGTGGTGTGGGTGGCGGGTGTTATTTGTGTTGGTGGGTGTGCTCTTATGGGCGAGCGCGGGTGGCGGGTGTTATTTAGGTGTGTGTTCTGGTTGGTGTGTCGGGTTTGTTGGGTTGTTTTTGTGGTGTGTGGGGGTTTGGGCTGTCTTTCTTGTGTCTCTTATAGGTGTTTCTCTATATGTTTCTCTTGTGTGTGTGGCGTGGGTTGGTTGGGTGGGTGTGTTTTGGGGCTATGGTTGTGGTGTACTTGTTTTTTGTTTTTGGAGGTTTTTGTGTCTTTTGGTCGTGGTGTTTTGCCGGGTTCGGGTTCTGTGGTGAGTGGTGGTTTGTTGTTGGGTGGTTTTTCGGGTTCGTCGGTTGGTGTGTGGGTTCCTGGTGTGGTGGGTGTTTTGCCGGGTTCTGGTTCTGTGTCTGGGTTGTTGGGTGGTTCTTCTGTGGTTGGTGTTGATGGTTCGTTGGTTTCTGGTTTGGGTGTTGGTGTGGGGTGGGGTGGGTCTGTTCCGGTGGTGGAGGGGGTGGGGTTTGGTGGTTTTGGTGTGGGTGGGGGTTTTGTGGAGGGTTTGTGGGGTTCTGGTGCGGGGTTTATTGATGGGGGCGCGTCGGGTGTTTCGGCTGGTTTGTCTGTGGGTGGTTCTGTTTTGCCGGGTGGTGGTGTTTCTGGGTTTGGTGTTGTGTCGGGTTCGGGTGTGAGGTTTGGGTCGTCTGTGGGGTTTGGTGGTTCGGGTGTTTCTGGGTGGGATGGTTTTTTGGGTTCTTTGGGGTGTTCTGCTGTTGGTGTGGCGGGTTCGGTGGGGGGTTGTGTGTTGGTGGGTGACGGGGTTTCTGTTGTGGGTGGTGGGTTGGATGTGTCTGATGTTCCTGGGGTTGGTTCTGGTGGGGCGTTGTTTGGGTCTGTGTCGGGTTCGTTGCCTGCGGGTGGGGTTTCTGTACGGTCGGTGGGTGTTCCTTGGTTTGGCGGGCGTGTGGGGGCTGTTTCGGGGGGTGTTTTGTCTGGTGTTGTTCCGCAGGTTTTGGGTTTGCCGGTTTCTTTGGGTGTTGGTGTTGATGGTGGTTTGTCTGTTGGGTGGGGTTTGTCGTCTGCGTCTTTGGGTGTTTTGGGTGGTGGGGGTTTTGCGGGTGGTTCTGGTTTGGGTCGTGGTGTTGGTGTGTGGGGTGTTGGTGCGGCTGGTTTTGTTCCGGGTGTGTCGGGTGTTGTTGGTTCTGTGGCGGGGTTTGATGGTGGTGTAGTGGGTTCGGTGGTTGGGTCTGGTGTGGGTGCTGAGGTGGTTGTGGATGGTGTGTTGTGGCGTGGTTTGGTGTTTGGGTCGTTGTTGGTTCCGGTGGGTGTTGAGGATGTTTCGGGTGGTTCTGGGGTTGTTTTGGGTGTTTCGTCGTTGGGTATGTCGGGTTGTGTGGGTGGTTTGTCGGGTGTTTGGGGTGGTTCGGTGGTTGCTGGTGGTGGGGTTGGTTCGCGTGTGATGGGGTTGTCGGGTGTTTCTTCGGTTGGTGGTTTGGAGTCTGTGTTGCCTGGTGTGGGTGGTTCTTTGGGGTTGGTGGGTGTTTCGCCTGTTGCTTCTCGGGTTGATTTGTTGGGTGCGGGGTTTGGTGTGTGGGGTTTGGTGGAGGCTGGTTTGGGTCGTGTTAGGGGTTTTGTGGGGGATGTGTTGTTGGGGTCTGTTGTTGGTTCTGTGCGGGGTTCTGCCGGTTTTGGTTCGCCTGTGGGTGATGGTGTGTCGGGTTCTTTGGGGTTGGGGTTTGTGGCTGGTTCGGAGGGTTTTGGTTCGCCTGTGGGTGTGGTGAATGGTTCGGGCGTGTCGGGTAGTTTGTTTGGTAGGTCTGGTTTTGGCGTGTCGGGTGGTTGGGTTGATGTTCCGTCGGGTTCTCCTGTGTTGGGGTTGGGTGTTTCGGTGGGTGATGTTTTGGGTGTTGTGGGCAGGTAGGTTTGTTGGGTTTTTGAGGTTGTGCGGTGTGTGGGGTGGTCGCCTGTAGGTACTGGTTGCGTGTAGGGCTGGCGCATAGTTGTGAGAGCTGTGTGTCAGCCCTATTTTTGTGTGTGTTTTTGGGTGTAAGAAACCCCCGGTTTCCTGTAGTTGTTCAGGTTGCCGGGGGTTTCTTTTAAGGGCGTTTGTTTAATAGTAGCAAGCGCTGGTGTTTAGGTCTGCTAGGAGCCTGTCGATTTCTTCATCGAGTTTTTCGGGGTGCTTGTCGAGGTGTTCGGCAAGGTTGCGTCCGCCGTATAGTGGGCTTTCGCCTGTTAGACGGAAGGCTACTTCCCAGGGGGTGCGGAATGGTTTGGTTGGGTCGAGTGGGTTTGGGAAGTCGAGGGCTGTTTTGATGATTTTTTGGAGGTCTGGGCGGATGGTTCCGTTCTTGAATTGGACAGCGAGGTATCCGTTACGTCCTTTACCGTCGGTGAGTTTGAGGATGAGGTGGTCTTCGGCTAGTTTGTCTAGTTCTTCTTGTGTGATGTTGAGGTATTGGCGGACGGCGGCGGAGGTGTATAGGTCACCGATAATGTCGATGATGGTTTTGGGGGTGTATTCGTGTTGGTCTTCGAGTGCATATTTTGTGGCGACTGAGCAGAGTTTGAAGGCTAGGTCATGGTAGTTTTCTTTGGTGATTTCCAGCCCCTGGTGTTTCACGGCGTAGTCGAGGTAGTCGTTGATTTGTGCTTTTACGCGGTCGATGTAGTTTGTGGGTTCGGGGGTGTTAGTGTTCGTCATTGGGTTGTTCCTTTGGTTGGCGGGTGGTTACTGATGGTTTCCTGGGGTTTATTGTAGGGGGTGTTAGATGCCGAAGATGCGGGCGAAGAAGCCCTTATTGGCGTGGTGTCGGGTTGATGGTGTGGGGGTGTTGTTGTAGAGGCTTGTGTCTACTTTATCGATTGCGGTGATGATGGGGTAGGCGACGTGAATGGTGTAGGTTTCGATGCTGTTGGGGTTGTAGTTTTGCTGTTCGATGTGTTCTTTGAGTCGGGCTAGGAGGTTACGTTTTGCAAATTCTTGTTTAGCGATTTGGTAGTGTTCGTCGCTGTTAGGGTAGTCGATTTTTGCTTGGTCGTGCCGGTATGCGGAGGCGATGGTTTTAAGTTCGTGTTCCCAGGCTTCTTCGGTGAGGTAGTCTTCGGGTTTGCCGAGGAGTGTCATTTGGGTGTGGAGGTATTTTGCGCAGGAGTTGGCGCGTTCGTCGTAGGTTGCTCCGATGATGGGGGTGTGGCTCATGGTGTTTTCACCTTTCTGGTTAGTCGATTAGTCCGAGTTGTTTTGCTCGGATTTCGGTGTAGATTGTGCCGGTTTTGAATAGCTTTGATAGTTCGATAATATCTCCGTTGGCGGTGTTTCTCCAGTGGTGGGTGAATGGTGTTTTGGGCATGAGTAGGGCGGCGGCGAACCTGTTTGCTTCGCGTTCCTGCTGGGAGCCTGATGTTTTATTGTAACTGTCTGGTGGGATGGTGGTTTTATTGTTGAGAACATGTAGGTATAGGTGCCCGAGGTTGTGGGCTAAGCGAAACCTGGTGAATACGTTTCCGATGGTTCCGGTTTTTTGTTCGTGGAGGGTTAGGTATGGGATGTATGAGTTGAAGTTTATGTTTTCCCATTGTTGGGTTTCGAGATTGAGGGCGTAGTCATTGATGTCGAGTTCTGCGGTGTTTAGTAGCCTGTTCACATCGGGGTTTAGCCAGATTTTTCCGCCGAGGTCGTAGGTGAGTTGTTGTACGTTGAGTGCTGGGGTGTTGTGGGGGTGTTGTGGGGGTGTTTGTTCCTGTAGGTGTTGTAGAGTTTTTCGGCGCGTTGCTCGATGTGTTCGACCATGTATGGGATTTCGGTCGTGTAGGGGTTTTTCATGGTATGCGTGGTTCCTTTTGTGTAGCGGTTTTATAGGGGTTTTATTGTAGCATTTTTAGGGCGCTTGTCGGGGATTGTGTCGGGTGGGGTGGTAGAATTGGGGTGTACCTGTAATCTGTTCTTATTGAAAGGCTGATTTTTGTGATGGATTCCTGTATTGGTGCTTTTGAGTATGTCGGTGATGGTGTTTTCTCTGTTTCCGAGGAGGCTCTGTTGGGTGTGTTGGAGCGGCTGTTCGTGTTGGATGCTGTGGAGCAGGCGGGGCTTCTAGATGATGCGCAGGGGCAGTTGGCTGGGCAGTCTTATCTGGAGTGTTCGGATGAGGCTGATAGTTTCTCGGGTTTGGCTGAGGTGGCTGTTGAGTCGTTGAAGTGTGCGGCGGGGTAAGAGTATTCAATGTTTTTCGTGTTGTTCCTTGTGGTGGCACCGCTGTTTACGTTGTATGCGATTGAGAAGAAGATGGAGTTTTGGGTTTATGTTTCTTGCATGTCTGTTCTTGTGTTTTTAGCTATCTTTTTTGATTAGTTTTTGTGTCCCTGTTTGCCGCCGTGCGCTTGTTTCTGTGCGGGGTGGGTGGGGGTGTTTTGTGCTATATTTGTTGTGTAGTGCGCGGCTCTATTTTCGGGTGGGGTTGCGCTTGTTTTTTACCTGTTTTCTTTATTTGTTTTTGGAGGTTTTTGTGGCTGGTTCTCGTTCTGCGGGTGAGGCTGTTGCTCCTGTTGTGAGGGGTAAGCTTTCGGGTTTGGCTCCGGAGGTTTTTTCTACTGAGGGGTCGTTGGATGATTTGGGGGCGGCTGGTTTCAGCGTTGGGCATGTTGTGGACGGCTTTGTGCTTGCTTCGGGTGTTCCTGTGGAGGCTGGTTCGGTGTTGGAGCGCGCGGAGGGTGTGCGTGATTTTTCGCTTGTTTCTCCTGCGTTTAGGTCTTTCGCGTCGGAGTGTGTGGGGTATGTGTGGGATGCGGGTAAGGTGAGTTTGTCGGGGGAGGTGTTTAGGCATGGTGGCTTTTCGTATGGTGTGACTCCGCGTGCGAGGTGGTCTTTTGGTGGGGTGAAGGGTGTTGATTTTGGTGCGGTGCAGGAGGGGTTTACTGTTCTTGCTGGTGGTGTGGGTGTTCGTGCTTTGGGTGAGGCTGTGGGTGCTCCGGATGAGGTTTTGGGCGGTATGGTTGCGCCTCCTAATGGTGTTCCGGTTTCTGGTGCTGGTGTTGGGGAGGCTTCGTCGTTTAGGTTTGATTATGATGGGAGGGGCTCGCGTATGAGTTCTGTTGAGGTTACTAATGTTTTGGCGTTGGAGCAGAGGTCTTATTGGTTGTCTCGTGTGGGTTCTGTGGATGCTGTTTCTCCGCCTATTGTTGGTGAGTCTCCGGATGTTGTGGAGGCGCGTTTGAAGCGTCTTCGTCGTGCGTCTAAGGGTGTTGATGGTGCGGCTCCGGTGCGTCTTATGGGTGTGCGTAATGAGGTTGAGATTATGACGTATGTGGGGTTGTTTGGGTGGATTGATGTGCGTGCGGCTAACCTGTTGTTGGGGCTGTCTCGTGCGAGCGCGTCAAAGTATTTGCGTGGTTTGCAGGAGCGTGGGGTTTTGGAGGCTATTGATGTTGCGGGTGCGGGCGGGCATCGTGTTTGGGTGGGTACTCGTGTGGGGTTGGATGAGTTTGGTGTTGGTGGGGCTACGGTTCGGCGTAAGACGTTGGGTAATAGTGAGTTTCCGCATCGTGTCTTAATCCAGTATGTGGGGGCAATGTTGATGAATGGTTCGGTGGATGTGTTGGGTTTGGGTGCGTCTGTTTCGGGTGGGCGTGTTTCTGGTGGGGAGCGTGTTCGTGGGTTTGTGCTTGTTCCGGATAAGGTTGTGGATGGTGCGGTGAAGAGTTGGTTTAGGGGTAGGGAGGGGTATCGTATGCGTGATGAGTTGATTGCGGCTCGTGCGCGTGATATTCGTGAGTGGCGTGCGGCGGGTGCTGTTGGTGTTTCGCCGGAGTTCTTGGGGTCTAATGAGTGGATGTGGGCTGTGATGTCTAGCGCGTCTGAGGGTAAGTATCACGTGCCGGATTTGTCTGTGGCTATTCCGCGTGGTGAGGGTGGTGAGCCGCGTAGTGTTGCTGTTGAGGTGGAGCGTGGTTTTGGTAAGAAGCCGGGTGCTTTGGAGAAGATTTTGGGTCAGTATAGGGATGACCGTAGTGTGTTTGGTTCGGTGTTGTGGTTGTGTACGTCGGATAGGATGGTTAATGCTGTGAATGAGTGGGCGGCTCGTGAGGGGTGTACGGAGCGTATTCGTGCTACTCGTCTGTGTCGTGAGGATGGTTCGGTGTTTGAGGGTGTTTCGTCGTTTGAGTTCTAGGTTTATTGCTTAGCTGTAAAAGGTTAGGGGCTCCCCTGCTGGCTTGATTACCTGTGGGAGCCCCTATTTTGTGGGTTTATTGTATAGTGGTGGTTGGAATATTCGTTGTTTTTTATTGTCGGCTATTTTTGGGAGGTTTTCTGCTGTGAAGCTTTATGTTGATTTGGACAATACGTTGTTGGATTCGGCAGGGCGTTTAGTGGATTATGACAAGGAGTATCGTCCTTTGTGTCAGGGGTCTTACGCTTTGAGGTCTGATTTGTTGGCTTATTTTAGTGACCCGGAGTTTTATACGCCGGGAAGTATCAATGTAAATAGGCGGGTTGAAGATTTTGTTTTAGGGTGGGGCGCAGATGTTTCTTTCCTGAGCTTGAGCCCGAACACTGAGGTATGCGTCGCTAAGCGGGAGCTACTGGATTTTCTGGGGTTTGGCGGGTGTGATTTCTTGAGCTTCACATCACACGGCGAGGAGTCGGAGGTTCTGACGGGTCTACTAAGCCAGGGAGCGGGTTTCTGGTTGGATGATAGTCCGGCGCGTTTAGGCAGGTTCGCTAAGGCGGGTGCGGATTATGGTGTGGTGAGGCATACCTATAATGAGGGGCTGTTTCCTTTAGATAGGTATGTTGCGTGCGCTAACTATTTGATGAATACTCCGCGTTAGGATACGGACTTTTTTCTAGCGTTTTTGGGCAGAGATTAACCCCCACCAGAAACAACTGGTGGGGGTTAATCTCTTTTTGTTTTGTGTCTCTTTCGCCCAGCTGATTCAGGTGCTCATTCTGCGTCACCTAGGCGGGGCTCCACGGGGTCTGTGGGGCGCGAGTTCGGTTAGTAGTAATATATCAGAGCACCCTGGGTTTTAGAGGTTTTTGAGAGCGTCTGGGTGGTAGTTGAACTGACCGCCTGCGGCTTCTTCCGTCTTGATAAGGTGCATGAGTCGGTACGGGTCGGGTGCGTGCTCCATAACGTCTTGAATGTAACAGGGGGCTCCTTTTCGGCAAAGCTCCATGAGGATGGTACACATGTCTTTACCTTCTTCTTGGAGGCGGTGCCTGATGTTCGCAATGTTACCTGTTTTAATGGAGTCGATGAGGTTCCTGTCGGATTGCCTAATCTCTAGCACCTCGTGTGCGGGAACGAGCCCGCCGTCGATGCGTTTCACAAGCGCCTGCGTCATGAATACGCGACCCACGTTAGCGATAGAGGCTAGGGTGTTGTAGCGAATATCACCCTTATCGGAGGTTGCGAGGCGTTCAATGATGCCTGCACAGTCGAGGGCGTGGACGGTCGTTAGAGTGAGGTGACCTGTCTGTGCGGCTCGGATTGCGGCTTGAATTTCTTCCTCAGTACGAACCTCACCGATAAGCATGATGTTCGGGTTCTGACGGAGCGCGGATTTGATACCGTTTAGGTAGCTGATAGTATCGACGTTCACTTCACGTTGGATGAAGATGGAGCCGTTGCCGTTAGGGTTATTACTATCAAAAAGGTACTCAATAGGCTGTTCAATAGTGACAATAACAACGCCCATAGGTTCGCCCGTTTTGGGGTGCGGGGTGGTGACGTTGTACTGCGCATACAGCAGGCAGGATGCTGTGGTGGTGGTTTTACCGCTACCTGTAACACCCGCAATAACATTAAGCCCGCCCTTGCTGTGCATTGACTTGATGAACGTTTCGGGGACGTTGTAGTTTTCGGGTAGGAGGATGTCGCCTGCGAGGAGGCGGAACACCATGTTAATGTTGCCGAGTCCGGGTGATACGTATGTTACGTTGAGTCGGCAACGCCTGCCCGCGTATTTGCCTTTAGGGACGGTGTATGAGATGTCGAGCTCTTGGTTGGCGTTGAATACGGTGGTGTCGCCGTCTAGCACGACGGTTTCTAGGAGCTGAGCGATTTCTGTACGTGTTGGGGTGGGTTGTACACGGTAGGTGGACACGCCGGTACCGATTTTGAAGCGGATGGGGGTGTCTGATTGGATGTACACGTCAGATGCGCCCAGGTCGTATGCGTCGCTGATGATGCTGGAGAGCGGGAAGTTATCGGGTTCGTCTTTGACGTTTGCGATAGATTTACGGAGTGCTTGCTCAGCGATGGGCTGGTCAGGTTTGCCGTATTTTGCTTCGTTTGCGGCGGCAATGTCGGCGGTTGAGAGCACAGTAGGGTTTTGTGTCTCTCGCATTTTTTCTTGGGCGCGTTTGAGGACGCGCTCTAGAAGTTCGTTCTCATCGAAAGCAGGCTCCGTCTCCGGTTCGGGCGGGGTTGTTTCTGCGTACCGTGTGATGCTTTTACTGAGGTCTTTTAGGCGCTGTTTTTCAGTACTTGCCTGACTGCCTGTTCCGTTGAGTGCTTCTAGGTCTGTAAGGGAGAACTCTGCTGGCATTGAGTGTGTCTTTCGTGGGGTGGTTCGTAGTGGTTTTATCGCTACTTAACATATAGCTGAGCGGGTCATTTGCTATGGGGTATGTGTATAGGTTTAGGTGTTTTTCGGTGAAGGCGGTTTTGTATGCTATTTGGGTTAAATGGTTTAGGTGTTTTGGCGGGCAGGTGTGCCCGTTTTTTTGTGCCTAATCCTGATGAGGATTTGTATGTTTGGTGCGGCAAAGTGGGTGTTATTGTGGCTACTGTTATTGCGCCTGCTGTAGCTTTCGTAGGGCGTGTTTTTGGGTTGTTCGGGCTTGTTCACAGCTGGGACTTTTTAGGGGCTGTAGCGGCGGCAATATTCGCATTGGGTGCTGTTTTGCTGGGTATTGGGGTGTGGTTTAGCCCCGCAGACGGGCTTATTCTCATGCCGTCTGACGGGGCTAAAGAAAATGATGAGGAACCTACAGTGCCTCTCTTGTATGTGGAACCGGATTCTACTATCCCGCTACCTGCTTCTTGGCTTTAAAGCCCAGCCGCTTCAAAGTACTCTTCAAGCTCGGCTGTCTGTTCGGGGCTGAACAGCTGATAGTTCGTGTCGCGGACAATATCATATGCGATAAGCGACATGCCCTCCGAGTAGCCTTTATTGTTCAGTAGATAGTTAAACCCTCCGGGGAGCCCTACGTTCACAGCGTCAAGAGCGGCTTCATGCAGATAAGGTACGCCCGTGAGGACGGGGATGCCCCCGACGCTGTAGTTTTGCACATCCCAGAACGGTAGGGCAGAGCCTTTAGCTACGACGTGCTCAGGTTCTACTTTGTTCACAAAGATACTGATTCGTTGCGGTGCCATGCCTCCTCCCCCGTTACGCGCTGAACCTAGCCCGTATGTAAACTGGCGTTTCATGGTGTCCAACGGTACGGGGTAGGGTTCCGCAACGTAATACAGTGTCCTAGAGAGCGGGTAAGCGCACTGCGTCATGTAGGGGCTGTTAAGCTGAACGGACGTGTCGATGATGATTACGTCGAAATGTTCCCTCAAGGTGGAGATAACCGCCCTATAAAAGTGGGGGTTCATGACAGCTAAGTCGCGCGGGTCTTCAGGCGCTAGGAGCGTTGCGTAGCCGGTACGTTCATTATTGATGATGTGTTTGCGGATAATCTCCCAGTCTTGATGCTTATCTTCTCCTAGCGTGATGTATCGGGCTGAAAAATCATTGAAGATACCTGTGATTGTTGTAGACTGGTCGCTTGTATTGAAACCAACCTGGCCGTCCTGTAAATCTAGGTCTACAACAATGACTTTCAGGGCGTGGTCTGCGTACCCGTGTGCTACAGCTTCTTTACCCCACACGGTTAGAGCGTGTGCTAAGCCGAGGGATGTTGTTGTTTTGCCTGTGCCGCCCTTCTTAGAGGTGACAGTAATAACCCTACCAATGTAGGGGGAGCCGTCAATGTAGGTTGCGTCGGGGTCTACTTCGTCTTGGATGGACGCTAGTTCGGGGTCGGCGCGGCTTTCAAGAACGCCTCGGAAAGCTAGTACGGGGTCGCTTTCTTCGGGTGGGGCGCTTAGGAATAGTTCTAGCGCATCGTAGAAGTTTTGGGCTACTGTGTGGGGTGGGAGCATAGCCCACTCCGCCTCTGGGTTGTTGGGGGTGGGTTTGGTTGCTTGTACTTCGTAGAGTCGAACATTGCCTCCCATATCGGCGTTTTTGATGCGCGCTAAAAGTTCTGTGCGAGTGTTCTCTACGGATGCGTTAAGTTTCGCTGTTCGGCTTGCGTTGAGGATGATGACGGGGTTCTCTTCCATAAACGCAAGGATGCAGGTGAAAGCGTTATCTTTTTCCTGTGGGTTGTTCGGGTGGTTGTCCCAAAGTTCCGCTAAGTAGTCTGAATGGATGACCACCGCGTCCATTGCGTTTTGGATGCGGGGCGGTTTCGCTTGGAGCGCCTCCATAAGGGAGGTGATGGTGGGGAAAACACCGAGCATGTTGGTTTTGAGCGCCGGGTTTTCAGGGGTTCCGTCGTATAGCCTGCCTGTCGGGTTGGGAGGCATGATTCCCGCGCTATCGATGTTTGGGATGACGATTTTTAGGTAGTTCCTGAACCATGCGGCATCTTTCCGGCTTTCTACTGCTGGGGAGAGCAGAGGGCGCGCCGGGTTTTCAAGCATACTGTACTGGCGGGTGCCGCTAATGTACACAATGTTTGGCGGGATAATACGCTGATTCTGTCGCATGGGTTAAGGTTTCCTTGGGTGGTTCGTCTACTGTTTAGACTGGTTATTGTTCTTTGTGTCGTAGGGGTTGGAGCTGAAAGCTTCAATGAGTTCTTGGAGCCAGACTTGTATCCTGACTTGTCCGGTGCGTTTCCGGATGTCATGCATGATACAGTTTCCTTGTTCTAGAACACTTATAGCGTTGGCGACTTGTTCGGCTGTTTCGCCTTCTAGTCCCATTGCTGTTGCGCCGAGGTAGCCGTCTTTTTTGGAGTTTCCGAACGCGAAGTGTGTGCTTGCGAAGGAGGTGTCGAGTTCCGCTGTCCCGGCGAACACGTCAGCGTAGCTTTGTGTTCCGAGTACTACGGCTAGGTTTAGGGAGCGCCCTAGTCGCACCGTGGATTTGACGAGTTCTAGACCTGATGGGTTCGCCAGGATTGACCACGCCTCGTCAATAGCTAGGACTTTACGGATGTTTTTCGGCATGCGGAACATGCTTTGCCGAACGAGGAGCGTAATCATGGTGAGGATTGCTTGTCCTACGGCTTTGCTGGGGTTTTTAAGCTCTTCGATGGTTTGGGGTAGCTCTGGGAGGTTGGATAGGTCAATGACTGTTACGCCGGGCTTGAAGTCGAAGTAGTTGTTACGGTCGCCGTCTGGCTGGGCGCTCAGTAGCACGCCGGAGCCGCGTAGCTTGTTATTGAGAGCGAGCGCGAACGCCGTGAGCTCGTTGTTATCGGTTTGGCGTGAGACGTTTTGGAGGCGGCGAATGAAAACAGGCATACTTTTTTCATCCCCGTATCCGCGGATTACGTCATTGATAGCGGAGTCTACGAACGCGCTAATAGTGTGATTTTTGAGAGAGCCTGGGAGCAGGGCGTGGCATACGGCGTGTACAGCGTTCACGATGTCCGCGTGCGCTTCTTCTTTATTCTCACTATTGTCGAAGACGACAAACGGGTCGAGAATACCCCTGTTGGCGGGGTCTTTCGGGTCTACACGGATAGTCTTTGTTTCTACGCCGAATACGTCCCTGATTTCTCGGATTTGGAGCAGGTCACCTTTCCAGTCGATACCTACTACAGCGGCTCCTTGCAGGGCGGCTTGTGAAAGAATCCACAGCATACTGAAGGTTTTACCGCTACCGGGTTTGCCTGTGAAAAGTGTTAGGGGCGGTTCGTTGTTACGGTTTGCGTTATGCAGGTCGAACAGAGCAATGTTGGAGCCGCGCACGTTCGTTCCGATAAGTGTGGGCATCCCGTATCGGTATTCGCTAACCATTATTTGCCTTCCGTGGTGTTGCTTTTCTTACGCTTTTTAAGTGCGCGGGTGGTTTTCTTGAGCTGGGCTTGTTCTTGTTCTTGTGCTTCTTCGGCGCGGCGTGAGATTTGAATCATGGCATCGATGCGGTAAATACGTTTCTGGTTAGGGTTGTACTCGTACCCGTCGAGGTAGCCGCGTGCTTGACGTTTCCATTTATACCGGGCGATGATGTGCTGGTGCAGGTTTAGACCGTCGAAGACTTCTTTAGGGGTGCCGAAGTATTTAGCGATAAGCCAGGCGGTGATAATCCCGAACAGGAAGCCGGGGAGGGCGCATATGAGCATGTTGAAGGGGGTAAGGAGCGCCCCTAAAGCGGAGTAGAGGAACCAGAGGGGGAAGAGTAGAATCATGGCGTATAGCGCCGGTGTTTTGGGTATGGGCTTCCAGAATGAGAAGCCTAGAAATTCGTAGAAGTGTGGTTCACGCCGGAACACTTCTGTGGCGTTATGGATGACTATTTTGGACGACAAAACGGGAGCCCCTCCTGACAAGCTAATACATTGGTTTCTGTTTCCCTTAATGTATAGCTGAGGAGGGGCTGTTCACTTGTTGTTACCAGTTCAGTTCGTCTGGTTCTTGTGTTGGTGCGTCGCTTGTCTGGGGTGCTAGTTCTAGCCTGTATTCGACGTCGTTGTGTTCGTCGTTATTTTCTGGGGGTATGAGCTTCGCTACTGCCCGTTTTTCTTTTTGTGCTTCTTTCTTCCGCTCTTCTCTGCGTAAGATTTTGAAGTATTCTTTGACTCCGTTGTTTGGGTCGAAGTCGCCGTCTTCGGGTTTCTGGGTGATGGGCTGGTGTTCGTCTACTTCCCATGCTTTAGCGATTTTATCCAGCTCAGGGCGGCTTGTGGGGGCTGTGTAGTAGTCGTCTGGGTCTGCCTCTGTGATGATGATGTGGAACCGCCTTCTTTTGACGATTTCTTCTTTAGGGCTTTTCCAGATTCCACCGTAAGCGCACGTGTACTCTAACAGGTGTGCCGCGTCGTCGTCGTCCCACCAGCGCCCTGTGAAACCGTCTATGATAGGTTTTAGCGTGGGCGCGTAGTTGTTCGGGTCTAGACGCATTGAAGCTGTGGTGTTTAGAACCTCAAAATACACTGTGTAGTACCTGAACGGGCGGAAAAACGGGTTACGTTCCAGGTACCGTTCGGCATGTTGGGAGGCGATACCACGTAAAGCTTTACTGATGACAGCTTGCACGGGGCGGATGTGCCTCTGGTTTGCGGTTAGGACTAGTGGGATTGGTATATCCAGTACTAGTTCTATTGTTTGTTTGGGTGTATCTGGCATGCGGTGCCGTACCTAACGGGTAGAGGATGGTTTAAAACGGTGATTCATCGTCAATGTCTAGCGGGTCTACAGGGGCTGGGGTGCTCGGGAGCATACCGATAGTATTGTTGAAATTATTCACGATTTCATTCAGCGCCATAATGGAGTCGTTACAGATACGCTGTACCCAAGCATCAATAGCGTTGCCATCTTCATCCGTGATGTACGGTTCGATAATTTCGTAGGTGAGCGGGTGAAAAAGCTCCTGCTGTTGCCTGCAAACCGCCTGAGTCCTTAGAGAAGACCCGGCGTTCTTTAAGCCGCGTCGCTTGCCTTCCGTAAGCTCAGGGTATGCAGGGTTCAGGATGCGTGTGTATAGGTTCTGCACGTGGATTAGCATCTCAAGGAAACGGTAGACCGTGTACTGGTGTGCTACACGCGGGAAAGCGCCGCTTTCCTTCATCTCCTCCGGGAGAATATCGTAGATTTTCTTTTGGAGGTCGAGGTGCGTGTAGAGCGTTGAGGAGACGTGTCCTGCGGAGGCGTTGAGGGAGCCGTCTTTGTTGCGGAAGCAGTAGACGGGGGCTTCGTACTCATCAAATGAGAAATTTTCCATAGGTGCTGTCCTTTTCCTTGAGACGATTAGTGCCTCCCTATCGTACATGTTATGTACGGAAAAATTCAAGGCTCCTTAGCCAGGCGATACCGTTATTTAGTGCGTCTTGTCCCATAGGTGTGCCGAAGAAGATAATGGCAAGGATAAGGATTACTAGCGCGGCGACTAGCAGGTTCTTTACAGTTTCCAATGGTTACCGTTCCTTCTGGTAGGTAGTGCCCTCTGTTTTTGCTTTGGACACGGTTTTTACGATGTTCGGGTTGGTTTCCATTTGGAGCCACCACTTCATCTCTTCGTCGTCTTTCTCTTCCCAGTATTTCGCGTCGCGTTTCGCTTCTTCTTCCTGCTCAGCGCGTACTTTCTCGGCGGCTTCTTCTAGCTCTTCGCGTGTCATGGCTACCTGCATGTTGCCGAGGTAGATGGATGCGGCGGCTTCTAAAGCGCCTGCGGATGTCAGGTCGGTTGCGATGGTTACGTTACTGTACCCGGTGCTTTTGACGCTGGGTTTTGAGATGGGCGGGCTGATAATTCCGGTTCGTCGGTTATAGATGAGTGGCGTGCCGGTCTTAATCATTTCCTTAATGTATTCGACGGCTTTAGGGGTTACCGCTTGTTTCTTGGAGAAGCGGCGGAGGGCATTAAAACGCTCTACCCGTTTCAAACTGGAGAAGAGAACCTTATCGGGGTCTTCTAACTCTTTCTCAATGTCTGTAGGGTCTACAGCATCCCTATAATAGGCACGTTTAGGGGCTTTATAGTTTCCATCTTTTTTACTTGCTGGTCGCACCATTCGGTGCCTCCTCTAGAGTGGTTTCCTCAAGCTTAATGAGCTTGTGCGGGGTAGCTTTCAGGATATGTGACAGGACGGGGTTTAGTTCGATGTCGTCCTCGATAGTTTTATTGTACTGGTAGACGGCTTCGCGAAGCTCCTCAAGGAGCGGTTCTACTTCTTCTTCATACCAGCGGCGGTATAGAGGCGTTGCCGTTTCGGGCAGGTCGTTGTGAACGACTTGAATGTGCTTAACCGTGATGATTGCCATATCCATGTCGCCGTCGACTTTGTGCATATTGGCGCTCTTCGTGAAGTGGTCGAGGTTCTCCCATTCTATTTTTGTGCTCCCCTCGATGGGGTCTGACGGGTTTGCGGCGTGGAAGGCGGCGTACTTTTCGTGGATGCGGCGCAGTATGTAAGCTACAGTCTGGCGCTCTAAAGTAATTTTCCGTTCAGCGATGCTGTATGATTCGGTGGCTTTGAGAACGACTCGCAGGGTGATTGCTAGTGCAACGACAGCAATGATGAGGAGGGTAAAAGAGTAAAAGTTCATTAGTATTTCTCCTAGTGTTGAATAAGTGTTATAAGTGAAATGATGATGACAGCTACACTCCCCCAGATTACGCCACTGTTGAGAGCGTCGCTCTTAGCTTCAAAGGTGGCGAAGCGGTACGTGTACCAAAGCTTCCCTTTGCGAGGGATAACGGGGGCAAATAGCGGCACCCCAGCTTTAGTGAAAGCGTCACCAATAATGTGGACGATAGCGCCCACTGTGAGGCTGTACCCTAACCAGGTGTAGCCGTTTGCTTCAGCGGTACTGAAGAACAGTAGCGTTACTGCTACGGATACGATAAACGTGATGGTGGAGCTTACACCCTTAGCGCCTTTTAACGCTTTGAGAGCGCCCAGGTTCAGACCTGATACAGCAATATGCATGGCGGCTAAACAGGTAACGGCGGCAATGAGAGCACTCAGGTTCTTAATCCCTACAAACCCTAGCGGAACGAGAATATTGTTCGTAATAGGGTTGTTGATGATGAGGTTCACGATTAAACCTAAAGCTACTGCACCGATGAGAGAGTGCCAGAATCCTCGGTGTACCGTGTCATGCGCTTTAGCACGTGATTTCGCATCCTGTTTGGTGTGAATATTCTGAACTAACCTGGAGCTTTCACGGAACATGAACGTAATCGGTTCACCGAAAACACCCATAGCTGATTTAGCTGTAGAGGACGTGTTATCAAAGTCGGGGATGAGCGCGCCTGCGATGAAAGCTAAGCCTGCTAAAGCGTACTGCCCTATGGTGGGGTTTCCAGGGATGAAGAGGGCTGAGAAGGTAGACCCGAAAGCAAGTACAGCTATGAAAGCGGCTAGACCGCTGGCGGCGTGTGCTGTTCCCATTAGCGCGTCGTCTGTCTCGCCGTGCGTATGGGTTAGGGCATGTGTCCAGCATACGTGGCGTTCTTGGGTTGGTTCTGCTTTGTCCATAGGTGTGGTCTTTCGACGTTGGGTTGGTCTTTTAAAAAAAATATAGCGGTCTGCGGGTTTTTTGTTCCGCAGACCGCTATATTGCTAGTCTTCTTGGTTGGGTTTTTCGTCTGGGGTTTTTTCTTGTTTTTCCCCTAGTAGACGGTCGATGAGTTTGGTTCGGTTTTCTGCTTTTTCTCGCGCCTTATCTTTGCGTTCTTGGACGTTTTGCTTGAACTCGTCTACCGCTTTATCGTAGTTTTTGGTTCGTTCGTCCCGAATACCGAAGGTTTTCGCTTCGATTTCGTCCTCAGTCTTGAGGAGGAACGTGGCTACTAGTGCTACGAGGATGATGGAGCTGTACCCTACGAGTGACCATAGGAGCGTGTCCCCGTTACCGAAGGTGATGGTTCGACCTATGATTCCTACGCAGAGCGCGGCTACAGCCCATATGCGGGCTTTGAAGCTTGCCCAGGGTTGCTGTTTTAGGGGTACCCAGCGTCCGCCTGTTATTTTTGTGAGCCATTGCCCGAAAGCGTACACGAGCATGTAGACGAGGGAGAAACCTGAGTAGATAGCCGCGCCACCGAAGAGAATCCATTTAACGACGTTAATGAATATGGTGTGCGGCAGGTAGATGTCGATTAGGGTGCTGGCGGTGAGCGTTACCGCAAAGACTGCTACCCAGGTGGCTATTTTTTTCTTGTCCCTGGTGTTCCAGGTTTTCATGATGGTTTGGATATGTGACCGTCCGCGTGTGTCGATAATTGAGTTGATGTACTCAAATATGGAGTCGGCGTGTTGGGTGGCTTTTTCTTTGATTGTAGCCATGAAACCTTAGCTTTCGTCGTTGGTGAGTAGTTTCTTTGCGTCTTCCAGGGCGTGCTGTGTGAGCTCTGGGTTGGCGAGGATTCGTTCTGATGCTTCAATAGCGCTTTGGATGATGTGTCGGTGTTTACCTAAGCGCAGGAACCTGTTCTTAACTACGCCGTGCTGTTCGCTGGTGAGGATGTCTCCTTCGCCGCGCGTGTCGGTGTCTGCCTCTGCGATTGCGAAGCCGTCGTCGTAGTTTACGAGCGCTTCCATGCGTGCCTGTGCGCTCTTTGTTTCTGCGGGGCTGACCAGCCAGCATTTAGCGTGCAAGTCGCTACGTCCGACACGTCCTCGGAGCTGATGCAGGCTAGACGCGCCTAAACGTTCGGCACCCATGATGATGATGCGTGTGGCGTTAGGAATATCTACACCCACTTCCACGATGGTGGATGCGATGAGGATGTCTGTTTCGCCGTCTCGGAAGGCGCGCATAGTTTCGGTTTGCTCCCTGGCTTTCATTTTGCCGTGCAGGGTATCGAGGCGTGCTTTGGGGAACAGCTTAGCTACAGAGCTTTTGAGAGCTTTGACGCTTGGTGCGTCTTGCTGTTCACGCTCTTCGACTAGCGGCGCGATGATGAAGATTTGGTGCCCCGCCTTGATTTCATGCTGAATGTCTTTCCACATGTGGTGTGTTTTTTGGTGGAGTACAACGTCATGTTTTCCTTCGACCCATTCTGTCTCGACAGGTTTACGACCTGCGGGCTTCTCAGACATTTTAATGAAGGTAACCTCACCGTATGCGATTTGGGCGATAGTGCGGGGAATAGGTGTGGCTGTAGCGACCAGGAAGTCGGGGGCTTTCTGGTCTTCTCGGATGCGTAGGAGGCGCTGACGTTGCTCAACACCGAACTTCTGCTGTTCATCGAAGCATACGAGCCCTAAGTCGTGGAACTTTGGGGTGTCGAGCAGGGTGTGTGTTCCGATAATGAGTTGCGCTTCGCCTGTTTCGATGCTTTTCAGTACGGCTTCCTTAGCGGCTTTATTCAGGGAGCCGGATAGGAAGACAGGTTCAATGTCTTTAATAGACTCCAGGGCTACTGAGGCGGCTTTAAAAATCTGTTGCGCAAGAATATCTGTAGGCGCAACAATGACAGCCTGCCTGCCGGAGTCTACTGCTTGGAGGGCGGCTAGAATCTGGATGATAGTTTTACCAGCACCCACGTCTGCTGAGAGGAGCGCGTCCATAGGTGCTTTGGAGCTCATAAGCTCCTGAATGGTTTTGAGTGCTTCTTGCTGGTCGCCGGTGAGTGTGTACGGTAAAGCTTTCAGAATCTGGTTTACATACCCTGATTTGGCACCTTTGTTCTCTACACCTTTAGTGAGCTTATTCTCTTCCGCCGTCTTTTTGAGTAGCACCTGTGAGAGGACAAGCTCATACCATGCGAGAGAGTCAGTAGCGGCTTTAATATCCCCTTCTACTTCGGGGAAGTGAAGTTTAATGAGGGCTTCGTTAAGGGGCAGGATGCCGTCTGGGAGTGTGTCTTCTGTCCAGTAGTCGTTCTGGGTGATTCCCGTGTTTCCGTCAGTTGTGAGGCGTGTCAGAGACTCTCGTACCAGACTTGATACGAGAGTGGTCATGATTCCGCGCGACGGGGATTGACTATAGATGGGGACATAGGGATTATCGGCGCTGGATACGTCTAGCGTATCCATAAAATCGCCTGACAAACCGATACCGCCGTAGAAGGATACTTTGCCGCCGACGATAACTTCGGTACCTACAGGGAATTTCTTTTCACGCCACGCCGTGTTACCCCAGAACTGAACCTTGATGGTTCGCTCAGCGGTTTTGACGGAGCAGTATGCGCCCTTTCCGCTCTGCATGCGGAACCAGCTTTGTACCTTACCTACAATATGTGCGGTGTCGCCTGCGTCGAGCCCACGCAAAGAAGTTACAGGGTTGCTTAGGTCAAGATACCTGCGGGGCATATTGTA